>RRZT010256574.1_pt1 | contig 15686 bp, 15 predicted proteins | sample 2165551 | NCBI WGS metagenome assembly RRZT01 (sample SAMN10456910, study PRJNA506462) | wastewater metagenome | biome: wastewater; feature: sludge; material: wastewater sludge; isolation source: wastewater sludge with Escherichia coli K12::gfp cells carrying plasmid... | place: USA: Moscow, Idaho... | reverse complement strand
TTGGTAATATTCGTATACTGCCGCTGGCTATTTTCGTGCCGATTATGACATTCTTATTGGTGGCAGCTCTATTGTGGGTGCTGTACAGAACACCGCCGGGACTGGCAATGAGGGCGATCTCGAAAGACATCGAAACCACAAGGCTCATGGGAGTAAGGGTAGACCGCATTATCGCTCTGACCTTTGCCATAGGCTCGGCTCTTGCCGCAGCCGCCGGCATTATGTGGGCACTCCGTTATCCGCAGATACATCCCTTTATGGGAGTATTTCCCGGCTTTAAAGCCTTTATCGCCGCTGTTTTCGGCGGTATTGGATCTGTCCAGGGGGCTATGGTTGGCGGTTTGATTCTCGGTTTTCTGGAGATAATGATTATCGCCTTCTTCCCGGCTCTTTCCGGATATCGCGATGCTTTCGCCTTTGTTCTTTTGATAATGATACTCTTTGTAAAACCGACAGGTCTTATGGGAGAGAAGCTGGAGGATAAAATCTAATGACACAGCGTACAAAAATAATCCTCAACTTGATATCTCTGGCGGTGCTTGCCGTTTTTCTTTGGTGGGCGCAAGGTAATTTGGACGGCTACAAAATCCAGGTATTAAATTTGATTGCCGTTAACGCTATTTTGGCTGTCAGCCTGAATCTTATCTACGGTTTTACCGGGCTGTTCTCTTTGGGACATGCCGGTTTTATGGCGATAGGAGCCTATGTGAGTGCTTTGCTTATTCTGCCTGCTGCGCAAAAAGAGATGATGTATATTCTTGAGCCGATAATCTGGCCGTTTTCCGTGATGCAGGCGCCATTTTTTGTTTCTGTTCTGGCCGGCGGGTTTGTCGCTGCGGCATTCGGACTGCTTATCGCTCTTCCTGTGCTGCGCCTGGGCGGAGACTATCTTGGCATTGCCACCTTGGGTTTTGCAGAGATCATCAGAGTAGTTTTCACCAATATCACGCCGATAACCAACGGAGCTTTGGGACTTAAGGGAATCCCCGCCTATGCTAATCTGGGCTGGAACTATTTTTGGTGCGTGCTTACCTTTTATGTGATCATCAAACTGCTTTCCAGCAACTTCGGAAACTGTCTGAGAGCTATCAGAGATGATGAAGTCGCGGCGAAAGCGATGGGTATTAATACTTTTAAGTGCAAAGCTATCTCCTTTGCTGTCGGAGCGTTCTTCGCCGGAGTAGGCGGCGCTTTGACTGGAAGCCTGATCACCACGATCGACCCGAAGATGTTCAACTTCCAGCTCACTTTTAATATTTTGATGATCGTTGTTGCCGGAGGGCTGGGATCCATTACCGGTTCAATGGTGGGAGCAGTTGTCATTACCGTATTGCTTGAATGGCTGCGGTTTGTGGAAGATTCCATCAGCTTCGGTTCCTTTGAAATCGCTGGTATCCCCGGAATGAGAATGGTCATATTCTCTGTAGTGCTGCTATTCATCATTCTCTATCGCCGAGAGGGAATCATCGGAGGTTATGAGTTCCGCTGGGAGAGCATAACCGGGCGCTTCTGCCGGAAGGGGGACGCATAGATGCCGGAGTCTATTCTTAAGACAGAAAATATTACGATAAAATTTGGCGGACTCACAGCAGTGGGAGATTTTAACATCGAGGTTAAAGAGGGCTCCATTTCCAGCCTTATAGGCCCCAACGGTGCGGGAAAAACTACCTGCTTTAATATCATCAGCGGTTTCTATAACCCTACCGGAGGCAAGGTCCTGTTTTGCAATAAGGATATCACCGGCATGAAACCTCATGAAGTTTGCCGAGCAGGTATCGCCAGAACATTTCAAAACATTCGTCTATTTGCTGGAGGCACGGTGCTTCAGAACGTGATGACCGCCTGCTGGGTAAGGCAGAAGTCTCCATGGTGGGCTGCGCCCTTCCTGCTCCCTAGCTGTTTGCGTGAAGAGCGTGAGATGAAGGAGACGTCAATGCGCCTGCTTGAATCTGTGGGGCTGGAAAATTTGGCTCAGGAGACAGCCACGGGGCTTCCCTATGGTGCCCAGAGACGGCTGGAAATCGCCAGAGCTTTAGCTACCAAGCCACGTTTTCTCCTATTGGACGAGCCTGCCGCAGGAATGAACCCGCAGGAAAGCGGGGAGCTGATGGACTTCATCCGTAAAATCAGAGACCAATTTAATTTGACAATATTGCTTATAGAGCACGATATGAAAGTTGTTATGGGGGTCTCTGAGTGGATATGGGTGCTTGACTATGGACATCTTATCGCTCAGGGAACGCCGGCAGAGATTCGCTCCAACCCCAAAGTCATAGAGGCATACCTAGGCAAGGAGGCTCTTGCTCATGCTTAAGATAGAAAACTTGGAAGTGCGCTATGGCGGTATTCACGCAATACGCGGCATATCGCTTGAAGTGCCGATGGGTAAAATTGTAACTCTTATCGGTGCGAACGGCGCCGGAAAGAGCAGCACTCTTCGCTCCATCGCCGGGCTGATAAAGAGTAAAAGCGGCAGCATCACTTGGAAGGGAAAGGACATCATGGGCCTCTTGCCGGAGCAGATTCTTGAGATGGGCATTGCTCTCTGCCCCGAAGGCCGGCGTATCTTCCCCCAGCTTACGGTGCTTGAGAATCTCAAGTTGGGCGGATACACCCGTAAGGATCGTGCAGGATTTGATGCTTCCATAGAAAAGGCCTTCACAATGTTTCCCCGGCTTAAGGAACGCTCTTGGCAAAAGGGTGGAACACTGTCCGGAGGGGAGCAGCAGATGCTGGCCTTGGCGCGTGCTTTGATGAGCGACCCTGAGCTTATTATGATGGATGAGCCCTCTTTAGGCTTGGCGCCTATTCTAGTGGAGGAAGTATTCAGCATCATCTGCGAGATAAATAAAGAGGGGAAGACGGTATTGCTCGTTGAGCAAAACGCCTTCGGTGCCTTGAAAGTATCCGACTACGCCTATGTTCTGGAAGTTGGGACGATCTCGCTTCACGGTAAGGGTGCTGATTTGCTTACGGACAAGAAAGTAATCGACGCCTATCTGGGCGGTTAATGGCTAACATCTGTGTTCGAGGGATTACATTTATCTCCCCCCTTTCTTTTTCAGAAACATTGATGTTGATTCAATCTTTGTTGTTTACCTTATAATGTTTTGCCTATATACGAATGATATCTTGTTATAAAAGGTAAAAGAGTGAAAATGCGTTGTTTTAACACTTGATTTTTATTCTGATATCCAGTTTTTTGTTAAAAATATTTGACAGGCTCATTGTTTAATGTTAAGATTCCGCCATTCTGCTCGAGAGGGAGGTTGCTTATAATGTTGAATAATATCATCAACCAGAACATTATTATTATAATTATTAACGCGGCTCCTCCTCGGTGGATCGGCGCTTAGCGCTGTATATCTAAACGAGTTGTGGAGCCCTTCACTTTTTGAAGGGCTCCATTTTTTTTTGCAAATTCGAGGAGGAATTATGATGGCAAAGACAGTGGAAGTAAGATGGCACGGCCGCGGCGGACAGGGAGCAAAAAGCGCCTCAGCAATATTGGCTGAAGTCCTTTTTGAGGGAGGCAAACATGTGCAGGCGTTTCCTGAGTACGGCGCGGAGCGTCAGGGTGCTCCCATGAGAGCATATAACAGAGTTTCCGACAGCCCTATACGCCGCCGCTGCGGTGTACAGAATCCCAATATAGTAGTAGTGGTTGACCCGACAATGGTAGAAAGCGCTAATCCTTGCGAAGGCAGCGCCAGTGACGCAGTTTACCTTGTCAACACACCGGAAGACGCTCTTACCTTGAGGGCTAAGCTTAAGCTTTCGGATGCGGCTAAGGTTCTTGTCGTTGATGCCACAAAAATTACGCTGGAGGAACTGGGGCAAAATCGTCCCAATGCACCGCTGCTAGGTGCGCTCTCTTTGGTATTTACTGATGTGCCGATAGAAAACTTCGCCGACCACTTTACCAATAAAATGAAGCAGCTTCCACCCAAGGTTTTGGAAGCCAACCGCCGCGCTATTTACAGAGGACGCGAGGAGGCGGTGCTGGCATGAGCAAACAAAAATGCTGGCAGGATGTGACCCCCGGCACGGTGACCTTCGGTGCTTCCTCCCGAGAGGTAAAGACAGGGTTGTGGCGTAGTATGAGACCTGTTTTTGACCTGGACAAATGTATCTCCTGCCTAAAATGCTGGGTGCAATGCCCTGACCTTTCCGTACTCACAGATAATGAATCCAAGGTATGCGGAGTTAATCTTTTTTACTGCAAGGGCTGCGGCATCTGCGCAGAGATATGCCCGGTGAAGGCGATCTCGATGCACCCGGAATCGGACTTTGCCAATGATGCCGTACAAAACGGAGAAAACCCCGGAGGTGTTGGCGCTCATGTCAAATAAAAAAAGAGAGATGACCTCAGGAAATATGGCGTTTGCGGAGGCAATGCGGCAAATTAACCCCGATGTTGTTGCCGCTTATCCAATTACCCCCTCAACGGAAATTCCCGTGCGTTTTGCTGAATTTGTCGCCAACGGCAATGTGACATCAGAATATGTGGCGGTGGAGAGTGAGCACTCCGCAATTACCGCCTGCGTGGGGGCTTCGGTTGCCGGTGCGAGAGTAATGACCGCTTCGAGTGCCAACGGCGTGGCTCTAATGCACGAGATATTTCCCATCGCCGCAGCCTTTAGAGCGCCCATCGTCTTCGGGCTGGTCAACAGATGCTTGGGTGCCCCGGTTAATATCCACTGTGACCACTCAGATAGTATGCCGGAGCGTGATTCAGGCTGGGTACAGATCTATTGCGAAGATGCCCAGGAAGTATATGACACGGTGCTGCTGGCGGTGCGTCTGGCGGAAAACAAAGATGTTTTGACTCCTGTATTTGTCTGTCAGGATGGGTTTATAACCAGCCACTGCTACGAAGCAGTGGAGTTTCTCGATGACGAAACAGTCAGGGATTTTGTCGGCGTCCGCACGGCGCAGTATCCCCTTCTTGATGTGGATAATCCTGTGTCCTACGGTTCTTTTACCATGTCTGAATATTACTTTGAAATCAAGCGTAACCAGATGGAGGGAATGAATAGTGTTCCCCGTGTCTATCAAGAGCTGTCGCAGGAGCTGGAGTCTCATACAGGCAGAAAGTATGCCCCTGTTGACGCTTATAGGGCTGACGATGCGGACTATTTGGTGATAATTATGTCTTCAGCCACCGGGGTGGTCAAAGATGTAGTGGACAGTCTGCGTGAAAGAGGAATTAAAGCCGGTTGTCTGCGCGTGCGCCTCTTCCGCCCCTTCCCCTCCGAGGAGCTGGCGGTTTTGGTAAAGGGTAAAAAAGGAGTGGCGGTGCTTGACAGAAGTGCCAGCATTGGCGGCACGGCGCCTCTTGCTGCGGAGGTAAAGTCTGCTCTCTACAGTCTCAAAGAGCATGTGCCTTTACAGGAATATATCTTCGGTCTTGGCGGCAGAGACTTCTATCCTAAAGATGCGGAACAGGTGTTTGAACGTTTGCAGGATAATGACTACAGTAAAGAAGTGCGCTACATTGGTCTTCTTGACGGAGGTGATAATAATGTCGGTTAACCTCAAAGAACTCACCCATAAATCCAATCCGCTCACAGAAGGGCATCGCATGTGTCCGGGCTGCGGAGCTCCCACTGCTATCCGTCAGGCTTTTATGGCTGTGGAAGACCCAGTGGTAGTGGTTGGAGCTACCGGTTGTATGGAAGTATCCACGACCGTCTATCCTTACAGTTCATGGCAGGTGCCTTTTATGCATGTGGCTTTCGAAAACGCAGGTGCTGGAATATCGGGAGTGGAAGCTGCCTATAGAGCGTTGAGACGAAATGGCAGGACAAAAGAGAATATCAAGTTCGTCTCCTTCGGCGGCGACGGCGGCACCTATGACATCGGTCTGCAGTCCCTCTCAGGCGCTCTTGAGAGAGGGCACGACTTCACCTATATATGCTACAACAACCAGGGATACATGAACACCGGTGCTCAACGAAGCAGCGCCACCCCGCTCAGTGCCAATGCCACGACCTCGCCGGCAGGCAGTGTGATTCCCGGCAAACTTCAGCGCGCCAAAGACCTTACCGAGATAGTGGCTGCTCACAATATTCCCTATGTGGCTCAGACGACACTGCACAATCCAGCCGACTTGATATCTAAGGTAAAACGTGCTGTGGAGACACCCGGCCCGGCGTTTGTGAATATTTTGGCTCCCTGCGTTCTTTTTTGGAAAATTGAGCCGCAAGAACAGATGAAGCTGTGTTCCCTTGCTGCCGACAGCCGCTTCTGGCCGGTCTATGAAGTGGTGAACGGCGAATACAGCCTTTCTTACAGACCTAAGAAAGAAGTGCCTTTAGAAGAGTTCCTTCGTGCTCAGGGGCGTTACTCGCATCTTTTCAAAAAAGGCAAAGAGAGAATGGATTTGGTGGCGGCAGCCCAGGCTGACGTGGACGACAACTGGAAAAAACTGCTCAAAAAGTGCGGCGGCTAAAAATATTTAAAAATACCCTCTGAAACAATCAAGGCGAAAGAGCGAGCTGATCATAGTAGTGGCTTCGTTCTTTCGCCTTTGTCACATTCAGCATGCGGCGAATACCCTCCTAAGCTGCGGAAGATGTATCATATTGGAATATGCTTGGAAGCATCAGAGTCCTGCCACTGTTCAAAGATGAGCTTTTGCCAAGAGATACCGGTCTGATTATATGCGCCTCTCGGGTCACAGGCTGCCCTTGCCACAGCTTGTATGATGAAGAAACTAAGCGACTGATGAAGAAACTATAAGTTTGGTTGGGCAAATCAAAGTTTTGCAAAAATCACTTGACGCACGAAATAATAGATTTCGGCTTTCCGTCTATAATCAACGGATTGTATGCTGCTATTACCGAAGGCTCTGCTATTTCATCAGTGTTTCCTTAGAAAAGCAGGTTTTCCTATCGACCATTCTGGAGCGATAACCTATAATATGTTTAAATTCAATCGGTTGCACAGAATGGGTGATGTTATGAAAGCGACAATGCAGGATGTGGCGAAAGAGGCAGGGGTTGATAAAGCTACAGTCAGCCGAGTGCTCAAAGGTGACCACAGAATTTCTGAAAAGACCAAAATTAAAGTTATGGAAGCGGTTCACCTCCTTAATTACAGATTGGACCGCAATGCCCGCAACCTCTCCACCAGCCGCAGCGGTTTTGTTGGCGTTGTTTTTAAAGAGCTGAATGTTTCTTGGGCTGCGGCATTTATTGCGGGACTTGACCGTTCCATGGCCAATTCAGAATATGATATTCTTATCAAGTGTACTGACGGAGACGCTCGCCGTGCCGCCCGCGAATTCGGCAAGCTTAACGACAGAGGCGTGGAGGGACTGATATGGGGAGACCCGGATAATTATCCCCAGGCAGTTTCTGTGCCGGTTGTCACTCTCGGTTTTAAAAGAGAGGAAACCCTTTCAATAACCTCGGATGGGGAGTCTTTTATTCCCACATTTGAGACCGGAGTTCTTGCCGGACGGCTGATGATTAAGATAATTACCGGCCGCCCTGTGCCCATGCGCGAGGTCATAATCAAAGGTGCTGGTGAAGAATGCCTTTAGACAAAACAAAAATTATTATATTTATCTCCGCACTGCTTTTTTTCGCCGTGCCGGCCTCTTTATTTGCTGCTGAACCATTTGACCCATCCAATGTTTACGGTCCCCGCACAGATAAATTATGTATGCTTATCATTAGAAATTCTGATGCCCAGATAATGGCGGCGGAGCGGGGAGAGCTCGATATTATCAGTGAAATTGTCAGACCATCTGATATTGAACGGCTCAGCCGTAACACCAAATTCCAAATGTCGCTTGCCAGAGGTTATCATGCCTTTTTTCTGCTTCTGAACAACCAAAAAGCTCCTTGGAATGATAAATATGTTAGACAGGCCGCGGCGGAGGCTATTGACCGCAACAACATCGTCCGTACGATATATTCCGGCTACTGCGAACCGATAAACAGCTGGCTGCCTCCTGTTTCTCAGTGGTCTTTGCCTGAGAGCGGCAAAACAAATTTCAACCGCGAAAAAGCGAGGGAGAAGCTGAAATCAAGAGGCTACTCGTGGAATATCAAGGGAATATTGGTGACGCCCGATGGTAAGACGCTCCCGCCGCTAAAAATTCTTACGCCGCTTGCCAATGTAGCTCCGACGACAGCGGAGATGGCGGAGCAAATTGCCGACTCTTTGCGGGCTATAGGGTTTCCCGTGGAGTCTGAACCGATGGATTTTTCCGCGATGATCGCTAAGCTTGACCGCAAAGACTATTCCATGGCGGTTCTTGCTTGGAGTATGGGACGTAATCCTGATTCCCTATACTCTTTTTACCATAGCTCAATGATTGTAGACGGCGGCTACAACGTCACCGCCACCAATGATAAGCGCCTTGACGAAGCTTTGCTGCATTTACGATTCGCCAAAGACAAGCAGGCTGCCAAGGCTGCGTCCGATAAGGTTCAGCGCCTGCTGGCCGACCTTGTCCCTTCCGTGCCTATTTACAGCCGCTTTTCCGTGGCGGGTGTCTCACGTTTATGGAAAAATATCCTTACAACGGATAAAATCACTGTCGATAATGTTTGGACTTTGATGATGGCTGAGCCAAAGGACGGACGTTCCAGGCCGCTTAACATGGTTTTGCCCGACGAACCGCGGAATTTAAATCCCTTTGTTGCCTCCAGTGCCTACTCGTGGCAGGTGCTGGGACTGATATACGACTCTATGGTCGGGATGAATCCATTTACTTTGGAAGATATGCCGGCTTTGGCGGAGAGTTGGAAAGTTAAGACCGTGGGGCGCGGCAATGAGGCACGCACGGAGCTGGTATTTCAAATTGCGCTCGGGCTGTGCTGGAATGACGGCACGCCGTTAACTGCCGCTGATGTGAAGGCCACGATAGATTTTTTGCACAAAAATAAAATTCCCCGTTTTTTCGACTCAGTAAAAAATGTCGATGCGGTGACGGTATCGGGCAACACTCTCACGGTGAAGATGAAGGGCGTCAGTTATTGGTATTTGGATAATATCGGCGGTATTGGCTGTATGCCTAAGCGGGTGCTTGACCGCATTACAGATTGGCAGAACTGGAACCCTTTGGATAGAAGCGGCAAGTCAGGGCCGGTAGGGCTAGTGGGCTGCGGTCCCTTTATGCTTGAAGAGTACAGGCCGGGTGAATATGTGATGATGAAAAAAAACCCCTATTTTAGAATGTTGAAAAATAAAAAGGCGGCGGTGCGATGAAGCGCTCATGGCTTTTACGGCGCCTGCTGTCTTCTTTAGCAGTGTTGGCAGCGGTGCTGATTTTAAATTTTATTCTCTTTCGCATCATGCCGGGAGATGCGGTCAGCACCATTATTGACCCTAATTTTTCTCCGGAGGCAAAAGATAGGCTACGGGAGCTTTACGGGCTTGACAGGCCGCTTGCGGAACAGTTCTTTCTCTATATTAAGCAGATGCTGACATTCAGCTTCGGACTCTCGTTTTTAAGCCGTAAGCCGGTGTGGGATGAACTGCTCTCGCGCCTGCCCTCAACGGTTATTTTGATGTCTATGTCCATGTTTTTATCCGCAGTTTTGGGTATTTGGCTGGGAATCAAAGCTGCTCTCAATCGCGGCAAATTCATCGAGCGGCTGGTGCTGCGCGCCGGAGCTGTTACCTCCTCTTTTCCCGGTTTTTTTGTGCAGCTGGTGCTTCTAATGCTGCTTGCGCGCACCTTTGCCATCTTTCCTCTGCGCGGCAGTCTCTCTGTTCCTCCTCCCACGGACTTCTGGCCGCTTCTGTACGACTATTGCCGCCATTTGGCCTTGCCGGTGCTTTCTCTGACTTTGATGGGATTTGGCGGCTGGGCTCTTTATGTGAGAAATCTGATGGTCAGAGCGTTGGGAGAGGACTTCGTGCTGATGGCTAGGGCGCGCGGGCTGCCGCCGCGCCGCGTGGTCTATGGGCACGCCTTCCGCACCATATTGCCGCCTATATTGACAATTTTACTGATGTCGCTGCCGGGACTGGTCTCTGGTGCAGTGATCACCGAGTCGGTCTTCTCTCTGTACGGGGTAGGCACCTTTCTGCTTGAAGCTGTTTCCGGACATGACTACCCTTCAGCAGGCGCAGCTTTTTATCTTTTAGCTTTGATGACGGTGTTTTGCAACCTCGCTGCGGATATAGTCTATGGCTTTGCAGATCCGCGTGTCAGGATTGAGGGAGAGAACAACTGATGAGTATCTTAAAGCGGAAGAGCATCATCGCCTTTATCATCATCGTCCTGGTGGGAATGTTTGCGCCGATGCTGATGAAAGGGCACCCCACAGACACAGCGGGAGCCCCCTTTGCCAGGCCGCTGTGGTGGAACCGTACAATGGCGCCCGACTGCGAATATCACTTTTTGACAAAAGAGCTGTCGTTTGATTGGTACTATCTGCCTCCGGCGATATTTGCTCTAAATGGAGAGATAAAGGCGAAGCCCCAATCTACGGTGCGGCTCACCTGGCGTTCGCCTGCTGGGGAGACTGTGCTCTCTGAGCTTCAAGGACAGTCGATCTACTATATAAACCTTGACGGACGGGACATGCTTTTTAAACAGCAGATAGGTGTTCCTTTAATCGGCAGCAGCCTGAGTAAACTTTTTCCCTCCTGCGGCAGCTATGCGCTTGATGTCAGCGGAGCGGACTTTGTGGATTTAAGGCTCTCCCTTCCTGGCACAAGGCATGGTTTGCTCGGCACCGATCAAAGAGGCAGAGACGTCTTTCTCATGTTGATTTACGGCATCAGAACTTCGTTGATTATCGGCATCGCTGCCACACTGATAGCCAGCCTTTTGGGGCTTGGGCTCGGACTCGGCGCAGGCTATGTGGGAGGCTGGACCGATGCCTTGATTATGAGGACTGTGGACATTCTGCTTTCCATTCCCACCTTGCCCATCTTGATGGTGCTTGCGGGAATCTGGGGGAAGGGACTTTGGCAGATGGTTTTGATACTATCTATCTTCTCCTGGATGGGCACAGCGCGTTCTGTCCGTTCTTTGGTGCTTACCGTTCGTGAAAGCCCCTGGGTAGAAGGTTTGAAGGCTTTAGGAGCTAAAAGAAGCTACATCCTCTTTCGCCACTTAGTGCCCGAGACGGCGCCAATCCTTCTTGCCAATTTGGCTCTTGGCGTGCCGGGGGCGATTCTCTCTGAGGCAGGTTTGGCTTTTCTCGGCCTTTCAGACCCTAGGCTGATATCATGGGGAAGAATGCTGCACGAAGCTCACTCTTTCGGTGCCTTTACTGAGGGAGCTTGGTGGCTGCTGCTGCCTCCTGGAATCGGTATTGTCTTTATCTGTTTAATCTTTATGGATATCGGACGCTATTTGGAAGAGCTTATCGATCCAAGACTTGGGGGCGGCAAAAGTGTTTGAAGTGAGAAACCTTCGCGTTCGTTATAAAGATTCTCCCTCAGAGGCAGTTAGTGACGTCTCCTTTGCCCTCTTTAGAGGCTCTTTTTCCGCTCTTGTCGGCGAGTCGGGAAGCGGTAAAAGCACAATCATCTCTGCCTCTTTGGGACTGCTGCCTCAGGGGAGCTCTATCTACGGAGAGATCCTTTGGCGCGGTGAAAACCTAGCGGCGATGGAAGATAGCGTCATTCGCCGCCATCGCTGGAAAGAACTGGCTCTCGTTCCTCAAGGGGCGCTGAACTCCTTCACGCCCGTACTAACAATTGGGCGCCATATCGCCGAAGTTCTCGATATACACCTTGGCATCAAAAAAGCGGCGGCAGCGGCAAAGATTTCTTCTTTGCTGGAGGAGGTAGGTCTGCCTAAAGATTTGGCCGGGCGTTACCCACATGAACTTTCAGGAGGACAAAAACAGCGGGCTGCGATAGCTTTGGCTCTTGCCTGCTCTCCTACGATGCTGTTTGCCGACGAGCCGACAACAGCTCTCGATGTGGTTACTCAAGCCGGTATCCTTAAGCTCTTAGCCCGTTTGCGCCAAGAAAAGGGGCTGACTATCTTACTGGTTACTCACGATCTGCCGATGGCGGCTTCAGTGTGCGATAATCTCTTGGTGATGAAGGATGGACAATTGGTTGAGTCGGGAACGCCTAAGCAAATAATAGAAAGCCCGCGCCGCAGCTACACGGCGTCACTTGTTAAGGCAATGCTGTAGGAGGTGTAGATGATCAATACGGCGGAAAATGATTTGATACTGAAAATAGACAAAGTAACAGTCTCCTTCACATCAAAAAAAGGACTTCCTCATAAAGCTGTCAACAACGTATCGCTGCAGCTTCACCGCGGCGACTCAATTGCGGTCGTAGGCGAATCGGGCAGCGGTAAAACGACCTTAATGCGCGCTGTTATGGGGCTTGTGCCCCGAGAGTCCGGTGCTATCTTTCTGTTAGGTACGGATACAGGAAAATTGCCCGCGGAGAACTTTAACCGTCTTCGCAGAATGTGCGGCTACATTCCCCAAGACCCTTATGGTGCGATACCGCCCGGGCTTACGGTGATGGAATCAGTCATAGAACCGGCCATAATAGCCGCTTCGCCTCTGACAAAGTCCGAGCGTGCGGAGCGGGCGGTGGGGCTGCTTGCTGAATTGGGACTTAAGGACGAGAGAATTTTGGCATCACGCGCCGTTGGCCTCTCAGGCGGTCAAAGACAGAGGGTAGAAATAACCAGAGCGTTGATGCTCTCGCCAAAACTGCTCTTATGCGATGAGCCAACCTCGATGCAAGATGTTTCCACCAGAGGAGAAATCATCGAAGTTCTCGAACGTCGCACCAAATTGGGCATGTCTCTAATCTTTGTTACTCATGACCTCTTGCTGGCGGGACGTGCCGCAGCCAAAATAGCGGTAATGAAGGATGGGATGGTTTGCGAAGAGGGCGTTGCAGCTGAGGTGCTCAGTCACCCGCAAAATCCCTATACCTGCTCGCTTCTGGATGCAGTGCCGAAGCTATCTTGGGATTAAGCTAAGAGGCAGTATAATATATAAATTGTACAAGAACTAACTACTCAGACAGTGGGGGAACAATTGATGATGTCATTGCTTGAAGATTTTAAAAAATTTGCCATGCGCGGAAATGTTTTGGACATGGCTGTAGGTGTTATTATCGGTGCTGCTTTCGGTAAGATTGCGGCTTCGCTGGTTACCGACATAATTATGCCGCCTGTGGGAATGATGCTTGGCGGTGTTGACTTCTCAAACCTTTACATCAATCTTTCCGGCACAGAGGTGAAAACCCTTGCTGAAGCCCAGGCAGCGGGCCTGCCTGTTATCGCTTACGGCAACTTTATCAATGCGGTAATAAACTTTATAATTCAAGCTTTTGCCATATTTATGATTGTCAAGGCGGTTGCGAAAGTGATGCCCAAAAAAGAAGAACCTGCAGCCGCCCCAAAGCGCAAATGCCAATTTTGTTGCTCGGAGATTGATGACAACGCCACACGCTGTCCGCACTGCACCTCTCAGCTCTAAACCCTCCCAAAGAGGAACGAGTAGTGCCGCGGCGTAAGATTGCATTCCATATGCTGTGTTGTTTTGACGGCGAGCTGAATATCGCAAGTTCGAAAAAAGCGGCTTTTATAAGGAGAAAAAGCACCATAACCAGCTTAATAATCAGAGGAATTATTCGAGGGGGCTGAAATTTTGTTATCTTTAGGAGACGGAATCTACTGTGTGGATAGCTTTTACGAAAGAGAAAACAACGCTTGCATTTATATTATCTCCAGTGAGGGCAAAGCTTGTATCGTTGAAACAGCAACCAATTCCTCTAAAGAATATTTGGATGCTGCTCTGAATGAGCTGGGCATAAGCTGTGAAAATGTAGAGTTTCTCGCTCTCACCCATGTGCATCTCGACCACGCCGGTGGAGCGGGGAGCTATATGAGAGACTACCCGCAGGCGAAACTGGTGGTACACCCGCGCGGATCAAGGCACATGGCAGACCCATCAAAACTGATAGCCGGCGTTTGCGAGGTCTACGGCAGAGAAGAAACAGCGCGAATGTATGGCGAAATCCTCCCTATTGACAGTGCAAAAATCATCAGTGCTGAAGATGGCTACACCTTCACTGTCGGCAAGAAAAAAATTATCACCGTTGAGACTCCAGGGCACGCTAAGCATCACAATGCCTACTACGACCAAAGCTGCGGCGCGCTGTTTTCTGGAGACGCCTTCGGCATCTCATATCCTGAGATGACGGTGGAAAATGGCAGATGGCTGATACCGACAACCTCTCCTGTGCAGTTTGACCCTGAGGACATGGCAGCTTCCATTGATAAAATATGCGCTATGAACCCCAAAAAAATATTGATGACCCACTTTGGAGAACTGCTCAACATTGAAGACTGCGCTAGGCAGCTCCGCCTTCGCTTGGCTGAATACCTGGAAATAACGGAAAAATGTAAAGGTGACTATGAAAAAATAAAAACGGAGATTCGCCTGCTGCACATATCTTTGTGCCGCAGATATGGAATTGTCGACCCTATAAGCTACACTGATGATTTTTTAGAGGTCGATACAAGGCTGAACTCACAAGGCCTTGCATATTGGTATTCATCGATTAAGGGAAAAACCGGCGTATAAAACAATTTTGCGTTCAGCGTTTTGTCAGCCGCAGTGCGAGTGTAAATAATGAGAGACAGAAACGCCCGAAACCGGTTTAGGTTTCGGGCGTTTCTTGTTTACTGATTTGATTAGTCGCTTTTTTTAATATGTTCCTGAATGTCGGCTAGTGAGACACGTGTCAGCTCGCTGCGCGGCAAGGAGGAGAGAATATCCCATGACATATCCAAGGAGAAACCGATTTCTCTGTCGTCTTCCTTGCCTTGTTTAAGGAATTTCTCCTCAAAAAGGTGTCCGAATTCCAAAGAGAGCTTGTCATTCTTAGAAAGCTCGTCTTCACCGACAACACTGGCGAGGGACCGGACTTCCTGCACACGGCTGTAGGAGGCGAAAAGCTGGCTGGATACACTGGGATGGTCTTCACGTGTGAAGCCCTTACCGATGCCGTCCTTCATCAGGCGGGAGAGGCTTGTGAGAATGTCAATCGGCGGATAAATGTTTTTCGCGTCAAGGTCTCTTGAAAGAACTATCTGCCCTTCGGTGATGAAACCTGTAAGGTCAGGGATCGGGTGCGTTATGTCGTCATTGGGCATTGTCAGTATCGGTATCTGAGTAACGCTGCCCTCAACTCCGCGAACGACTCCCGCTCGCTCATAGAGTGATGCTAAGTCACTGTAGAGGTAGGCGGGATAGCCCTTTCTGCTGGGAACTTCGCCTGCCGCGACTCCGAGTTCGCGGAGAGCTTCGCAGTAGCTTGTCATGTCTGTAATGACGACCAGAACGTGAAGACCCAGTTCGTATGCCAGATACTCAGCTGTTGAAAGAGCCATACGCGGTGTGGCGATACGCTCAATAACAGGGTCATCGGCTAGATTAAGGAAGGTGACGATGTTGTTGCTGTGTCCGCGCGAAGAAAGCTCCTGCGTAAAGTAGGCGGCGTCATCATGCTTGATGCCGATGCCGGCGAAGACGACAGCGAAATCCTCAGAACCCATAATTTTAGCCTGAGTGGCTATTTGAACCGCAAGCTGGTTGTGAGGCAGGCCGTTGCCGGAGAATATCGGTAGTTTCTGCCCACGGATCAGAGTCGTCAGTGTGTCAATAGCCGAAATGCCGGTGTGAATAAAGTCTTTCGGGTACTGGCGTGCCATAGGGTTA
>RRZT011312323.1_pt1 | contig 15697 bp, 15 predicted proteins | sample 2165551 | NCBI WGS metagenome assembly RRZT01 (sample SAMN10456910, study PRJNA506462) | wastewater metagenome | biome: wastewater; feature: sludge; material: wastewater sludge; isolation source: wastewater sludge with Escherichia coli K12::gfp cells carrying plasmid... | place: USA: Moscow, Idaho... | reverse complement strand
TTGAAGAATCCGTACGTGCCGGACGCTGAATTGCGGCCGTACAGACTGACTGGCGCACCGACCCAGTCGCCGGTCAACCCGAGTTGCCCCCACTTGGTCAGGTCGACGGCATGGCCGTGCCGCCGGGACTTGGAAAACAGCGCATCCACTTCCGCAACCGTGAGCCCCTTGGTCGGATTGTCCTTGTTGACGAAGAGCGCCAAGGCGTCCACCGCGACCGGGTAGGGCGTCGGCGGGTACCCGAACTTCGTTTCGAATGCGTCGATCTCGCTCGACTTCATCGTCCGCGACATCGGACCGAGTTGAGCCGTGTTTTCAATGAGCGCAGGCGGTGCCGTGCTGGACCCCTTCCCCTCGACTTGAATTTTCACATTGGGATATTGCTTCCGGAACCCTTCGGCCCACAACGTGATCAGGTTGTTCAGGGTATCGGAGCCGATGCTGTTGATCGTCCCGGACACGCCGCTGACCTTTTGATAGGGTCGTAACGTGGTGTCGGCGCCGTTCGCTTGTCCGGCGCAGGCGGCCGGCATCACGATCAGCGCATAGAGAATCGAAAACACGAGGACGGTCGTCAGCGGATGCCCACTCGCCGGTTCGCGCACGGTATTCGACTCATGACGCATGTCAGACTCCTTTTTGTCCTGCATTGCACTCTATGGAAGAGAGATTTCAGGATGATCGACACAGTATTAAGATCCGGTTAACTCTGATGACGGAGAACACAGCATGCGGCTTCAGTTTGTTGCACCGGATCCGTGCCGGTCTCGACCAGTCGCATGCGCTTCGGACCTATTCGCGGGCACGCAGGGGATGCGAAACTAGGCCGTGATCTGCACCTGAATCGGCTGTTTCCGCCTCTCTCGTATGAGAGCGCTTAGATGGGCGGACTGCACCTCACGAGGCTCTTCTGATGAACCCATCGGAGCAGTTTCAATCGGGTATTGATGCCCAGCTTCTGGAACAGATTGGTCAAATGATGGCGGACGGTGATGGTCGAGATGTGAAGGAGGTCGGCAATGTCTTTGTTGGACAGGCCTTGTCCGACCAACAGGGCGATCTCCTGTTCACGATCGGTCAAGGGAGAATCAAGGCGTTCATGCAAGGAGGGACTCGCAGGGTCCTGACAGACGGTCGTTTCCCTGCTATCCGACGGGGTTGGGTCATTGCGCTCCTGCCGCCGGGAGGTTCCGGGTAGCCTGCGGAGGTAGTCGACGGTTGCGAGCAGGATCTCTACCGGTTGAATGTTCAATACAATGCTGTCGATGCCGGACAGCAGGAGCCCGCTCGTACCGTGTCTATATTCCATGTCGCTGATGGCGATGATCCTGATCGCCGGAGCGGACATCCGTACCCTCCGCACCAGATCTGCGACGTCGATTTCTGACTCAAGCACCACAATGAGCGCCCGGGGCTTCTCGCGCGCGACGATCGCCTCCGCGTCCGATGCGTTGACCGCTTCCCCAATCAGCCTGACCTGCGGGTGAGTCGTCAGGACAGCCTGAAGACCGAGGCGAACGAGATCACTCTTGCAGACGGTCGCCAGGGCAAACGATGAATCGGCTGGTTCGCCTTCGCTCACTGGACCCATCATTCCCGCCCGAGATCTACCGCCCTCTGCCCCGTTACACATAGGATGAGCCCGACAGACGATCGAGGGGATCCTGCCTCGTGGCTGCGGATTCTGAGAGCGTCAGCCGTTCGGCCTCCAGCCAATCCTGGCGATCGTGCCCATCCTGCCGTCCACGGCGCTGATATAGCTCATAGGCCAGTTTCTCAATACGTATCCTGATCTCCTCGGCCGCTGCTCTGCCGCCGGCCGGTTGCGGTCGCCGCTCGCGGACGAGCCGTGGGCGGGAAGACGTCTTCTTGACCGCCTTGGGTGGGCTCCCTGTCTGCTTATTGTCTGCGCTTGATTTGATCCGTCGTTGTGCCATCGCTGAATCTCCTGGTTGCATCGAACTGAACCTTCCCTCTTCCGACAGAGAGGCATCACATGGACAATCTGCACGGCACGGGTCTGTCAAGATTTTCGGAAAACCATTGCGCGATAGGATGGTGAAGACGCGGAGTCACCGGCCACTCGCAGTGTCTATGGGCAAGAGCCTCACCCAACACTCTGTGTTGAAGTCTTGCCGGTCCCCGGCTGTCCTTACAGGGGATCGGCTCGTGCGGACTCGTTGTCCTGCGCAAGGTCAGAAGACGCGCCTGATCCTGCGCTCACGAGGTGAATCGTCATGAACGGACCCAAGACCGTAAGGGTGAGGTTGACGCTGCCTTGCTCCGAGGGCAGGGTCGTACGACTATTGCTCCATGAAAACATCTCACCCTCCTCTATGCTGGGAGGCCAGCATAGGAGCGTGACATTTCATGAGACTCACCGTTTCTTTAACATCCGGTTAAACCGGACCATTTCTGGATTATTTTCACGAAGCCTTATGCGCTGCGGCGAACGTGAGCGGGGCTGTGGCTGTCGAAGTAACCTCTTCGCAATGCAGCCTTGAGGAAGATGAAACAGGTCAACGGTAGGGTCCGTTGCTATGGGTTCTAGGATCGTCCAAATCATTGAAGACGAGCCGCTCCACGCCGACCTCCTGGACCGCGCCTTGCGCCAGGCCCAATTCGCGACGACGCTTGCCGCGGATGGTGAGAGTGGATGGCGTGACGCGCAGCGACTGCTGCCTTCGTTGATTCTTCTCGACCTCATGCTGCCGGGTCTGAGCGGCCATGAGGTTTGCCGATTGGTCCGACGCACACCGTCTACGCGCCATATTCCGATCATCATGCTGACGGCCGTCGGAACAGATGCAGACCGTATCGCCGGCCTTGAGATGGGAGCAGACGACTACGTGGTGAAGCCGTTCAGTCCGAGGGAGGTCGTGTCCCGCGTTCAGACCGTGCTGCGCAGAGTCCATGAGACACGTCGTGAGGATCCTGTGCTCTTTTCCGATACCTCCATCACAATGGAAGGGCCTTACTTCGTCCTGACCTTGCAGGAACGGCAACTCACCGTTTCAAACACAGAACTGAGGCTGCTTCAGTACCTGCTGCCTCGGAATGGGGAATTAGTGCGCGGCGATGAATTGTTGAATCTTCCAGGCGAGGAGCTCGGGAGCACGAGCAGAGAAGAACTTGAGCACCGTGTGCGCTTTCTTCGACGAAAGCTGGAGAACAGCGGGACGGGATCGATTGAGATTTTGCCGGGGTCTCGTTATCGTTTCCTGGCCCATCCGGGGCCAACCTGACACAACCGGCCGGAATACCGCCTCATTCGGAACGCTGCGGCACTCAACCACGACTACCCGGCGGGGACAGGCTTTCTCTAGGTGTCACCTGAGACCCGCCACGCAAGGATCAGCCGGCGCAGGCTAAGACCCGCACTCTCGGCGATATCCGTTCGATCTCGTACTCGAAGCCCCCTCGACGCAGGATGACCTCTCCGCGCCGGCTCAGCTCGTCGACGGTCTTAAAGACCTGGTTCCAGCTGAGCTCCGGCAGCAGGGTCACGACCTGCTCCAGCGTCAGGGATTTTCGCAGGCATACGAGATCGAGGATCAGACCTTCGCTGGTGGGGGAAATGGATGGATGCACCATGGCACGCCTCCTTGTTGGGAATCCTTCACTCACCCTTGTCGCAGACCCGGGTAACTGTGGAGTCGGCGATCACGTGCAGACAGTAACATGGGGAAACCGTATGTCTATGCAATCAACGCCGCATCAATTCTGAGTTAACTCGTTCCAGGGATCGCCTCGCCGCTAAATCTCTTCGCGGCCGCAGAACGATCCTCTCCCGGTTCCGTCGCCTTGCGCCGGCGAACAACGCACCGCCACCACCCGAATCGCTCCGAGCGCCAGGAGAATGGCTCCAAGCGAGAGCAACTTCATGTGGTCCGCATCCTTGAACCAGAGAGAAATGATTTCCGTCAACATGACCACGAGGATCGTATCGACGATGAAGGTGACTTTGACGCGGCCTTCTGAAAAATAGGTCAGCGTGGTCTTGAACACCTCCACCACCGCGAGAAGGATCAGCGTGTCAACGATGATCTGCCGGAGCCCGATCTCCACCGGGGCATGCAGCAGCAGTCCGATATCCAGAAAGGTTTTGACGACCCCGCCGGTCAGGGCGATGAGGATCGTCAGAATGAGCAGGCTGAGGACTGCCTTGATCCCTTTCATCCAGAGTTCGGTGAGATCCGTGTCGATCACATGTCCAACAAACTCCGAGAGGCGGTTCATGCGAGGCTGAGAGTGGCTGAAGGTCATACCTGGTGTCTCCTGGTTGTTGCCAATGGTGCCGTTCATAAAGGAGTCCATTGCTGTCCGATTCCTTCATGGTCGGTATCACCACACATCCTATGGGGAATGTACCGGGTCACTGTTCCATCCTCGTCATCGATGTATTACAACGCGGTTACGTTTCACTCCGATCAGCTCAGCGTTCGCTTCCGGACAGCCGGACCTGCGATGTTGCACAGCGTTAACAGGCCTTTGTCGCTCCCGTAACAGTGGTGGACTACCATGACCCGATGACACTCAACATCGTACAAATCATTGAAGACGAACCTTTGCATGCGCAACTGCTGGACCACTCTCTCCGGCAGGCCCGCTATCGCACGAATGTGGCGCACGATGGCGTCACCGGGTTGGCGGACGTGATGCGACTCACGCCATCGCTCATCCTGCTGGACCTGATGCTTCCGGGGATGAACGGACAGGAAGTCTGTCGTCGCATCCGAAGCGAGCCTGCCACGAAACACATTCCCATCATGATGATCAGCGCCCTGGGGAGTGATGAAGACCGGATTTCAGGAATACGCATGGGCGCGGACGATTATGTTGCGAAGCCGTTCAGTCCACGGGAGGTCGTATCTCGAGCGCAGGCCTTGCTCCGGCGATCCCAGGCTCAATGGGCCACCGCACCATGCCTCTCGGGCTCACCGGTGACGATCAAAGACCACTGTCTGCAGCCGAAAGACGGCCGATCATTTGGTGGGATCGATCGAGACCTTCTCCGGAATCGGGTATCGTCATGTTGCCGCGACTCACCTCAGCGAATCCTCCCCCTCGTCCCGCATACGACACGATTCTCAGTGCGAGCAGGGCAGTTGGATCCCCCCCGTTCCAGTTGGACGCTTACGTCAGGCCGGTTCTCCAAACCGTCATAACTCTCACCGCGTCCGGCGGCACCCCCCGCCGTTACCCTCTCCATGGGCCGGGGAACAGCGCACCGCCACCACTCGTATCGCTCCGAGCACGAGCACCTTCATGTGGTCCGCATCCTTGCACTCGAGCAAATTGATTTCCGTCAACATGACCATGAGAATTGTATCGTCGAGAAAGGTGACGTTGATGCGGCCTTCAGAAAAATAGGTCCACGTGGCCTTAAACACTTCCACGACCGCGAGCCAGATCAGCGTATCGACACTGCTCTGGCACAGCCCGATTTCAACCGGCACATCGAACAACTGTCGGATATCCAGGAAGGTCTTGGTGACCCCGCTAGGCAGGGCGATGAGGATCGTCGGGATGAGCAGACTGGGACGGCCTTGAGACCTTTCATCCATGCGTCGGTGAGATCGGTGTCCAGGAGCCGATCTATGATACCGTTAACTCGACCGACGCGTGGCTGGACCTCAAAATAAGTCATGCGTTCGTATTCCTTTCCTGTCCACCCGAAATGGTCTTCGACCTGAAGTCACCACCCGTTCCTGATCATCGCGGACCACAACCCTGCAAACAGCCCGACCAGGAGCAGCATCGTGAAGAGAAACGTGCCGTTGCTGGAGACCGGTACCATCAACAAATCAGAAAGCATCGGGCACCTCCTTGATGAACCATTGCCTTCACTCTCGCCTCACAGTTTAGAACCCCACTGTTCCAGACAGCTTAGAGGCCGATTAGGGAACGGTTACGTCTTCGGAACGGGCTGGACGGGAAGAGTTAACACGGAGTTAACGAGCCGCTAATAGCACAGCAATTGGCCCGGCGTATCCTGCGAGACATTCAAACAGGTTTGATCGATCACGATAACGACAGGTATCGACAGTCATTCGGGACATCCACAACTCATACGGAGGCATCACATGGCACACGTGCAGCAGACAGGTTCCCATCACCGACCGAGAGCGCAAGCGTGGGTCGCGGCGGCAGCCGCCGCCATGCTGATCCTGACGGGCTCTCAGGTCCGCGCGGAGCACGCGGGATTGAGCGGCGGCAGTGGCCCCGCCGTGGACCCCGCGATCGAGCCCTATGTGAACCACAACGGTCTCCAGGGGAAACTGAGCATCGCCGGGTCGGACACCATGCGACCGCTGATTGCAAAGCTCGCGGCGCAGTTCTCCAGTCTCCACCCAGCCGCGCAGATTGCGGTCGAGGGAACCGGGTCGAGCGCAGCCATCCGCGAGTTTTTGCTGGGCCTGTCCTATCAACGGCGGGGAGACAAGGTTCAAGGCAGGGGCACGGCCGGCTCCACGACGGTTGAATTGCTGGCCTCTTCCCGGCAGTTGACGGAGGATGAATCCAAGGGCTTTGAGTCCAATTACGGCTATCGCCCCTTGGAAGTCCCCATCGCCATGGACGCTGTCGCCATCTATGTGAATAAGGACAACCCTCTTCAACGGCTGACCTTGGCGGAAGTGGATGCCATCTTCGGGAAAAACCATAAACGGGGCCTGGCCTCCGTCACCAATTGGAGTCAAATCGGATTGGGCGACTCCGCGCTGGCCAAACAGCCGGTTCACCTGTACGGGCGAGACAAGCGCTCCGGCACCAGGGAGTTTTTCAAACATGTCGCCCTGAAGGACGGGGAGCTGCTGGACGACGTGATCGAACAACCGGGTTCGGCGTCGGAGATCATTGCAATCGCCCAAGACCCGCTGGGCGTGGGATATGCCGGCGCCGGCTTCGACATCTCGGCTGTCCGTCAGGTACCCATTGCCGCCCAGCCGGAAGGACCGGCCCTGTTGCCGTCGGTCGAGACCGTCACCTCCGGTGCCTATCCGTTGGGCCGTTCGCTGTACCTGTATGTGAAGAAGGGCCCCAAAGACAAGCTGGATCCGGTGGTTGAAGAGTTTCTAGCCTTCGTGAACAGCCGCCAGGGACAGGAAACCGTGGCGCGGGCGAACTTCTATCCATTGACCTCGACGCAGGTGGCAAAGAATCGTCAGGAGCTGGGGCTGGCCAAAGGGGCGATGGTCACCATCCCACCTCAGGACCTGCAGGTCGCCGAACAACACGCACGGTAACACCCCTCACCATCGCATCTGCGACGAGGGAACGGACAGGGAGCGCCTGGTGCAAAAGGCGCTCCCTTTTCTGTTTTTTTTGGTATGATGCGCGCGATTCGGCCCCCGATGTTCGTGACCACCGATCATGCGTTCCCACGAACCAGAGACTGGAGAACAGGAATGGATCCCATGTTGCGTCGAACCGTCATCCTCCCCTTGCTCCTTGCCGCCGCGGCGCACTTCGGCTGCAGCACCCCGCCGCCGCCACGCACCTCATATCAGGATCCTATCACCGCGATCCGGCTCTACGTGGATGACCGTGCCCAGTCCAGCCATCAGCACCCCGCCGACATCTCCCCGGAACAGATGGCGAAGGTGCTGGGCGGCCTGCGTGTCTTTCCGCGATCCGGATTCATCGGGTCCTTGATCTCGGGGCAGGCTAGCCCCAAGCCTGCCTTTGCATCCACTGAAATCCAGGCCTTGGCCCCGAGACTCAGCCGCGCGTTTACGGAGGCCAAGCCCGATGAACTGGTGACGTTTTACCGTCGTTTTTCCGACAACAACACCGGGCTGGCCGTCACGTCCGGCGGGATGTTCGTCCAGGACGGGTATCTGACGGTGGTCCTCGCCAACGATCGGACGCTCCCGACCGATGGCATGAACCAAAACATGGTGACGGATTTTGATCCGATCGACAGTCCGCTCGTTCCGATTGCGCGCACGAGTTTTCGACTTGAATTCGCGCAGCCTTCGGCGCTGGCCGCACCCGACAAACGACCCGCTTGGCCCTATATCGACGAAGGCCGCATTCTCGCCATCGACCTTCGGCGGCTGTCCGCCGAGCCTAGATCCTCGGCCGTCCATCCGGCGCCGTAATTCCTTTCATATCTTAGGATCGTGCCGCCAGCCGACAAGACGTACTGTCTTCTCGGTCGGCGGCCCACATCCTGTGACGAATGGCATCGCCTCTCGTCACGGGCCGGCGGTCCTCCGAGAGGCCGAGGCCTGCACCAGGCGGCTGTTGAGACTACGCGAGCCGAGCTCGTCCGCCAGCATGCCGGTTTGTCGCGACGATCTGTAGGGGAGGCTCTTATGAAGAACGGGGAGGGGATTGTCGTGAACAGGTGGGACTGGCGATTGAGACTAGCCAGCTAGTCCGCCAAGACCCGTCGTTCGTCTCTCATGACAGCCCGGTGTTGCGGATCCTGACGAGATACGCTTCACGATTCACGGATGTCGAGAAGGCCGCAGGCGAGACTGGCGAGTAGGAAGGCGGGCGTCCTGGACATGGATTCCGAACGCCCGCCAAGGCCTAGGCTCTCGTTAGTTCCAGAACCATTGCGTCATGAATCGCATCTGCGAGGCGTCGAAGTCGTTTTGGGCACGGTTCGCGACCAGCGTACTGTTCAAACCGTCCTTTGACATCCACTCCGCCACCACTCTGAAATGGGTGTCCGGCTCCCACACCAGACCGATATTCCAGGTGCGTGATTGGCCGTCCGGCGCCCCGTTGATTGATTTGAAGCCGCCGTAGTATTCCCCGTAACGCACATAGGGCGTCAACATACCGACATCCGAGTAGCGCCAGGTATAGTACCCTTGCACGTACCCGCCGACCACGTTGCTCTCTTCGATGAAGTTGGTTTGCGCGTTCCGTTTCGGCCCCCGGCCCACGGTGAACTCGGCCAAGAGTCCCCAAGGTTGCGGCGGGGTCCAGACATAGGCCGTGATTCGCTGATCCTTGATATCGCAGCCGCTCTCCGAGGTCAGGGTGCTGATACAGCGGGCGGCACTGGCGACCGTGGGCTGACTGGCTCCCTGTACGGAAAACACGCCATGGTAACCAAGCACACCGGCTTCGAGCAGCCGACCGTTCCGGAATTGGAAGGGATAGGAGAGTTTGGCGCCGATGTGTTTGTCCTTATTCAATTCCAACCGGCTCCTGCCTTGTCCGTTGTAGACCATGATCCCGAACACGCCATAGTCGCCGGGCCCGTTGTGATACGCGGCCAGTTGGGTAAACCGCTCCTGGGCGACCTTTGGACTCCAGTAGTAGGCCACGCCCAGATCGCGTTCGCCGGGCGCGCCGCTCTGAATGGATTCGTGCCGGTCCATTTCCTGCCGGTTTGTGCTCGACCGGTAGGTATCGAATGCGTTGGGAACGCGTTGTAGACCGAAGCGGAAGCGGTGCACCTTGTCCTTGGTGAGGTAGTAATCCACCATGGCGTCGATCATTTCATTGTTTGCCGGCGTCTGTTGCCCACCTTCGAGCGCGAACTGCATGAAGAAGGCCACTCGTTCCGACACTTGCCCCTGGAACACCAACCGCATCCGGCGGATGTAAAATTCATTGCCCTGCTGGTCGCCGAAACTGTCGCCCAGAGGATTGTCGAAGAGGCGATTCGTGGGCGCCATATTGTACTTGTATTGGATGTACCCGGTCATGCGGATCCGTTCGTACCAGCGCGGATTGCCGGACATCTGCAATTCCGACGACTGTTCGAACACACGGCGTTCTTCCTCGGCCTTGAGACGGATCCAGTCTTCCTGCGTGATCACGCCTTTCTCAAGCAACAGGCTTTCGAGTGAGGTACTCTCGATCGAGAGGCGCTGACCCGATGTTTCTCGGTCGGTACTGTTCGCGGTGGGTATCGCCTGAGGTACCGACTCCATGGCGGAAAGCGCCTGGATCGATTGAGCGGGCCCCTGGGCGACGACTGTCGGCGCAGCATCGTTTGCGCCGGCCGATGCCTTCAGCGGCAAGAACAACAGCGCTCCGGCGATGCCGAGCGTCGCGGCAGACCATTTCAAGACACACATCCCCCCGTACTTCATTCAGCCCTCCTCATCGTGTGATGTTCGTACCGTTTGGCACATGACCATAGCCGGCAGTACAAGTGATAAAAACCAGATGATTTCACGGGCGCACTATCGATCCGCTTCGTGACAGTGCTGTCACCGCCTGGTTAAGTCTTTGTAAACAGCCGTTGAAGCCAGTCGGCCGACGAGAGAATTTACACGCACGTAACATGTCGATGACCCCTCAACAATCTCCCGACGCCATAGTGCGTCCTCGAGAGGAGGGTTCAGCCGCATGACCGACTTGAAAAAGACGATTCTTCTGGTGAGCGCCGATCGGACTGCCACCGGCTCTTTGGAGAAACTGCTCGAGCTGAACGGTTATCGCGCCTGGGTGTCGACGACACTGGCCGCCTCACTGAGCGAGATCCGGCGACGGCCTCCAATGTTGATTCTGTTGGACCGACAGATCCTTGCCACGGAGGGAGGACGCCGGGATCAGTTTCCTCCTGCGATCCCCATCATCGTGCTGCAGCCGTTCGACAAATCCTGCGGTCAGGATGAATGCCTCACCGAGCTGGACGCCGGCTTCGACCTCGTCTTTTGTTCTCCCCATTCCCGGGAACTCCTGGCGCATATTCGGGCGATCCTTCGTCGACACAACATGCCATCGGCGGCTCCATCCGTTCTTCGCGTCGAAGGGCTCACGATGGATATCTCCCGCCATGAGGTGACGGTTGAGGGAGCCCTCGTCGAACTCACACCGAAGGAATTTCGTATCCTCCATCAATTTCTTCTCGCACCGGGTGTCGTGCTGTCGAGGCAAGATCTGCTCAACCGTGTCTGGGGGGAGGACTATGCCCTAGAAGAACATGCGCTGGATGTTCACATTCATTCGCTACGCCAAAAAATCGAAGCAAACCCTGCCAAGCCGATTTTCATCGTGACCATTCGCGGGGTCGGATACAAACTTCAGAGCCCCTGAGCGTTTTCATTTTGCGCTCTCTTTCCCGGACACCGCTCCTGTTGCCGCGGACCACCGCCACATTGACTCAGATGACATCTTGACCGGGTGCAGATAGATGTCCTCGAATAGGAAAAGGGGCGGCGAGTGCGTCGCCGGGGCAGGTAATAGAAGAGGTGATGGGTGAGGAAGAGGGGAGAGTTGGCCTGCTCCTACCTGGCAGGCCGTCGATGGACAAGTACCGATGCGGTGACGAGTTAGAACTCGTCCACCGACACCGGCTGCAACAGATCCCGTACCGAAAGAACCCCGACGATCGCGCCGCTCTTCAGGACACCCAGATGGCGGGTGTGGTGATGTTGCATGAGATCGGTCGCTTCCGTAATCGAACGGCGCTCATCCAAGCTGATGACTGGGCTGCTCATGATCGATTCCACGGGAACAAAATGCACCGGCCTGTTTTCACCCACGACTTTTCGAACGATATCGGACTCGGTCACGATGCCGACTACACGGTCGTTCTGCTCGATAAACACGCTGCCGACGTGGCGCTCGTTCATCACTCTGGCTGCGTCCGCCGCCGAAGTGCCGGCCGGCACCGTCACCAGTTTCTTCGTCATGAGATCACTGACTGTCACCATACTGTATCCTCCTTGTTGAATGTGTGTCATCGGCGGCTGTCTCTCACCTTGCCGATGCTCTAACAGGGAAGATACTCCTGTTACGTTCCAGGATGGTTAGGCGACCGTAAATTCTATGTTACGAATGATCCGACAGGGAAAGGGGAGGAGGACAGGCGCGGCACAGGCGAGGATCGCCCATGCCGCACCGTGAGAGGAATGCCGAGGAACGACTACTCTTTCACTACGAAGTGGACACTGCGATTCTTCTGCCAGCAGACCGGATTGTGCTGAAGACACAACGGCCGGTCTTTTCCGTAACTGGTCGTATCGACCTGGAGCTGACTCATGCCCAACGATTCGAGGTAGCGTTTCACGGAGAGGGCTCGCCGTTCACCTAACACCAGATTGTATTCGGAGGTCCCGACTTCGTCACAACGGCCTTCCAGCAACACCTTGGTGATCCGGTTGTCTTTCAACCGCTTGGCATTGGCCTCGACCGCCGTGAGCGCATCGTCCCGCAGGACGTATTGGTCAAAATCAAACAGCACATCGGGGAACGGAATGTTCTGCTCCCCGGTCGCATTCCGCGCGGCCATCTCCACCGATCGCAACGGCACCGGAGCCGGTTCCGGCGGGGCGGGGATTTCCTGTACCGGAGCCGCAGCCACACGCTCCTCCGCGCGGGGCTTCGGTGGAGTCGCCGTCACTCCTCCACTGGTTCCCGATTTGCTCGCGCAGCCGTCAAGAAACAAGGGGCCGGCGACGGCAAGCAATCCGAGCAGGACAAACGGGCGCAAACGTATCATGAAAACCTCCGGCGCTAGGTGAGTTCGTGGAGTGGACGAGGCACAGAATAATCAAATCGAACGAACAGGGCAAGTTACTTCTTCTCGGCACAGCGATCGTAGACGCGTCGCGAATCCGACAACGGCTCCCACCGTAGGATCTGCAACGCATCGTCCACATAGGCCGGCGTGCGCATTCCGTTGAGCACGGACGTGACGCCCCCTGTGCTGGCGAGAACCCACAGCGCCTTCTGCGACAAGGTCGCCTTCCGTCTCTGTTCGGGCAACAACGGATCGATGGTTCGATGCAGGTCTTCGGCGCGCAGCCGGCTGCGCTCACTGGCTTCACGATGCAACGTTCGCAGGAGCGCGAGGAGTTCCGGTACGTACCGGTCACGCCAGGTTTCCCACTGCTCAGCAATGGTACCCGTAAACGCTTCGGAGAGCGCGCGAAGCACCTGATTCACGTGGGGTGCAATCATCTGCGTTTCAATTTGTTCCCAATGTTCCAAGCCCTGCACTTGCGTGCGGATGCGGTTCAGTTCGTCGGCCCATCGGAAAAAGTCTGCGGGAAGCATACCTTGGCCGCTGTGGGCCACCGCCGGCGCAAGATCCTTTCGATACTCTTCTTCCAACAGGGCGACCTTCTGTCGTTGCGTCTCGAAGTCCGCCTCCGGCGCCGGCACCGGCACATCGGCCAATCGCACCACGCCGCCGCGCTGGGCCGGCATCGCATTCAGCGGGCGATTCACGAGCACCGCGACACCTTCCCTCAGGGCTTCATCCAGCAAGGTGCTGCCGTTGTCCGGACCCGTATTCTTGATCAACGCCGCGCCGGACTCGTGCACATTCATCGGACACTGCAAAACCGTGAAATGGTGAGCGGCCGCTCCGACGTTCTTTGCCGCCGCCTTCGCGGCTTCAATCATGCGAGACACGGACGTGGCGCCGGGCTCATCCGGAGAGGCCGTGGACGTATTGGACGAAACGCCATACCCGCGCAGCCGGCCCGCTTCAACCTGCCTTTCGCAATACTCGAATGCCAGTTGCAACCGCGCATAAAATTCATCGCGCAGCGTGGACAGCTCCCGTTGCTCACCGGCGCCGAGCCGGGTCGCGTGGGACAGGAAATACTCCGGGTTGTGGAGCAAACAGACATCCAGCGTCGCCAATCCCAGGCGATCCAGCGACAGCGTCAATTGATCCGTCAGGAACTCCGGATGGATGCAATGCCAGATGTCGTCGCCGTACTTCACCATGTCCGGATAGGGCTTGCCTGATTTCTCCCGCGTTTTGGCCTGCGCCAGATTTTGGCCCTGCACATAGCCGATTTTCGACACGACGATGATTTCCTCGCGTGCCACTTCACCGGCACGGATCAATTGCTGGAGGACCGAACCGACCACTTGTTCGCTCTCGCCGTCCATGTAATTCGTCGAGGTGTCGATCAGATTACAGCCCGAGCGAATCGCCTTGAGTAAGGCCTCTCGATGTTCCGCTTCCCGTTGCCCGACCCGGTACGTCCCGAATCCAAGACGGCTCACGGTCAGTCCTGTCGCCCCGAGCGGTCCGAACCCGTTCGCCAACGAGCCGGCCCCGGTGGCATCGTGGATCTTCCGGGCCGCGTAACCGGCCGTGCCCTGAACGGTCGCAGCCCCCGAATACAACGTGCCGCTCAATACCTTCTGCTCGGGCGCAACCGACGACGGTGCAGCTTTTTGCGACGGATCGAGCAGGGCAGGGAGATCCGCGGGATCGGTGATCGGCTGTCGGCAGGCAAAATTCCGGCAGACATACAACGCCGCCTTGCCGCCGACCAGAGCCTTCCCTTGCAACAGCGGATGGGTCGGCTCGGACTGCTGCGATGTCCGATAGGCGATGACACGATTCGGAATATAGGTCCGGCTGACTGCCGCGCATAACGCGACGGTGTTGGAATCGCCGGATGCCCCGATGACGGCAATTTCTACCGGGCCGCTGGTCAACAAATCGACGACGGTCAGACTCTTCGCAAACGCGCGCGGGTAGCGGGCGATCTGGCGCCCATAGGCGCGCACAGCCGCAGCAGCCGCTTGCCGGAAATCCTCCCGCCCGAAGTGATAGGACAATCGGGCCAGCGCCGCTGCCGCGACGGCATTCCCGCTCGGCGTGGCTCCGTCCGGACCTTCACGACTGCGCATGATCAGGGCTTCATGGCCCGTGGCGGTGGTGAAGAATCCGCCCTGTTGACTGTCGGAGAAATCCGCCAGGATGCGCTCCGCGAGCCGCACCGCCGCAGACAGGTACCGCTCGTTGCCGCCTGCTTCATAGGTGTCGATCAAGCCTTCGGCAAAATAGGCATAGTCTTCCAGGTAGGCATCCAGGTGAGCCGTGCCGGCGCGATAGGTCCGCAACAGTCGTCCGTCAGTCTTGGAGAGAGTCGTCAAGAGAAACTCACAGGCTCGCTCGGCAGCAGCCCGGTATCGCGGCATGTCGAACACCCGCCCGGCTTCCGCCATGGCGCTGATCATCATCCCGTTCCAGGCCGTGATGACCTTGTCATCGAGTCCGGGCGGGACCCGTTTCGCGCGCGCCGCATAGAGCAACGGCTTGACTCGATCGATGGTCGCCTGCAGGTCCTCAACGGTCAGCCCCAACTCTTTCGCCACCAACGCGACGGACTTGGCCGTATGCAGCACATTCTTGTGCTCCCAGTTGCCGCCCGGTGTGACATCGTAATAGGCACAGATTCGCCGCACATCCTCTTCGTTCGAAAGCACCGCGCGAATTTCCTCCGGCGTCCAGACGAAGAATTTCCCCTCCACCCCTTCGGAGTCGGCATCGGTTGCGGAATAGAACCCGCCCTCGGGAGACGTCATTTCCTTCAGAACATAGTCGAGGGTTTCACAGGCCACGCGACGGTAGTTTTGATCTCCGGTCACTTGAAACGCTTCGACATAGACGCGCGCCAGCAGGGCGTTGTCGTACAGCATCTTCTCGAAATGAGGCACCAGCCACCGTTCGTCGGTCGAATAGCGCGCGAAACCGCCGCCGATCTGGTCGTAGATCCCGCCGGCCGCCATGGCATCCAGCGTGGTACGGACCATCGTGAGCGTATGCGAATCCTTTGTGCGGTGATAACAATGGAGCAACAGTGAGAGCCCGGTGGCAGGGGGGAACTTCGGGGCGCCGCCGAATCCTCCGAGCTTGGCATCGAAGTCCTCCGCAAACTGGGTCACGGCCATGTCGAGCTCGGCTTCGCCGACCGTGGTCGGGGAAGGGGCGTGACTTCCGTCCTGCAGGCGCGCGGTGAGGGTC
>RRZT012189832.1_pt1 | contig 15698 bp, 17 predicted proteins | sample 2165551 | NCBI WGS metagenome assembly RRZT01 (sample SAMN10456910, study PRJNA506462) | wastewater metagenome | biome: wastewater; feature: sludge; material: wastewater sludge; isolation source: wastewater sludge with Escherichia coli K12::gfp cells carrying plasmid... | place: USA: Moscow, Idaho... | reverse complement strand
GATGCGCAAGAACCGCATCCGCGTCCTCGCCGGAGACAAGGTCCAGGTCGAAATGAACACTTATGACCTGACCAAGGGGCGGATCAATTACCGCTTCAAGTAAGAATGCCGCGCAGCCTGTCCCTGCGGTCGCCGAGTTTTCCGACCGCAGCCCCGAGTGGGGTGATGTGGGACAGCGCGCCCCCGGCGTTTCCGACAGCAGGACCAGCCCGCCCCCGTCCCTGACGCTGGGCTCGGCCAGTCCGCGCCGGCGCGAATTGCTGGCGCAGATCGGCATCGCGCCGCAGCAGATCATTCCCGCCGACATCGACGAGAGCCCGCTGCGCGCCGAGCTGCCGCGCCACTATGTCCGGCGCATGGCGCGGGAAAAGGCGCTGGCCCTATCGGACACCGTGCCGGGCGCAGTGCTTTGTGCCGACACCACCGTCGTCGCCGGGCGCCGGATTCTGGGCAAACCGGAGGATGCGGATGAGGCCAGAGAGTTCCTGCGCCTTCTGTCCGGTCGCCGCCATCTGGTGCTGACCGCGGTCGCGCTGAGCCACGCCGGCCGCCTTCGCGAGCGCCTGGTCGAAACGGTCATTCGCTTTCGTCCGCTGCAAGCAGCTGAAATTGAAGCTTATCTTTCCTGCGGCGAATGGCAGGGCAAGGCCGGCGGCTATGCCGTTCAGGGCCGCGCCGGTGGATTCGTGGCCTGGATGCGCGGATCCTATAGCGGCGTGGTCGGAATGCCATTGGCGGAAACCGCGACCTTATTGGCAGGGATCGGAATCAAAGGAGCATCGGCATGAAGGGCCGCCAGATCGTGATCGGCCAGGTTTTCGGCCGCGACGCCGCCGCGCTGATGCAGGACGGGCAGCTTGAGGATCTGATCATCGACCCGTCCGGCGCGATGCCTTTTGCACCCGGCGCGATCTGTCGCGCGCGGGTCGACCGGCTGGTCAAGGGTCAGGGCGGCGTATTCCTGCGCCTGCCCGACGGCGCGCAGGGTTTCCTGCGCGATCGCGGCGGATTGCGCGAAGGTCAGTCGCTGATCGTGCAGGTCAGCGGCAGCGCCGAGGACGGCAAGGCGATCCCGGTATCGGCGCGCCTGAACTTTCGCGGCCGCCACGTCATTGTCACCCCCACCGCGCCCGGCGTGAATGTCTCGCGCCGCATCCGCGACCCGCAGCTGCGCGAGGCACTGACCGCCATGGGCGACGCGGCGATCGCCGAACTGCCCGATCCTCCCGGGATCGTCTTTCGCAGCATCGCAGCCGAGGCGGATCACGACGAGATCGCGACCGAGCTGCATGAGCTTCTGGACCTGGCCACGGCCGTTCTGGCCGACAGCGAGGGCGGGCCCGAACTGTTGCTTGACGCCCCCACACCGGCCGAGACTGCCTGGCAGGACTGGGCCGATCCGGCTCCGGATGACATTCAGGATGGCCCCGATGCATTCGCCCTGACCGGCGCCCAGGACCGCGTCGAATCGCTGCTGACGCCGCGACTTGACCTGTCCGGCGGCGCCTGGGCCGAGATCGAGGCCCTGCGCGCATTGATCGCCATCGACGTGAACACAGGCAGCGACCATTCGCCAGCCGCCGGGCTTAAGGCCAATATCGCCCTTGCCCGCGACCTGTCACGGCAGTTGCGGCTGCGCGGGCTGGGTGGTCAGATTGTCGTCGATTTTGCACCGATGCCAAAGCGCGACCGCGGCACGCTGGATCAGATCCTCCGGTCAGCATTTCGCAGCGAAGCCTCCGAGACGGTGCTGATCGGCTGGACCACGATGGGGCTTTACGAAATCAACCGCAAACGCGACCGTATCGCGCTGTCGCGTCTGGCACGGCAGGAGACGGTCTGATGCGATGCCCGATCTGCGGCAAACCCGGCGTTCAGGAATACCGGCCTTTTTGCTCGCGCCGCTGCGCCGACATCGATCTGGCGCGCTGGTTGCGCGGCGATTACCGCATCCCGGGCGAGCCGGCCACGCCGCCCGAAAACGAGGAATAAATTTCGCGCTTTTCCTCTGGACAGCGGTCTGAAGCTGCCATAACAACGCGCTTGCCGAAAGCGACAGGCAACGGCGCCCGGATAGCTCAGTTGGTAGAGCAGCGGATTGAAAATCCGCGTGTCGGTGGTTCGAATCCGCCTCCGGGCACCATTAAATATCATAAAATATTCAGAGATATGAAAGCGGTGTCCTGGATAGGCATCACTCGTATATCTGTGGCCACCCAAACGTCCCATGCCTATCGGCATTCATGCGAAAGGGCGCTGTGGGTTGCCCCTCTGTAGCGGCGCGGTAGCTTTGGCCGAACGGTGCACTAGCTTTGGCAGAAAAATTTTTCGCGTCGGGGACTTTTCAGATGTCAGGATCGACCTCGATCGGGTCTCCCCCTTCGCCATTCCTGACATAGCCCCAAGGCGCTGCCTTGGGGTCGTGCAGGGGCATCCGTCCGGGCCTCAGCTGACGCGGACGAGCGTCAGTCCGCAGATGTAACCATATGTCCCGGTAACCGTTTGCCTGAGCGTGATCGTGCCTGACACGTCCGCCACAAAGGAGTTCGCTCCGATAGCCGGCGGATTGGCTGCCGGATCAATAGCGATCGCTGCGCCGCCGTGCTGGAACATGCAGGTCCGCCCCGTCGCCGATTGCCGCGACGCGACCATCTGGATCTGGTAGGTTGCGCCCGCAACAAGGCCCGCAAATCGGTGCAGCGGCACCTGACCCGGAGCGGGGTCGGGGGCGTAGGGCACATACCACGTGTCATCCAGGATCTCGGTCGCAAACAGCGTGCTCCCGTCCCAAGGCGTGGTGTTGGTGGTCCATGTCCCGGTGTTGTAGCCGACACTGACAAGTCCACCCCCGCCTTCTTTTGACAGTTGATACGTAGCGCCTGTGGCCGCGCCATCCTGATCCACCAGCGCGACCGGGCCGAGGCCCTGCGTTGTGCCTGACGGAACGATGATATCGTTCAACCCGGGCAGCGCCAGCGCGACCGGCACGAAATTTAGATAGATCGCGCGGTCAGCAATGGGGTCCTGCACCAGCGCCTCGGCGACAGACGGCGTTGACCCGTGGCTGTTGGTCCCGGTCGAGGTATAGACCAGCTGCCCCTCGGCGTCCGACGCATACTCGTCGCCATCGATCTGACTGGTCACGTCCTGACCATCGAGCGTCAACACCCCTGCGACGGCCGGCGTCGGGTCGCCCGAGAATGTCGCCGGCGTCAGCACAAACCGCGTTCCCACGGCCCCGCTGGCCGGTGTGATGCTGGCGGGGGTCACGATCAGCGGCGACGGCGGGTCCATCGGGTCCGGGACGATCTGCGCTGCAGGGGTGCCCGAGAGCCAGAGCCGCAAGCGTCGCATCTGCTCGGCGCGGATTTCGGTGACGCCCGGCCACGTCAGGTGGATACCATCTGCCTGCAAATACGCCTCAAAGTCGTTGCGGACCATGTCGTAAAAGCACATCAGATCGCCCCCGTTGGCATAGCGCCAGCGGCTCCGGGTCCGGGCCTGATAGATCGGCCCAAAAACCTGATCATTGAAGGGGCGCGCCCCCTTTTCCTCCGCGTTGAAGATCTCGCGCGGGGCATAGCCGCGCCCGGCATAGGACCTGAAACTGGACGGGATCGGGACAACATGCGGCAGATGCGCGCCGAATGCGTCGAGAAAGTCGTTAAGATCAAGTCGCAGTGCATCAAGCTGCGCCGGAGACCTCTGACTGTATTCTAGGCTGGACGTGATATCGTTTCCGGTGGGGTGGACCAGAAACAGCGTTTCGCCCACGGCTGGGAACGCGGCAACGGCCTGTTGGACGTTGGCAATCAATGCTCTCGTTCGTGCGCCAGACGTGGCACAACCATAGACTGGGATGCCCAGGCCCAAGGCGTCGGTTGCCGGCCCGAATGGGGCTGTCAGGCTATTGAGATACATCGAGTATTCGAGGCTGGCGCCGATGACCACCACGCGCTGATAGGCGGCTCGCGTGCCATCCCAAGCAACCAAACCTGTCAGGTCGTCGATCCAAGCATTGAGGCCGACCATCTGCGCCGCGTCCGGGATCTGCGTCCCGGCCCAAACAGCCTGCAGATTGATCCAGGCCGGCGGCGTGGCCGCGACCGCGCTGGCGCCGGCCGGCAGATCGGTGGCGTATTCGGGCGGCCACGCAACTGAGGTCGCGACCTTGTCCGTGGCTTCAGCAGGCGCATCCAGATTGACGCGGCGCATGGTCAGCCCGCTCGGAAGGTTGCGCCATTCAAACAGCCAGTTTCCGGCACTCGGCAACTGGATTTGGACCCCGACCAGCCGGTTGCCATCGGCGGCATGGAAGCTGACCTCGAGCTGATCGCCGCCGCCCCAATCCCAAGCCTGCACGATGACGTGCCGGCCATCCGCTCCCGTGATCCGGCCCAGTTCGACATGGGTGTTGGCAAGCGCGCTCAGGTCGGTGGCGCTGATGATGACGCCGCCATAGTCCAGCGGGCCGGGCGGCGTGGCCGTCGCTGTCGCCCCGCCGATCCACGACGCAGCAAAGCTGGCCCCCAGCGCGGCCTGTGGCGCTGCCGCGATCGGCTCGATATAGCCCGGATCTGCGTGCTGCGAGCCGCCCAGACCGGCGGGTGCATAGCTGCGCGCGATATCGACCGCCACGCCGCGCAGATAGGCCGCCAGATCGGTGGTGACCCCATCGACCGGCCACGGCGGCATGGCGCTGGAATCCTCGCCCATCACGACCTCGCGGACCATGCACCATGCGCAATAGGCGCTCAATGGGTTCGGCATATAGGGGTGATTGCCAGCCCCGACGCTGCCGGCGTGGCCGACCGTATCGAGGGCGTGGAAGTCGCGATGGGAGGTCAGGCCGGCGGGCAGCAGCCCCGCCTGATCGTCGTCGTAAAAGCGGCCGAACATCAAATGCGTCGGCACGATCCAGACCGCAGCCGGCAGGCCCTCGGCGCGCAGCCGGGCGCTCAGCACGTCGCGGCGATAGCGCAGGGCGACGTCGAAGGCATCGACCAGCGGGCGCCACGCCGCATCATTCGGAGGATTCTCGATCAGCGGCGGCCATGTGCCGCCAAGGTAGATCGCCACACCAGCCTGAGCGGCGGCGCGGGCAAACCGCATCGCATAGTCGATATCCTGCAGCAGCTCGACACGGTGCTCGTTGCCCAGCCAGTCGAAATATGGCCGCGAGACGCTGATCGCGCCGTGAGTAAACCCCTCGAAATACAGCATCGCGCCGCCGGCATAACCCGCCAGATCGCGGCGCGGGTCGTTGTTGGCGCCCCAATCGCCCTCGGGTCGATCCCAGAGCATCTTGGTGGTGACTGCGGGCCCGATCTGGGTGCCGTCGCCAATGCCGCGCGAGATCGGGCCGGCGTAATCGGCGCGGAACTGGCCAGCCACGGTATGCTGGGTGTTGCCATCTGTGGTGCCGGTCGCGCCGCCCCACCACATGGTGGACAGGCCGATGGGCAGCGAGTTTCCGACGAGCATGATCGGCGCAGATGTCCCGACGCCGGCGTTCGGCGCGGCCGGCACACCTGCAGCAGTTCTGGCCCCGATCCAGCCGTCGATGAAAGGCTCGTCGAACAGAAACATCTCAGATCCCCGCGATGACCTTGAAGCTGCTGCCATGACGGCTGGCGCAGCGGACGGCCACCGAGGTGGCGGCGGTGATGGTGATGCCCTTGTTGGGCAGCACCTCGACCGCGTCACCATCGCTGGCCGGCGTGATTGCGCAAATCAGGATCATGTGGCGGCCGGTATTCTGGATGATGTTGCCGGCCTGGACGGGAACGGCGGCACCAAAGGCTGGGGTGGCGGGATATTCGGGCATGGTGACCTCCTGGGATCAATCTGTGATGATATCGACGCCTTCGTCGGCATCGGGGGGTTCGGGGGCGTCTGCCGGCGGCGGTGCCCTGACGATCATCCGCTCCTGCAGATCGTGCAGCGCCTGGGCGAGGATCAGGTTGCGATTGCGCAGCCACCCGATTTCGGAGCGGGCCTCCTTGAGTTCGACGAGGGGCGAAATCCTGACGTCCATGTGACCTCCTAGGCCGTTGTGGGCAGCGGGTTGCCGCCGATGAAACCATTTACCAACGCATCGATCTGCGGCTTGTCGAGCTGCCCCGGGATCGCGTTGACGGTCATGCGCCGCGCCTCATAGACCCCGGCGATGGTGACCGAGATCTGGTTGCTGTGCGCGACATAGGCCTCGGCCACCTCGGGTCGGGTGGCGCCGTAATTCGGGACGCCAGACGCAACGACCGGATAACGGCCCAGGTGGTCCTCGGCGGCGGGGTCGTTGAGATAGGCGTATCCCTGCACCGCGCGGTGCAGATACACCATTTCCAGCCACGGCTCGACCGTCAGGATCTGGGTCCAGATCGCCCGGGCATGGGCATCGACGCGGGCGATGGCCTGCTGCTGATAGACGGCCAAATAGGATTGGCGCGCGGCCTCGTCGATATCGACATAGACAATGGGCATCAGGGGGCGATCTCCAATATACGCGGCAGCCAGGGGAAATCGGCGGCCAGATCGATGCGATAGCCAGCGCCGCCCTGAGCCAGATGCAGCCCGCAATCCGGGGCCGTGAGCGGCGTATCGACCAGGAGATGCGGCGGGTCGATCCAGAGATCAAAGACCCGCGCGGTCAGCCCGGGCGGGGGGGCAGACCAGCGCAGGAAATTGCCGTCCGGGGTGGGCTGCGGAATGGTCGGGCGCGGGGTGACGACGCCGGCGGCGACGTAGTGGTTCGCGCCGTCGAAAAAACCCTCGACCAGCAGTTGGCCGGGCCGCAGGTTGTCGGTGGCCGCCTCGATGGTCGGCACCTCCATCGCCATCAGGATCTTGCCGGTAGCCTCTTCGAAGATGGAAAACTGCATGGTCACCTCTGGAATACCAAAGCATCGAGTAGATATGTCACGGCCGAGGTGTTGCGCCCCCACAGCCGGATGATGTTCGCCCCAGCCGCGAAGTTCACCGCGACCGTCGAGTAGGCCAGCGAAGTGGTCGGGTTCGATCCCGGCACCAGCAGGCGTTGCGACCGAGAACGCCTGACGGTCGCGCCATTGAGTTGCAGCGACACCAGGCTGTTGTGGTTGGACGACACCCAATCATTCCTGGTGCATTCGAACACCAGCAGGCCCCGGCATGGCTCGGAGAGGTTGACCACAAAGCGCGCGATCTCGGCATCGTCGTCAAAATCGGTGTTCGCGCCCGACAACGTGGCCGTATAGCCGCCGACGATCTCGCCGTGACCGATATGCAGCTTGCCAATCGACGCCTCGCGGATGACGGCCACGTCGATGAAGGTTCTGTTGTCCGCCACATAAAACGGCACGGTTCGGGATCCGGGATTGATCCCGGTATCGCTGACAATCGCAAACCTGCTGGCGACGACAGACACGCGCGATGATCCATCGCTGCGAGCCTCGACAAACATTCCAGCCGTTGCCAGCGCGCCGCCATGGCCGGCTGTCGCTGTGATGGCGATCCTCGCGGCCGAACCGGTCGGCGCGGCCCAGGACTGCACGCGCATCAGTCCCGAGGCGGATGCGTCATTGACCCGCGACGTCACCTGCGTGATCGAGTCGCTGACAGCGTCCAGCCCGTCCTCGGTATCGCTGACCCGCGCCGTCAGGGCACTGAGCGCCGCGCTGCTGGCGCGCTGGTTGATTTGCGGCTGCAAGCTGGCCGTAACGCTGTTGACCGCCGCCGATATGGCGTTGTCGGTCTGGGCGCGGGTATATCGGTCGGCGATGCCGGTGGCATTGCTGGTAACGCGCCCGTCAAGGCCCTCCAGCGTGACGTCCAGCGCGCTGCGATAGCTGGCAAAGGCACTGTCAGAATCAGCCTGTGCCTGCCGGACCTCGGCAATCTCGGCGCTTGAGCGGACCTCATAGGCCGCCTCGCGGGTCAGGGTGATCCCGGTCACAGCGGCAATCCCCGCCGAGCCGCCGAGGCTCGTGATGACCACGCGCGCCTTGGTCGCCCCGGTCGGCGGCACAAGGCCGGTTGCCCCGAAATAGACCCAAACCTGCGGCGCGGGATCGCCGATGATGTCAGAAATGGACCCCACAGCCGCGTTGCTCTCGTTGAGCCATTGCACGTAGACACGGGCGGACGAGCTGTCAGGCTGACCCCGGAAGACATAGCCGCCAAGATCATGTCGATCGGCGCTGGAGACCGGGATGGTGTCGGTCACCCGGTAACCGCTGGCGCCAGCTGCAAAGGTAAAAGCCGCCACGCCCGGCATGTCGTGCTGCAGCGAGCCGCCGCTGGCACGATTGCGGGGCACGAGGCTGTTCAGGTCGCCAAGCGCGCCGGCCCAGAAATCCAGCCCGCGGGCAAAATCGGGATCCCGCACCAGCTGCGTGCCGCCATATTGGACGGCGAGACGCTGATCGAGCTGCGCGACGGCCTCGGTCGCGGTGGCGATGGCCGTGCCCTGTGCGGTGATGCTGGCGGTCTGGGTGGCGTTGACGGCCTCGACCGCATCGATGCGCTGGCCGATGGCGGCATCGGCATTCGAGCGCGCCGTGCTCTCGGCCGTGACAGCCGCGTCGGCATTGCCAAAGCGCGTATCGACCTGCGTCTTGTAGAGCGCCAGGGCGTCCTGATCGGTGATTCCTTTATCTCCAGCGCACGGCTTTCGGCGGCAAGGTCTCGGGGCGCAACTTCGGCGTCGACAAGACCCGCGGCGGCCGGTTCAATCTGACAACGCTGGAGCCGATGCTTGAGGACCTGCACAGCCGTCTGGCGGGGGTGACGATCGAATGCCTGGACTGGTCGGATTTCATCCCGCGATATGACGCCGAGGGCACGCTGTTCTATCTCGATCCGCCCTATTGGGGCTGCGAGGATGACTACGGCAAAGCGATGTTCGCCCGCGCCGACTTCCAGCGCATGGCCGGGCCGAACTGCTGATCTCGAACTGGCGGCTTCCCGGACGTCAGGACGTCGCCGCACAGGCCGATTCCTGACAGGACGTCGCGCACATAACCCACCTGTCGTGAATCTGCGCTGATCCAGAGGAAACCCCGGCAAAAATAGGTTATGTGCGCGTCAGATGGGTTTCGTGCGCCCGCGCACATAACCCCCTTACTTATCGGGCGCATGCGACACAGGGTTCGGCTGCACTTTCTCGCCGAAACCAGCCATCACGCGGCTTTTTCTTCAATGTTATCTAGATGCTGCCTCGCGCGCGGTTCATGCGGCCTGCATGTCGATCGAATGCGCGGTCGATGACGCATGATCGCTCATTTCTACCTGGTGACTTTCATCGCCACGCGGCGGCTCCACCGGCTGCAACGGCAGATTTCCCTTGTTAGGTCAGGCCCTTGGTTGGGACAGGCGGCGTTCTCTGGTTTTGGACAGAGTTAGTCCCCCCTACACCCTCAGCGCAGACCAGCGCCCTCATGTTCCGGGCTGTGAACCGCAAACCCGCCCCAAGCCCAACTTCGCCTTGCAAATTGCTCCAGCCGCTGTCACATTGGCGAGGCAACGTTATTCCCCATGCACCTGTCTCCTTCTTGGTCTCAGTCTGTGTTTTGGCTTGACTGAGGCCGGGTCGTCGCACAACGCGGACGACACATATAAAGGAGAGATCACGATGGCAAACGGCACCGTGAAATGGTTCAACCCCACCAAAGGTTTTGGCTTCATCGCCCCTGAAGATGGCGGCAAAGATGTCTTCCTGCACATCTCGGCGGTCGAGCGCGCCAACCTGCGCACCATCGAAGACGGGCAGCGCGTGACCTTCGAAATCGAGTCCGGGCGTGACGGCCGGCAGTCGGCTCGGGATCTGGCACTGGCCTGAACTGAACTGAACTGAACTGAACTGAACTGATGATAGACCCGGCCCGGAAACAGGTCGGGTTTTTTCATTCGGCTTCTCATGAGATCGAAATTCGAGAGCTTCCCCCGGCGCGCCGCCCGGAAACCGTGATGGATCACATGACGGCCGAAGCTCGGCATGTGCTGCCGACATGGCGCAAGGGCGAAGCGAACGCAGCACATCAAAGAACGCCGCGACCTTGGCCGGGCTCGGGCGCCACTGATCTCTTGCGGAGCAGCGTGGCTCAGCCACTGCAGGGTATAGATTTCATCAATCGCAATGGGTTGCACGAGCATTTGTCGGGTTTGATGCGGATCCCTCAACGAGATGTTGATCGCATGGCGCCCCTTTACTGGCAGGTCCAGAAGGTCCCGGAAACGCTGTCGATTCTTCTGGATATGTCGCGAAACCGGTTCCGCAAAGGCCTCGTCCATGAACGAGCAAAGCACGAATCGTGAGGGCAGGAACTGATGCACGACCAGAGCCACTCATTCGGGTGGAACTCCGCCCATCGCGGGTCATCAACAACTGATTTTGCGGTGGTACCCGAGGTCGGACTCGAACCGACATGACTTGCGTCGGCGGATTTTGAATCCGCTGCGTCTACCATTCCGCCACTCGGGCCTGAGCATTCGGGTAAAATGTCGCGCGACGATTTGCAAGGCCCCAGATCAATATTGCGTCGGACGACGGCGGGGGGCTTTGCGCCCCCCGCCCCCCCCCAGGATATTTGCATGAGGAGAGGCGCGGGCGGGACTTATGCCCGGCCCAGCTTTTCCAGACGCGCCTCGCGCAGGCGCGCGAAATCGTCGCCGGCGTGATAGGAGGAACGCGTCAGTGGCGTCGCCGAAACCATCAGGAAGCCCTTGCCGAATGCCGCCTTCTCATAGCCGGCGAATTCCTCGGGGGTGACGAAGCGGTCGACGCGGTGATGCTTGGGGGTCGGTTGCAGATACTGGCCGATGGTCATGAAATCGATATCCGCGGCGCGCATGTCGTCCATGACCTGCAGGACGCCCTGACGATCCTCGCCCAGCCCCACCATGATGCCCGATTTGGTGAACATCGTAGGGTCCAGTTCCTTGACCTTCTGCAAAAGACGCAGCGAATGGAAATAGCGCGCGCCGGGCCGCACGGTCGGGTAAAGCCCGGGCACGGTTTCCAGATTGTGGTTGAAGACGTCGGGGCGCGCTTCGACCACGGCCTCCAGCGCGCCGGGGCCGGATTTCAGGAAGTCCGGGGTCAGCACCTCGATGGTGGATCCCGGCGAGCGGTGGCGGATGGCGCGGATGGTCTGGGCGAAATGCTCGGCCCCGCCATCGTCCAGATCGTCGCGGTCGACCGAGGTGATGACGACATGCTTCAGCCCCAGCTTGGCCACGGCATGGGCGACGCGGCCCGGCTCGAATACGTCCAGCGCATCGGGGCGGCCGGTCGCGACATTGCAGAAGGTGCAGCCGCGCGTGCAGATCTCGCCCATGATCATCATGGTGGCGTGACCCTGGCTCCAGCATTCGCCGACATTGGGGCAACCCGCCTCTTCGCAGACGGTCGAAAGCCGGTTTTCGCGCATGATGTCGCGGGTCTGCTTGTAGCCCTCCGAGGTCGGCGCCTTGACGCGGATCCAAGCCGGCTTCTTGGGTTGCGACTGATCCGGCCTGTGGGCCTTTTCAGGGTGGCGCAGAACCGGGGGCTGATCCGCCATGTCGGTATCCTTTGCTGGTTTGAGCCAAACTTAAGGTCTTTTCCGGGCTTGATCAACGGCCCGCGATCGGTGCATCTGTCGCATCGATGCCGCAGCGCAGCATCAATATGACGGGAGGAGCGCAGATTGAACAAAGGACAAGACATGAAACAAGGCGATCAGCTTCCCCAGGTGACCTTCCAGACCCGTGTTCGCGACGAATCCGTCGGCGGCCCGAACCCCTATCGCTGGCAGGCCGTCACCACCCAGGATTACTTCAAGGGCAAGCGCGTGGTGCTGTTCTCGCTGCCGGGCGCCTTTACCCCGACCTGCTCGACCTATCAGCTGCCGGGCTTTGAAAACGCCGCGGGCGAGATGGCCGAGATGGGTATCGACGCCATCTATTGCCTGTCGGTCAACGACAGCTTCGTGATGAACCAATGGGCCAAGGCCCAGAACCTGCGTAACGTGCAGGTCATTCCCGACGGCTCGGGCGAGTTCACCGACAAGGTCGGCATGCTGGTGCGCAAGGACAATCTGGGCTTTGGCGCCCGCAGCTGGCGCTATGCCGCCATCATCGACAATGGCACCGTCGAGGCGTGGTTCGAGGAACCGGGCCGCATGGATGACTGCCCCGAGGATCCCTATGGCGCCAGTTCACCGGAATCGGTGCTGGCATGGCTGCGCGCCAATCCGGTCAAGGCCGCCGCCTGATCCACACAGATGCGAAAGGGCGCCGCTGCGGCGCCCTTTTCCGTGCCGGGATCCAAGCGCCCCGATCAGCCGATCAGCGGCGATCCGGTGCCGTAGATCTCGCGGTAATGGCGTTCCAGCCGCTGCAGCGCCAGACGCAGCACGATCTTGCCCGAACGCGCCGACCAGCCCAGCCGGCGCTCGGTCATCTCGATCCCTTCGAGAAAGCAACAGACGCGCAGGCACATGTCGCCCATGCCCGGCCCCAGTTCGCGCAGCGCCGCCGCGACGCGGTCGCGCGCCCCTTCCGAGCCGCCGCCATGGCTGCTGGCATTGCGCGAGACGTCGATGCCGGCCGTCAGAAAGCGGTCCCAGTTCTGGGCCACGCGCGCGCCCATCTGGGCCAGTTCGAAATCCTCGCGCAACCGCTCGCCTGCGGCCACCAGATCGGCAGCAAGAAAGGGCCGCCCATCCGATTCCCGCCGCCGCGCCAGCATCAAAAGCGGGCTCTCGGCGATATTGACCCGCGCCCGGCGCCGGCGGCCATCCTCGGGATCGGTGATCTCGCGGTCTTCCCATTGCCGGTGGCGGTCGGCATGGGTGAACTCGGCCGCCGCCTCGGCGCATCCCTCGGCTTCGAGGACCGGATCGGCATTGGCGAAATCCTCGCCGCGCGGCATGGCATTGCCGCGCCGCGCCGCCAGCAGCGCGCGCAGCGCTTCGCGACCCTGCGCCGAAATGGCATAGCGGCTGACCCGCCCCTGCCCGATCTGCTGCACCCAGGCGCGCATCGCCATATGTTCGGCCAATTCGCGGTCCAGAATCGCGGTGCGAATGTCGTCGCGGACGATGATCGCCTTTTCCATCCCCTCGGCCACCACCATCTGCGCCCCCGGCTCGGCCAGACGGCGCAGGATGCGGCTGATCTGGCGCATGCCGGTGCGACCCGGCGCGGGATGCGGCTTGCCCGAGGCCTCGGCGCCCGAGGCGCGCTCGACCGCACGGTCGACCAGCGGATCGTCGCGGCGCGCCTCAAAGCGGCGGATGCGGCGCAGGATGGTCGAGGCGTGACAGCCCGCCTCTCGCGCCAGCGACCGGATCGATTCGCCTTGCTCGACATGGCGCAGGTAAAGACGCAGATCGCCATCCCCCGCATCATCGCGAGGGGCGCTCTCGTCCATATGTCCGGGGCGATCGCAGGCTGGAACGCCAATGCCGGATGGCAGTCCGGCAAGCGAGGCGTCCAAGGCGAAATCTCCCGTCAAAACTGTCATGATCATTCCTTCGCTTCCTGAAGACGAACCGGCAGAAGCTCGCCTATGGGTTGTTCTCATCCTGCAATGGCTTGCGGAACCAGATCCGAGATGCGGCAATATTTGCTAAGAATTACTAAATATTTCTTGCTGCTCCGCGCGCAGCTTCACGCAATGGCGCAACACACGCATTGGTTGAACATACTCCGAGCAACACAGATCACCCGGAGGAACGACCATGACCATGATGAGCAGCGTGATTGCCTTTGACCCCCGCGCCGGTCAGCCCCTGCTGCGTCGCCCGCGCCTGCTGGTGCAGGCGGCCCGCGCCGGTCTTTCAGGCTGGAAGCGCGACCGCGATCTGCGCCGCGTATTGAAATCCGAGACCCTGCCGCGGCCCGAGGCGGTGCTGGCGCGGCTGCATGCCGAGGAGGCGCGCCACAACCTTGCCCGGCAAGAGAACCGGGCCGAATACGATCTGCATCGTCACATCATGCTGTTGATCGCGATCCTTGCCGAAACGGCCGAGATCGCACCGCGCGCCGTTCAGCCGGTCGCGCCGCAGCCGCGCGCACGGGCCGCAATCCCGTTCAAGGTTGCGACAAAAGCGCCTATTTGCCCCTGAAGAGCGAGCCCAGAACCCCGCGCACCAGCGCCTGCCCGCTTTTCGTGCCAAGCTGGCGCGCGAAACTCTTGCCAAAGGCCTCGACAATGGAATCGGTCGAGGAACTGCGCGAGGTGCGGCTGCGCGGTTTCGGCTCATCGGGAATCTGGATCCGCGGGTCATAGCGCCGGGCGCGGTTATGCTCGCGGTCCATGGACCACAAATCCGCATCCCCGCCCTTGGCCCCTGCCGCGGCGCTTTCCTGCACGGCTGCCTCGGTGCGTCTGGCCAGAATCTCGGCGGCGGATTCGCGATCCAGCGTCTTGCCGTATTTCAGCGCCATGGGCGAGGCGGCATTCAGCGCCGCGCGTTCTTCATCCGGAATTGGTCCCAACTGCGCCGAGGGCGGGCGCACCAGTGTGCGCTGCACGACCCCCGGCACGCCCTTCGCCTCCAGGAGCGAGGTCACCGCCTCGCCGGTGCCGACCGCCTGAATGGCTTCGGCGGTGTCGAAGGCCGGGTTCGGGCGATAATTCTGCGCCGCCATGCGCAGCGCCTTCTGATCCTTGGCGGTAAAGGCACGCAGGGCATGCTGGACGCGGTTGCCAAGCTGGCCCAGCACCGCCTCGGGCAGATCGGCGGGGTTCTGGCTGATGAACCACAGGCTGACGCCCTTTGAGCGGATCAACCGCGCCACCTGCTCGATCTTGTCGACCAGCGCCGGCGGTGCGTCGTCAAACAGCAGATGCGCCTCGTCGAAGAAAAAGGCGATGCGCGGCTTGTCGGGGTCGCCCACCTCGGGCAGTTGCTCGAACAGTTCCGACATCAGCCACAGCAGGAAGGTCGCGTAGAGGCGCGGTGAGTTCATCAGCTTTTCGGCCGACAGGATATTCACCATCCCCTTGCCCGAGGCGTCCAGCCGCATGATGTCGGAAAGCTCCAGCGCGGGTTCCCCGAACAGCCGGTCGCCGCCCTCGTTTTCCAGAACCATCAGCGCGCGCTGGATCGCCCCCACCGAGGCGGTCGAGACATTGCCGTATCTCAGGCTCAGATCCTTGGCATTCTCGCCGATCCAGACCAGCATGGATTGCAGGTCCTTCATGTCCAGAAGCGCCATCCCCTGCTCATCGGCGACGCGAAAGGCGATGTTCAGCACCCCCTCCTGAACGTCGCTCAGCCCCATCAGCCGCGACAGCAGCAGCGGTCCCATCTCGGACGGGGTGGTGCGGACCGGGTGGCCCCGCTCTCCCCAGACATCCCAGAAGGTCACCGGAAAACCCTCGTATTGCAGTTCGATGCCGATCTGTGCGGCACGCTTCTGGAAGGGCTCGTTCAGCTTGCCATTCGGATCGCCGGGACGGGCGATCCCGGCCAGGTCGCCCTTGATATCAGACATAAAGACCGGCACCCCGGCGCGCGAAAATGATTCGGCCAGCGTCTGCAGGGTCACCGTCTTTCCGGTCCCCGTCGCCCCCGCGATCAGCCCGTGACGGTTGGCATACTTCAAAAGCAACGACTGCGGGCTGGCATAACCCTCGCCGCCACCGCCCACGAAGACCGTTCCCGCATCCAGATCGACGATTTCAGTCATACTTTCTCCTTGGATCGGCAAAAAAACGCGCGGATGGG
>RRZT012815914.1_pt1 | contig 15699 bp, 14 predicted proteins | sample 2165551 | NCBI WGS metagenome assembly RRZT01 (sample SAMN10456910, study PRJNA506462) | wastewater metagenome | biome: wastewater; feature: sludge; material: wastewater sludge; isolation source: wastewater sludge with Escherichia coli K12::gfp cells carrying plasmid... | place: USA: Moscow, Idaho... | reverse complement strand
TAACTCCTGTAGCTCCTGCTTTCATAAATAGTTCTCCTATTTCAACAGAATCAGCTACAACAAAAAATGCTTTCCCATCATGGACATTTCCTTGTTCAAGAAGTATATTTGAATGAACAATCTTAAATGTATGAGGATTTTCATCTACTAATAAACTTCTATGTCGCATTTTCATATTATCTATTTTTATATTTGTAAGTTCTCCATATTTACCCGCTATTTCCAGTGCTTTCCCTGGATTATTAGTATGAATATGGGTTTTTGTTTTCTTATTAGTTTGAGCAACTATCATTGAATCTCCAAGAGTTGCTATTTCTTTTTTATATATTTCTGCATCAAATTCACCTGCATTTATTATATATTCAGTACAATAAATATAAGTTAAATCTTCTTCTACAAATACCTTTGTAGATTTTCTTTTAGCCTGATTAGTTACTATTCTTTCCAAATCTTTCAAAAGTTCATAGTTAGTTACTGATTTTTCAAAACCTTCTAAGAAATAAAAAAGCCCTTTCCCTCCAGCATCTACTACCCCTGCTTCTTTAAGTTTTGGAAGCATATCTTGAGTAAGTTCTACTGCTTCTCCTGCAACATTTTTTATATGAGTAAGAAAATCAATAAAATTATCCTTATCTTCAGGCCATTTTTTTGCTTCTTCAGCCACTATTCTCATTACTGTAAGAATAGTTCCTTCTACTGGTTCTGATACTGATTTATAAGCTTGTTCTCTTGCTCTATCAAAAGCATGGATTACATCCTTTATATCTAGTTCTGTTTTACCAACTATACCACTCAAAAATCCTTGAATTATTTGAGAAAGAATAGTTCCAGAGTTTCCTCTAGCACCAAGTAAAACTGATTCAGAAATAGTTTCTATAAGACCATCCATAGTCATTTCTTCATTAAGTCTAATAAGGTCATTTTCTACAGCTTGTAGAGTCATTGACATATTTGTACCTGTATCTCCATCGGGAACAGGATATACATTTAAGTCATTAAGTACATCAGCATACTTAGACACCCATCTGCTTCCAGCTATAAAAAGTTTAGCTAATCGTACAGCTGTAAGAACCTTTATTTCTAATTTATCCATTAATATTCCTCCAAACTAAATTCCTTCGTATCTTTTTATAATATTTTCCCACTTATTTTGAGCTTTCAAAATAAACTCAAGAAATTCCCTTACAGCACCTTTTCCTCCAGAAGCTTCTGTTATCATCTGAGCTTTAGATAACACTTCACTACAGGCATCCTTTGGTGCTCCACTAAGACCTACAAGCTTAATAACAGACAAATCATTTATGTCATCACCCATATAAGCAACTTCTTCCATAGTTAATTCTAAATCTTCCAATAACTCCTGTAGCTTTATTGCCTTATTACCAATTCCTTGAAAAACATATTTAATACCAAGTTCTTCAGCTCTTTTTTCTACTAATGCTGATTTTCTTCCAGTTATTATACCAAACTCTATTCCTTCTTTTATAGCATTAACTATAGCAAATCCATCTCTAACATTAAATGCCTTTGTTTCAATTCCTTCATTATTTAAAAATATTGTTCCTTCAGTTAAAGTTCCATCAACATCCAAAACTACAAGCTTTATTTTTTTTGCTTTAGAAATCATTATTATCCTTTCTTATTTCTAAAAAGTAGGAGGTGTTACTACCCAGATTACTTTGGCTGTTTTTTCTGTTGGATTATAGAATTTATGTTTTTGAGAAGATTTGAAATATAAACTATCTCCCTCTTCCAAAGAATATTTTTTTTCATTTACATAAATTTCTAAATTTCCCTGAAGAACAAAAACAAATTCTTCTCCTGGATGAGCAAAATAATCTCTTCCACTTTCACCTTTTGGTCCTATTTCATAGAAAATTGGTTCCATTTGTTTATCTATATCATTTGAAGTAAGAAGAGAAATTTTTGTATTAGAGTCAACACTTTCTATGCTGTCTCTTTCATTTCTTCTTATAAGAACTGTATCTTTTTTTATCTCTTCATCTTCAATAAGATAACTTACTCTTACATCTAGAGAATTTGCTATTTTTTTCAAATTTTCTATTGATGGCGAAGCTTTTCCTTGTTCAATTTGTGATAAAAAACTTGCTGACAAATCTACTTGACTTGCCAAATCTCTAAGTGAAAAACCTCTTTCATTTCTTATCTTTTTAATCTTTTCCCCTAAATTCATTTACATCCCCTCTTTTTTAATATTTTTAGAAGACTACTTATTGCTTCATAAGAAGCTCTAAGCCTTATCTTCTCACGGTCCCCCTTAAATAAATGCTTCGTTATTATATATTCATTTTTAAATTTAATTCCTATAAATACAGTTCCTACAGGTTTTTCAATTGTCCCACCCAAAGGTCCTGCAATTCCTGATACAGCTATTCCTACATCAGTTTCCAAACCTTTTAGCATTTCTCTCACTGTTTCTTCACTTACAGCTCCAAAGTCATGAAGAGTTTCTTTTTTTACTCCCAGTCTTTTTACCTTGGATTCATTAGAATAAGTAACTAAACCTTCTAAAAGAACCTGTGATGCACCACTAACTGATACCAGTTTTTCACAAATTAATCCACCAGTGCATGATTCTGCAAGGGAAATACTGAGTTTTTTATTTATTAATTCTTCTACAAGAACTTCTTCTGAAGGTCTATTTCTTTCATAAAGTATAGCTTCACCCAAAATATCATATAAACTCTTAGATAAATCTTCTATTAAACCTTTATTTTCTTCTTGAGTTACTAATCTTAAAACTATTCCATAGTCCTTTACCAAAAACTCTAAAAATACTTTTTCATCTGTAAATAAGCTTATTACTTTTTCTTCCAATACAGATTCAGGTATACCCCAAACTATAAAGTCTTTAACTATTAAACTTTTTTTCAAAGAATATTTTTCTTTAATAAAGTCTATATACTTTGGAAACATATTTTTCAGTTCCACAGGTACTCCAGGAAAGGCTACTATCTTATCTATACAAAAAGCTGGTGCTATGCCCGGTTCATTATAAAAAACCTTGCTTCCTTCTATTACAGAAACTTCTTTCAGGTTTTTAGCTAAAACTTTTATTCCTCTCTCAGAAAACTTTCTTTCCATTTCCGATTTATGAAGTTCATCTATAACTAAATCTTTTTTCAAAAAACTAGAAATAGCCTCTTTTGTGAGGTCATCTACTGTAGGTCCAAGCCCTCCAGAAAGTATTACTAAATCTGCTTTGTTATATACATAAGAAATAATGTCTACTATTTCATCTACCTTATCGTGAACCATGATTTTTCCGCTAACTTCTATCCCTGCTTCATTAAGGACTGAAGCCATATATATACTATTAGTATCAATCATTGCTCCGTTTAATAGTTCAGAGCCTACAAGTATCAAATAAGCCTTCATACTACTCACCAAGTATTTCTTTAGTTATAGCTAACAATGCTTTTGGGCTAAAGGGTTTTGTAAGTATATGAAGTATACCTTTTTCTTCCCCTTCTTCAAAATACGAGTCTTGACCCTTGGCTGTTAGTATTATAAACGGTATATTTTTAGTTTCTTCATCTAGTCTTAATTCCTCAAATAATTCAAACCCTGTCATTTTTGGCATCATAATATCTGAAATAATTAAATCTGGCTTTTCAAGTTTAGCCATTTCTAGTGCCATTTCTCCATCACTAGCTACAATTACATCATAATTACCTTTTTTTTCAAGATTAAATTGAACTATCTGAACTATATGTTTTTCATCATCAGCTACTAGTATTTTTTTTGCCATAATACACCCTTCTACACTATAGGAAGCAAAATAATAAATTTTGTAAATTTATTTTTTTCTGATTCAACCCAGATTTTTCCAAAGTGCTCTTCTACTATTTTTTTACATATAGGTAATCCCAAACCTGTTCCCCCTACATCTCTGGTAAGAACATTTTGTATTTGCTTAAATTTTTCAAAAATAACATCTATATGCTCTTTATCTATACCAATTCCATGGTCTTCTATTTCTATCTTAATATAATCTTCTTCTTTTATACTTCTTATAATTATAGTATCTCCAAGTTTGGTAAATTTAATTGCATTATTTATCAAATTTAATAATACTTGTAAAATCCTATCTTTGTCAAATAAAATTTTTCCCATGGTATAATCTAACACTTGTTCTATTTTAATATTTTTTGTTTCAGCATAGGAAAACATATTCTTTGCAGCCTTCTCAATGGCCTCATTTATATCTGCTCTATCATAAATAAATTCCATTTTTCCTGCTTCAATTTTACTTAAATCTAATATATCATTTATAAGCCTATTTAATCTATCACTTTCCTCATTTATTATATTTAAAAATTCTTTTTCTACACTTCCTTCTTCAGCCATATCAACTAAAGTTTCAGCATAGGCTTTTATTGAAGTAAGTGGTGTTCGAAGTTCGTGGCTTACCATAGAAACAAATTCGTCTTTTAATTTATCTATTCTTTTAAGCTCTAAAAGTTCTTTAGTTTCTCTCAAATTTCTAAGAACTATAAGAGTTCCTGTAAAATTAATATCCTCTTTTATTTTTTTTATATGATATGAAAAAGGTATAAGCTCTCCACTTGGATGAGGATAATCCAATTCCCCTACTATTGATTTTGTTGTCTTCACTCTTTCTATAAGAAGCTCTATCTTCTCTATAAAATCTTTTGATAAAGGACTTTTGGAGAAATTTTTTCCCAAAAGCATTTTTGCCTTAACTCCCAAATCATTTTCCATTTCTTTATTAAAAACAACTATTTTTTCTTTTTCGTCAATAACTATAATTCCGTCAGTCATATTTCCAATAACTGTGTCTAAATAATTTTTAAGAGCACGTAGTTTATGATTTCTTTTCTCTAAATTTTTATATAATTCTCTATTTTCAAAAGCAATAGATATTCTATTTGAAATTATTTGAAGTATTCTAGTTTTATTTTGGTCAAAATAATCTTCATCAAAATTTGTATCAAGAATAAAGGCTCCAACTAGGGAATTTTGAACTAACACAGGCAAAATTACATGGGTCTTTATATAACTATCTCCTGATAATATAAAGGGTTTCCCAAGTCTTGCTGCCCATTTTACTATGCCGTCACTAATAGTTCTAAATCTTCTACGTTTAAGCTCTTTATTATAGCCAATTTCACGTAAAACTACATATCTATCTTCATCTTCAGTATATTTTAGGTAAACTATAGATTTATAGTTTACCACTTTTTTCAATTCTTCAAAATATAAATCCAATAAAAGTTCATCATTAAAATTTGTTGTTAAATCATTTTCTAATTCAATAAAACTCGTTATTAATTCATCATAAGCTCTTTTAAAACTATTTTCTAACCCCATAGGCTACCTACTATTATTGCTAAAATAAGATTTCCAACAACTCCTGCCAAGAAATCATCTAAAACTACTCCAACTCCATTTTTAAAATCCTGTGCTCTATTTATAGGTCCCGGTTTTGTAATATCAAGTAATCTAAATATTCCAAATCCTAATACTACAGAAAATAAAGTTTGCCAAAATCCATTAGGATTTATAAGAAACATAGTTGTCATAAACCCTAAAACTTCATCAATTACAACTTCTTGAGGGTCTTTTTTTCTGTATATTTCTCTTTCAGCTATATTTGATATATAAACAGAAAATATGAAAAAACCTATTAAAAATACAAAATATAAAGAATTATATATTCTTTCGCTTCCAATTACTCCTCTAAGTCCATTAAATATAAGATATAATGGTATTGCTCCCAAGGTACCTATAGTTCCCGGTGCTTTTTTCGCCTTTCCCAAAGTAAACCATGTTGCCCAAAGTCTTACCATATAATTATTCATTCTGCCTCCTTAATATAGCCCTCTTTCAAAATTATAAGCTTTATAAGTTCCTTCTCTTGTCTCCAAAGCTTCTACTATTTCTTTTATTTCATCTTCATTTTCAAAGGTAAATTCAAGTTTAAATACATCAAAGCCCATTTTTTCTATTTCATTAAGTCTTGGAATTAAATTTAAAGCTTCGTCTAAATATACTTCAGTATTTCCCAAAGAATTTTTAATAACTATAAATTTATCTTTTTCTTCATTTAATATACTTTTTTTATCTTCTTCCAAAGCTTTTTCAATATACATAAGTCTTGGTTTCCCATAAATAAGCATACCTTTTTTCAAAGAAAAACTGTCTATTTTTTCCATATCTTCTTTTTTTAGTTCTGGCGAAATAAATATCCCTTCCAAATTAGGAATATCTCTCAAAGAATAAAAAGCATAAGAATTTATAATGTTGTTATTCCAATCTAACCAAAGCTTATTCTCTTTGCTTTCTAACACTTGATACAGACTACCGCATAGTCTTGTATTCAAGTCAATTTCACTTAATTTATTTTCCTTTGCCACATCAGAACTTTTATAATAAACCTCTTCTATTCCCAGACTTTTTACAAAATTATACTGTTTCTCATTTAATACCGAAACTAATATTTTAGCTTTTTTTTCTTTATTTTTATAATTTTTTTCTAGAAGCATTTTATCCTTTGCCTGTTTTCTATAACTGCTTATAATTGCCTCTTGAAGTTTCAAACTTGCTTCTCTTTTTAACTCTTTTATGTAAGAAAAAGAAATAAAAGCCTCATTATCGTAATTTATTGTTGTATTTTGTGAATAAAAAGCTGTCTCGCCCAGTTCTTCGATTTTTTCTCTAATTTTTTCTGTGCTAATAGGTTTTTTAGCCTCTTCCAAAACTTGACCCTTTAAATTTATTACTATATTTTTATGCTTAAAGCAAATATTAATTTCCTTATTTTTATTAATATCCATAATTATTTCTATAGGAAGTTTTCTTTTCTCTTCTTTAAGAGCCTTTTCTATTTTATCATAAAAATCTTTATCATAAGTTTTGTGAACATAACAAGCTTCCTTAGGAGCTTTAAGTATTATGTTTTGACCTTTTTCTGCAAATTTCACAGAATCACCACTGGTCAAAATTATTTTACTTATATATTCTCCCCCTATTTTATTATAGGATTTATCAAGATAAACTACACCGTCTCCTAGTTTTAGTTTGTCTTCCAAAGAAATCTTTCCACCCTTAATTATACCCAATAAATAGCCTAAATCAAAGGAAAAATTATTATTCATCAATTCTTTATTTTCTCCGTAAAAATAGCCCTTAGAATAACCTCTGTTAAACAGTTTATAACTTTCATTTTCTCGATAATTTTTCTCAAGTAAATCTCTGTAATAACTTACAGTTTCATAGACATATTCCTCACTTTTCATACGTCCTTCTACTTTTATGCTTTCAACTCCTACACTCTGTAGAAGTTCTATTTCTTTTTCTCCCATTAACTGATCTTTTGGGCTAAAAAAGTATTTTTCTTCTTGACCACAGGTATATTTTTTCCTGCATGGCTGTGCACAAAGTCCTCTATTTCCACTTCTACTGCCTATAAAGCTACTCATATAACAATTTCCCGAATAAGAAACACATAAAGCCCCTGAAACAAATATTTCAAGCTCTATTTTAGATTTTTCTTTAATACTTTTAATATCTTCAAAGGATAATTCCCTTGATAATACAACTCTTTTAAATCCCAAATCATAAAGATAATTAGCTTCTACATGATTACTTACAGTCATTTGAGTACTGCCGTGTATCTCAATTTGAGGAAAATTATCTTTTAAAAATTTAGCCATGCCTAAATCCTGAATTATGAAAGCATCTATTCCGTGATTATAAAGAGCTTTTAAATTTTCATAAAGGCTCTCAATTTCCAAATCCTTATATATCGTATTCAAAGTAAGATAAACTCTTACTCCTCTCAAATGAGCATAATCTATAGCTTCTCTCAGTTCATCCAAAGTAAAGTTAGGAGCCTTTCTTCTGGCTCCTATACCTTTAAGTCCTAAATATATTGCATCTCCCCCTGCTTTTACAGAGGCCAAAAACCTATTATAATCTCCTGCTGGAGCTACTATTTCCATTATTTCTCCTTGTTTAGAATCCCACAGCAAGATTTCTTGCCATTTCTTTATACAAAATAACTGAAGTCTTCCTTTTCATTTATTTTTTGAGAATTAACAAGGATTCTTCCTTGTTTTTAAGGGTTCGGGGCAAAGCCCCGTATTCCAACCCAATCATCCAGGCCAAAGGCGTGGATGCTTGGGCAAATCTTCAAAATTATAAAAGACTATTTGCTTCCAAAATAGCTTTTTTAATTATATCAAAGTCAACTTTATAAGGAAGATTCCACATAGTATCTCCTTTATAAAGGGCTTTGTTTATGATTTTATCCATTTGACTATCTGAAAGATTAACATAGCCCATGTCTTCCAATGTTGCTGGAGCTCCTATTAATCTAAAAAATTTAGCTATCTTTAAAGCTTCTTCTCTTTCTCCGTCCAAAATTAGCTGAACTAAGTTCCCAAAGCCTACAACCTCTCCATGAAGATTTCCGTTGTAAGTCTTTGGTAGAGCAGTTAAACCATTGTTTATTGCATGAGCTGCTACAGCTCTACAAGCTTCTCCACCTATTCCACCAATAAGTCCTGCTGTCAAAATATTGTGTTCTAACATCATGTCTACTTCTTTAGAATAAACTCCTTTTTTTACATCTTCAACAGCTTTTGCTCCATATTCTAGTATTTCTTTATAGCATTTTTTTGCCAAAATTATTTCTATTTCAAGTTCTGTGTTTTTTTTTTTAATTGTTCCTGTATAAGCCTTTGTTTCTATCCACTTAGCAAGAGTATCAACCATTCCTGACACTATATACCTAACAGGTGCTTCAAAACATATTTTTTTATCCATAAATAAAAGGTCTGCATTTTTGTATATAGAATAATAACTATGAGCTATACCTTCTTCTGTATACATTGCAGAATGACTAGCCCAAGATGCACAAGTTGCTGCTATAGTAGGAACTGTTACAATTTTTACCCTTGCATCATAACCAGCTGCTTTAGCTGTATCCATTGTTTTTCCGCCACCTAAACCAACAATTACATCACATTTTTTCTCTATTATCAAGTTTGTTATTCTATTTGTTTCTTCAAAAGAGCATTCTCCATTAAAATAAGTAAACTCAGTTTCACCTAAAGCTTTTATTGACTCAATTCCTTTATATACAATATTTTCTATATTTTTATCCACAAGAATCAAGGCTTTATTTCCAACTTTTTTCACTTCTTCCCCAAGTTTTCCTATATTGTCAAATCCACTTACATACTTCCCAGGAGAAATCAATAATTCTAACATATTTATCACCTCAGTTTTATTTTCCATTATATCATAATTTCTCTTTCATTACAAGAAAGTAGCCTTTGTAATCTTTATAATTTAGTGAGCTGAATCTAAAAATAATGTAACTAGGCTGCTCCCAAATGTGTCAACTTAGGTCGCCTACAAGAGGCGCACCCTACAAAACATAATGAATTTCTAAGGGCAATCCCTTGTTGTTGACCAGGTGGAAACAATAAATTTTCTTAAGTTGATGACATTGAGCTACTTTATAAAAACAAAAAAAATTGGATCTAATTATCTATTTATGTCTGAGTAAATACAAAACAAATAAAGACTAAGCTATATTTATTATTCTTTCAATTCAAATATATGAAGAAATATGTTATAATTAGTTAACTGTACTTACGTAAAATATTAAAAAACTCTTTTTTGTGAGAACTAACAAGGACTTTTCCTTGTTTTTAGTGCACAGGGTAAATCCTTGTACTTTTGGATGTGTATCTTCTATTAATTAACTGAAGTTACACCCTCTCTTAAAAAAAGGTTTAGCAAGGAAGCCTTGCCGTGAGGTTTCGGGGCTACGCCCCGTATTCTCGACCTTTCCCATACGCCAATGGCGTATGGGAAAGGTGCGTAATTTCAGTTAATCAATCTTTATTCAAATTGAGGTGTTTTATGTATAAAAAAATTTTATTAATTATAATTATAACCTTTCTAGTATCTTGTTCTGGTGCTGAATATGGTGGAAACTCCGGAACTGACCAAGGAATTAGGAGTGCTCATAAAGTAAAATTTGACGGTACAGATTATGGCAAACTTTTCGGTGAAGAGGCTAAAAAAGATACCAAAAAAGACACTAAAAAACCTGTGACAACTACAAGTACAACTACCAAAACTACTCCAGTCACTAAAACACCTACTAAGACTAGTACTCCTACTGCTATCCAAGGAACTACTAAAACTACCACAAATACCACCAAAACCACTAACACTACAGTTACTACTGGAACTTCTGATTACAAAAAGCCTAGTGTTAATGATACAAAGGACTATTTATTTCCTATAAAAAATCCTTCTGTGAAAAAAGCCTATAAAGAAGGCTCATATAGTGGTATTGATTTTAATGTCTCAAAAAATACTGATATTTATCCTGTTGCTCCAGGCATGATTATTTTTGCTGATGAAAAGGCCTCTTTAGGAAAAGCTCTGTTCATATATCACAACAATGGTTATGTTTCAATCTATACAAATTTAGAAAAACTTAATTTCAAAAAAGGTGATTATGTTAATAGTTCGAAGGATGTAATTGCAAGGGCTTCAGGAAATTTTGGATTTGAATTTAGAAAAAGAACTCAAGACGGAACTATTCCTCTTGACCCAAATAAATACCTCAAAAAAAGATAAAAATAAGGGCTTACCTCAAGAGTTTATCTCTCTATTGGTAAGCCTTTATTTTTTCCAAAAATTTTTCTAATTTTTCTAAAAAATCAATTTTTTCTTCATTATTTTCCAGTACAAAATCTGCTTTATCTACTTTTTCAGCCATAGGCATTTGATTTTTTATTATGTTTTCTGCATTTTCTTTTGATACAGAATCTCTTTTTTGAACTCGTTCTATTTGTTTTTCTAAGTCACAAGTTATTAAAAGAATTTTATCTACCAAAAATTCATAATTTCCTTCAAAAAGAAGTGGAATATCCAAAACAATAATTTTCTCATCTCTATACATTTCAATTTCCTTTTTTATTTGAGATATAATTGCAGGATGAGTTATACTATTTAGTTTTTCTACAAGTAGTTTATCCTTAAATACGATTTCTCTAAGCTTTTTTCTGTCTAATTTATTCTCATAAATAATACTTTTACCAAATTCTGAAGCTAAAGCTTCTAAGATATCTTTTTTTTCCACAACTTCTCTTGCTATTTTGTCAGCGCATATTACTCTTAAACCCTTTTCTCGAAAAAATTCTGAAGCTGTGCTCTTTCCTGTTGCTATACCACCTGTAAGTCCTAAGTTCATAATTAAACTCCTTTATACACACGATAAAAACTATCTGTGAAAATCTGTGAAATCAGTGTCAAAACTATTATACTCCATCAAATAAATTGTAGGGGTTCAAAATTTTGAACCCCTACAATTAAATATTTTTTGTGACTACATCAAGCATAACTAGATACATAAATTCATTTTTTTGTTTTTATAGGGTTCTGGGCAAAGCCCCGTAACTTCACGTCCAAGGGTCCACGCCTCTGGCGTGGACCCTTGGACGTACCATGATTTATTGAAACAACATTGTTTCTGATATAGAATGACTATCTTTATCATGAAACACTTTAAGTAATTTTTCTATTGTAAGTTCATTTTTTTCTTTGCCCGAAATATCCAAAATGATTTCTTTATTATGAAGCATAATAAGTCTATTTCCATAATCTATTGCATCTTGCAAATTATGAGTTATCATAAGAGTTGTAAGTTTATCTCTTTCTACAATCTCTTTGGTTTTTTCCATAATCATTATAGAAGTTTTTGGGTCAAGAGCAGCTGTATGCTCATCTAGTAGAAGCATTTTTGGTTTTTGCATAGTAGCCATAATAAGGCTAAGACACTGTCTTTGTCCTCCTGATAGAAGCCCAACAGGGGTATCCATCTGATTTTCAAGACCTAAATCAAGAGTTTTTAGCATATCTTTATATTTAGATTCTGAACTTTTTTTAAGTCCCATTTTTAGTCCAAATGATTTCCCTTTATTTTCTGCCATAGCCATATTTTCTTTTATAGTCATTGATGGAGCTGTTCCGAACGTTGGGTTTTGATAAACCTTAGATATAAACTTTGCTCTTTTGTGTGCATCAATATAAGTAATATTTTCATCATCTACCAATATATTTCCATTTTCAGGTAAAATATTACCTATAATAAGATACATTAAAGTGGATTTCCCTGCTCCGTTGCTTCCTATTATAGTAACAAAATCTCCGTCTTTTATATCCAAATCCAAGTTTTCAAATATTACCTTTTCACCACTAATAGTTTTAAATTTTTTACTTATTTTTTTAATTTTCAGCATCATTTTCACCTGCTTTTGCTTTTAGATTTGCAAATATATTCATTTTAGGAGCTAAAATAGCTATTACTATTAGAGCTGTGACTAATTTTAAATCAGTAGCTTTAAGTCCCATTTTTAGTGCTAAAGCTATAGCAAGTCTATATATGATACTTCCTATTAAAACAACAGTAGTCATTTTCATAAACTTAACATTTTTAAAAATTCCTTCTCCCAAAATAATTGAAGCAAGCCCTGCAACTATTATTCCTGTTCCCATTCCAATATCTGAAAATCCTTGATGCTGAGCAAGAACTCCCCCTGCTAAAGCTACTAAAGCATTAGCAAGCATAAGTCCCATTATTTTTAGTCTTTTTTCATTTATTCCTAAGGCTACTACTAATTTTTCATTATCTCCCAAAGCTCTAAGAGCAAAGCCAAACTGAGTTTTTAATAAGAAATCAAGTAATAGTTTTACTATTAATAAAATTATTGAAATTATTAATATTGAACTGGTTTCACCAGAAAAAATATGTTTCACATTAAATAAATGTATATTTGACTTCCCCATTACTCTTAGGTTTATACTGTATAAAGCAGTCATTACTAATATCCCAGATAATAAATCTCTTATTTTAAATCTAACGTGTATAATCCCTGTAAATAATCCTGCTAAAGCTCCTCCTAAAGTTGCAAGAATCAAGCATAAAACTGGATTAACTCCTTTTAAAAGTCCTGCTCCAACTATGGCTGCTCCCAAAGGAAATGAACCATCTACAGACAAGTCTGGAAAATCAAGTATTTTATATGAAATATAAACTCCTAATACCATAATTGCAAATATCAAACCTTGTTCAAGGCTTCCTAACCAAAATCCCATATGTGTGTCCTCTTTTCTTTGTTTATTCGTATCTACTCAGGCATAACCGATAAATAAATTCAATTTTCTTCTTTTTATTAGGTTCGGGGCAAAGCCCCGTAATTTCCCATACAAGTATCCACGCTAAAGGCGTGGATACTTGTATGTAACCTGAAAGTTACGTTTATTCTACTTTTGTTGCATTGCTATTTAGTTCATCACTTATTGCAAGCCCTAATGCTGCAAAAGTTTTTGTATTTATTACAAGTTCTGTTTTTTCAAGAGTTTTTATTTCTAAACTAGATGGTTTTTCGCCTTTTAAAACTTTTATTGCCATTTCTCCAGTTTGTTTTCCAAGTTCATAATAGCTTATTCCTTCTGTAGCTAGTGCTCCAGCTTCTACCATTCCTTTTTCTCCTGCTATTATACCTTTTTTCTTAGCTATACTTTTTTCAGCAATTAAAGGCATAGATGACGCTATAAGATTATCAGTTGGTGCATATAAGGCATCTACTTTATCAAGTAAAGCATCTAGCCCTTGAGATATTTCATTAATATTACTTACTCCCACTGCTTCAATTGTAAAGCCAAATTTTCCTGCTAAATCTTTAGCTTGAGCAACTTGAATTTCAGAGTTTTGTTCTCCTATATTATATATAATCCCTATTTTTTTTGCATCAGGATATATTTTCTTTAATAAAGTAAATTGTTTTTCTAAAGGTGTTGCATCACTTGTTCCTGTTACATTATCTCCTATTAATCCTGCTGATTTTGGATCTGTTACAGCAGTTATAAGTATAGGTATTTCTTTTGTTGCATTAAAACTTGCTTGCGCTGTTGGTGTTGCTATTGCTAGTATCATTGATTTTTTATCATTTACAAAACTCTCTGCTATACTTTGAGCTATAGCCATATCTCCTTGAGCTGATTTACTTTCAAATTCTATTCTGTCTCCAAACTCACTTGCCTTCAATACTTCAATAAATCCTTCTCTTGCTGCGTCTAAAGCTGGATGCTCAACAATTTGAGTTATTCCAATTTTAATTTTCTCATCTTCTTTTTTTCCACAAGCCATAACAAATATAAGTAACGTTAGTAAAGCTAATTTCTTTAAGATTTTTCCTTCCATTCTTCATTCCTCCTAATTTTACAAATAATAAAAAAGTTGAGCTTACACTCAACGTTTGTTTTAGAATAAATTCGTCAAAAAATAATCTTTTTATTTGAAATTTTCTATAAATAGACCTTTCCAAATAAAAAAGATGACCTAAATATATCCTACCGTTGCTGCATAACTACTTTTCCATTACTTTTTCTACTATTCTACTAGGTAAAGTATATATTTTATTTATACTCTTGTCAATGATTTTAATTGTTATTTTTTAATGCTCTATATAGAAAATTGATGACATTCTCTATTTCTCCTTCGGCTATATTTACTCCTGCGATAGATCTTTTTATATAAAACTCTCCAATGCCCCAGAAAGAAATTGACATCACATTGATTTCCTCTTCACTTATAATAATCTCTTCTTTTTCTTTAGCCCAAATAAAAATAGTTTTTATTTTTTCCATACCATTTTCCATAATATCCCTCATAATAAGCTTTACTTCCTCATTATCGATTTCAGAAAAAGCCTTACCATAAATAATAGTCTTAAATTTATTATCAGATAGTATGTTTTTAATATTTATTCTTATGCATTCTATGTTTTCTATTAGCGTATTTTCCTTACTCACATTAATAAAAAAATTATTAAGCATTTCTCTTCCCGAGTGGTCTATAACACTTATGAATATTTCTTGTTTATTTTTAAAATATCTATATAGTGTACCTTCAGCAACTCCAGCCATATCAGCTAACTTTGCTGTTTTCATTGTTTGATAGTTTTCCTTAACAAGAACTTCTGCAGCTGCTTCTATTATTAATTCTCTTTTATCTTTCATTTTTACCTCCAATGAGTCATTGCTCATTAAAGTATACTATATTTTATAATTTTGCACAATAGTTAAGGTAAAAATTTTAATCAGGGGACAGAGTGTTCTTATGGAGTTCGGGGCAAAGCCCCGTAATTTTCCATCCAAGCGTCCAGGCCATCTGCCTGGACGCTTGGATGTAGCCTGATTATTTACAAATTTTTAAAAGAAAAAAGAGACTTTTCAGTCTCTATCTCTTCCCAAGCTGAGCCTTCAAAAGGTTCTCTTGAAGGGCTTTTTCTGCTTGTAACAAATCTTTTTCTTCTTTCATTTTTCCTATCTTGGCTTTTAGCTCTTCTGCTTCTTTCTGAGCTCTTACTGCATCAATATCATTTACGTTTATTGCTTCGTCGGCCAAAATAACTGTCTTTTCTTTGGAGATTTCCAAGAAGCCTCCTGATACAAAGAAACTTTCTTCCTTCTTATCTTCGCCTCTTATCATCATTTGTCCCAGTGCTAATTCACTCACTAGGGGAGCATGTTTTGCTAATATTCCCATATCTCCCACTACTGTTCTTAATTTAACAAATTCAGCTTCTCCTCTATATACCACTTCAAGGGGAGTTATGATTT
>RRZT013017782.1_pt1 | contig 15702 bp, 14 predicted proteins | sample 2165551 | NCBI WGS metagenome assembly RRZT01 (sample SAMN10456910, study PRJNA506462) | wastewater metagenome | biome: wastewater; feature: sludge; material: wastewater sludge; isolation source: wastewater sludge with Escherichia coli K12::gfp cells carrying plasmid... | place: USA: Moscow, Idaho... | reverse complement strand
GGGACCGCCCCCCGCAACCCCGCCCACGAAATGAACGCCTGCTCCCGCCAGGGGACCTTGAACCACACCGAGCACAGGAACACCGACAGCGGGCGGGCGACGAAAGTGAGGAAGGTGCCGATGATGAGGGATTCGACCACCATCTGGCCGGCAAGGAGTTCGGGCCGAGCCATCATGCCGAGCATGACGAACAAGCCGATCTGAGAGATCCAGCCGATGCCCTCGGCGAACGACCGGGTGGCGTTGCGGGGAGGCAGGGCACTGTTGCCCAGGATCACCGCAGCCACATAGACGGCCGCGAACCCCGACAGGTGCAAGACGACGCCGGTGCCGTAGGCCGTGACGACGACGGCCAAGGCCGAGAGGGGGTAGAGCCCCGACGCGGGCAGCGCCACCGCCTTCAGGACGCGGGCACCCAGATAGCCGAGCACCGCCCCGAGGATGATGCCACCGACGAGTTCCACGACGATCAGACCCGCCACCCCCGCGACGCCGCCCTCGGGGAGCTCCCCCATCGTCCACGCGGTGGCGGCCGACACCAGCAACACCACGGGGGCGTCGTTGAGTCCCGATTCGCCCTCCAAGACGGAGCGGACGCGTGCGGGCAGGGGTAACCCGCGCAGCACAGAGAAGACTGCGGCCGAGTCGGTGGGCGCCATGATCGCCCCGATCAGGACGGCTTGGGGCAGGTCGTAGCCCAACCCGAAATAGCACAGGGCCGCCACGAGCCCGATGGAAACGACGACGCCAACGGTCGCGAGCAGGCCGGCGACCGACAGCGAGCCCTTGATGTCCACCCAGCGGGTGGTGAAGCCGCCCTCGGCGAGGATGAAGACCAGGGCGATGAAACCGAGAGAGTGCGCCAGGGAGGCGTCGGTCATCTTGATGCCAGCGACCTCGAGGGCCAGGCCAAGCCCGAGGAACAGCAGCAGAGAGGGAAGTCCGAGGCGGGAACCAAGCCGGGCGGCCAGCGCCGCTGCGAGCACCACGACGGCACCGAACAGCAGCATTGCGTCCAGGCTCATCGGCACCCCTGCACGATTTTATCGTTTCGGGTGTGCGCCATGGGGCGGTTCCATCCTCGGTTGCCGCATCCGCGCAGAGCTGAGGGGCGGGGCGCCCAAGCTTCAGGCACCCCACCCACTCGCACGCGGCGCGCCGGTCAGAACAGGCCGAGCAGACCCCACCACGGGACACCGACCACGAAGCTGATCACGGCCCAGATCAGGGCCATGGCCAGGCTCATGGCCCACCACTTGTTCTGACTCACGTACCCGACCCCGAACAGGACGGGGCTCAGCGTCCCTGAGTAGTGGGTCACCTGCCCGCCGTAGATCGACACCATGGCCAGCAGCATGAGCGCCGGGTAGGGCGGGACGCCTGCGGCCGCCGCGATCGCGACCAGGATCGGCAAGACGGTGCCCGCGTAGACCACCCCGGAGGCGAACAGGTATCGGCAGGCGATGACCACCAGAACGAGGACGATCATCACGCTCAGCCACGGCCAGCCCGACAGGTTGATGTAGGTGTGGATGAACTCGCCCAGCCACGTGAAGAACCCCGTCTTGGACAGCGCACCGATCACGCCGATGACGCCGCCGTACCAGATGAACGTGGTCCACGCCGAGGTGGTGTTGAGCATGTCGCTCCAGTCGATGACGCCGGTGACCAGCAGCAACGCCACGAACAAAATGGCGATGGCGTTCGCGTTGATCCCGGCGAAGCTTCCGAGCGCCCAGCCCAGGATCGCCGCGATGAACAGCACCAGGAGCCACTTCTCCCGTCGGCTCATCGGTCCCAGTTCGTCCAGCCCGGACCGGGCGATCGACTTGTTGTCGATGTGGGTCAAGGTCGGCCGCTCCATCAGGTAGACCGCCAGCGGGACGATCGCCAGCATCACGATGCCCGGCGCGAACGCCCAGGTGGCGTAGTCCATCCAGGTGACCGCGGGCAGCCCGAATCCCTCGCGGATGACGCGCACCGTCAGGGGGAGGAACGCGATCGCCGTCAGGAAGAGTGTGCTGGTGGCGAAACTCGCGTAGTAGGTGACCATGGTGAGGTAGCGCCCGATGCGCTTGCCCTGTGGGCCGGGATCCGAATCGAGAGCGGCCGCGATGTTGCGCATGATCGGGTAGGTGATCCCGCCCGTCCGGGCCGCGTTCGACGGCGTCGCCGGGGCCAGGATCAGATCGGTGAGGCAGGCGACCCCGCCCAGCTTGAGCGGGGTGTTGCCCAGCGCCTTGATCAGCAGGTAGGCGATCCGCTTGCCCAGGCCGGTGACGGCGAAGGCGGTTCCGATGAAGAACGCAGAGAACACCAACCAGGCGGTCGGGTCGGCGTAGCCGGCCAGCAGATCGCCCAGACCGACCTCCTTCGACCCACTCAGCGCAACCCCCGCGCCACCGATCGCCAGCAGGAAGACCACCGGCTCGGGGACCGGTCGCAGCATCAAACCCGCCATGGCCCCCAGATAGAGCGCGAAGACCGTCCAGGCGGCCGAGGACAGCCCGGCAGGAGGCCCGAGGAGGACGAGGATGCCGACCAAGGCGATGCAACCCACCAGTTCGATCAGGCGCCGCCGGGCGCTCTTGACCTTGTTCCCGCCGGCCGGCGATGCCGGGGGAGTCGACGCCGTCGGCGCCACAGTGTCCGTAGTCATGTCGCTTCCTTGTGTCACACTTCGTCGGGCCAGTAGAGGCGCATCGGGTTGTCGACCAGCAGGCGCCGTTGGAGGTCTGCCGTGGGGGCGATCGAGGGGATGTAGTCGACCAGCAGCCCGTCATCGGGCATGTGGTCCTTCAGGTTGGGGTGGGGCCAGTCGGTTCCCCACAAGACGCGGTCGGGGAAGGACTCCACGATCCAGCGGGCGAACGGGACGACGTCGCGGTAGGCGGCCTGTTCGCCGTTCAGCGCGGGCGGTCCGGAGACCGAGAGCCGCTCCGGGCAGCTCACCTTGCACCACACCTGCGGGTTCTCCGCCAGGAAGCGCTGGAACAGGGCGAACTCGGGTCCGTCGACCGGCTGGGTGACATCGGGGCGTCCCATGTGATCGACGACCAGGTCGGTGGGCAGGCCCGAGAAGAAGTCGAAGAGCTCGGGCAGGTCCGCCGCCTCGAAGTAGATGACGATGTGCCAGCCCAGATCCTTGATCTTGTGCGAGATGGTCGTCAGGTCTGCGGTGGGGACGACGTCGACGAGTCGCTTGAGGAAGTTGAACCGCACCCCGCGCACGCCGCCCTCGTGGAGGCGTTGCAGTGCGGCCTCGCTGATGTCCGGCTTCACGGTGGCGACCCCGCGGGCGCGGCCGTCCGCCTTCGCGACGGCGTCCAGCATGGCCGAGTTGTCCGCGCCGTGGCAGGTTGCCTGGACGATCACGTTGCGCGCGAGGCCGAGGCCGTCGCGCAGCGCGAACAGTTGCTCGTCGCTCGCGTCACACGGGGTTGTACTTCCGGGTGGGGGCGAACGGGAACTCCTCGCCCGGACCGAACACGTGGCAGTGGGCGTCCACGGCCCCTGCGGGAACCTGGAAGCGGGGTTGCGACGGGTCGGCGTACCAGTCGAGCCATCCGGGCGTCTTCTCAAAGGTGGGCATCAGACGTCCTCGTCGATGTAGGTGAACCCGGCGGCTTCGAGCGCCGGACGCATGCCGTAGAGATCCAAGCCGAGGACCCCGGCGCGGAACTTCTCACGCTTGGCCTCCTCCTTGGCTTCGCGGGCGGCGGCCGCGGCGGCGACCTCGGCGACCCGGTGCCCCGGCACGACGCAGACGCCGTCGACGTCGGCGACGACAACGTCACCGGGTTCGACCAGGGCGTTCGCGCACACGACGGGAATATTGACCGATCCCAGGGTCGCCTTCACCGTTCCCTTGGCGTGAATGGCGCGGCTGAACACCGGGAAGTCCATCGCGGTGAGGTCCGCCACGTCGCGGACCCCGCCGTCAATGATGAGGCCGACGGCCCCGCGCGCCCGGAACGAGGTGGCCAGCAGTTCACCGAAGAACCCGTCCTCGGATTCGGTGGTGCACGCGGCGACGACGACGTCGCCGGGTTGCACCTGCTCGGCGGCCACGTGCAGCATCCAGTTGTCGCCGGGCTGCAGGAGCACCGTCACCGCCGGGCCGCACAGGCGCGCGGTCGGGTAGATCGGGCGGAGATAGGGGCGCATGAGGCCGGTGCGCCCCATGGCTTCGTGGACGGTGGCCACCCCGAACGGGGCCAGCGCCGCCACGTCCTCCCGGGGAGGACGGGGGATGGTGCGGCGCACCACTCCTAGCGTGTCGCGGTTCATGCGGACGGACTCTCCTTGTCAGTGAGGGCCTTGAGCGCGGCGTCAAGGCGTGGGTAGATGCGGCGGGCGTTGCCTTCAAAGACGAGGGCACGCTCGTCGGGGGTGAGATGGGGGGTCGCCGACACGTAGCGGTAGGTGTCGTCGTAGTGGTGTCCCGTCCGGGAGTCGATGCCGCGCACGGCGCCGACCATCTCGGACGCGAACAAAATGTTGCGGGTCGGCACCACCTGGGTCAGGAGGTCGATCCCGGGCTGGTGGTAGACGCAGGTGTCGAAGAACACGTTGTGGAGCAGGTGCTCGTCCAGTTCGGGCTTGCCGAGGGCGTCCGCAAGCCCGCGGAAGCGGCCCCAGTGATAGGGGACGGCGCCGCCGCCGTGGGGGATCACGAAGCGCAGCCCGGGGAACCGGCTGAACAGGTCGCCTTGCAGCAACTGCATGAAGGCGGTGGTGTCGGCGTTGAGGTAGTGGGCGCCGGTGGTGTGGAAGGCCGGGTTGCAGCTGGTCGAGACGTGGATCATGGCCGGGATGTCGTAGTGCTCCATCGCCTCGTACAGGTCGAACCAGTACGGGTCGGTCAGGGGCGGGGACGTCCAGTGGCCGCCGCTGGGGTCGGGGTTGAGGTTGACGGCGACGCAGCCGTATTGGGTGACGGTCTTCTCCAGTTCGGGCAGGCACGTCGCCACCGGGACACCCGGTGACTGCGGCAGCATGGCGGCGGGAATGAACCGGTCGGGGTAGAGCGTGCTGACGCGGTAGCAGAGCTCGTTGCAGATCGCGGCCCACGTCGAGGACGTCTGGAAGTCGCCGATGTGGTGGGCCATGAAGCTGGCGCGTGGCGAGAAGACCGTGACGTCGATGCCGCGCTCGTCCATGAGGCGCAACTGGTTGGCCTCGATGGTGGCGGCGATGTCGGCGTCGCTGATCTGCAGCGAGTCCGGCGATGGCGCGGAGGCCGGATCGCCGAGCGCGGCGATCTGCCGGTCGCGCCACTCCCCCAGGGCGGGCGGCGCCGTGGTGTAGTGCCCGTGGATGTCGATGATCATCGTGATTCCTTTCCGATGAGGAGGCCGTCGCCGTCGGGTTCCCAGACGCCACGCGGGATGAGGACGTCGCCGCGCATGAGCAGGCGCGCGGTGCGCAGCAGGGCCGCGCGGGTGGTGCGAAGGGGGTTGTCCGGGTCGATCTCCAGCTCGACGGTGAACTCCCCTGCGGGGTGCTCGATGGCCAGCGTCTGGCGGAGCCCGGGCTCGGTGTGGGCCAGGTCGTGGGCGACGCTGCCCGCCAGCCCGCAGGCGGTGGCGACCGTCACGGCAGCCAGGACGCCGATCGCGTCGTGGCACACGTGCGGGATGAAGCTGCGGGTGTTGATCGCGCCCCCGTGCTGCGGCGGGGAGACGAGCGTCATCTTGGGGTAGTTGCGCTCGGTCACGTCACCGAGCCCCATGAGGACGCCGCAGGCCAGCCGCAGCTCTTCGAGGCGCGCCTTCAGCGCGGCGTTGGCGTCGAGTTCGGCAGGGCTCTCCTGGCCGGTGCATCCGACGTCGCTGGCGCGCAGGATCACCAGCGGCATCCCGTTGTCGATGCACGTCACCTCGATGTCGCCGTCGGCCAGGGGAACGCTGTCGCGCACGCGCCCGGTCGGCAGGAGCCCGGAGCACACCGAGCCCGCGGTGTCGAGGAAGTTGATGGTGACCGGGGACGCGGTACCGGGGACGCCGTCGATCCGGGCATCGCCCGCGTACTCGACGACCCGCTCCCCTGCGGCGTCCAGGGGGGTCGCCACCGTGATCTCGGCGACCATGCCGGTGTTGAGTGTTCGGACGGAGAAGGTCGACTGATCCTCCTGGGCTTCGACGAGGCCTCGCTCCAGCGCGAACGGGACGACGGCGGCGAGCATGTTTCCGCAGTTCGGCACCGTGTCCACGAGGTCGCTGTCGGGGCGCAGTTGCGCGAACAGGAAGTCCAGGTCGGCCTCCCCCGTCGCGTTGCGGGACACGATGCCGACCTTGCTGGTCAGGGTCGTGGCGCCGCCGAGTCCGTCGATCTGGCGCGGATCCGGGGACCCCATCACGGCCAGCAGCACCGCGTCACGCTGCGCGCGGTCGGTCGGCAGATCCTCGGCGATGAAGAAGGGGCCCCGCGAGGTGCCCCCACGCATGAACAGGCACTCGATGGCGGTCTGGCTACCCACGGAACGTGGGCGGGATGTCGGCTGTGACATGTGTACCTCCTGCGCAGCACCCTAGATTGTTAACAATCTCTCGCGCAACTTCGTGTGGGATTTAGTCACAACTTGGCTTGACAGGATCTCCAACGGATAATCGAGCAGGGCGGAACGTGATCGAGGAGGTGGAGCCATGTCGGTATCAGGGGACGCTGGTCGCAGGACGGCGGAGGCCGCCCTGCGCGAGGGGCTACGCCGCGGCGAGTTCGCGCCAGGGCAGCGCCTCACGGAGGCGGAACTGGCCGAGCGCTTCGGGGTCACCCGAGGAGCCGTCCGCAGCGCGCTGGTCGACCTCACGAACGCGGGACTCGTGGAGCGCATCCCGCATCGGGGGGCGCGCATCCGCGAGGTGAGCTTCGACGAGGCGATCCAGATCACCGAGTGCCGCGCTGTGCTGGAGGCGCTGTGCGCCGCCCACGCCACGCGACGGGCCACCGACGCGGAGATCGCCGAACTGCGTCAGATCGGCGTCGACATGGAAGCCGCCGTGGCTGCGGGCGACCATCTCGGCTATTCGGCGCTCAACCGCTCCCTGCATGACTGGCTCACCCGATGCAGCGGGCAACTCCCCGCAGCGAAGCTCCTCGAAACGCTCAACGCACAGATCGTGCGCTACCAGTTCCGCTTGGCGCTCATGCCGGGGCGCCCGGCGGAATCGGTCAAGCAGCACCTGGCGATCATCGACGCCGTGGAGTCGCGCGACCCCGAGGCTGCCGCCACGGCCGCCCGGGCTCACATCGCCAGCGTCATGCGCGCCATGTCCGCCGTCGCCCATGACGACAACCTGCCCCCGTGGGTGGCGATCTAGGCGGCGCACCGCTTCCCTGGGTGCCGATCAGGCGAGCGCCTCCCGCGCGTCAGCGCGGCCCTCTCGGCGTCAGGGCTGGACGCGGACCGCCTGGCCGCCGACGGCGACCACGTCCCCGTGGTGAAGTTGACGCCCGCGACGGGTCTCGACCTCGCCGTTGACGCTGACCTCACCGTCGGCGATGACCTGCTTGGCCTGGCCGCCGGTGTCGAGGAGGCCCGCCACCTGTAGGAACTGCCCCAGCCGGATCATGTCTCCGCCGATCGCGACGTCCTCGATGTCTCCGCGTTGCCCCATGAGGGCATGCTAGTCGCGCCCCGCCTCCCGGGGTCGCCGCGTCGTCGGCACCCGTCAGGCGGACGCCTCCGCGACAGCCTTCAACTGGGCCAGCCCGCGCTCGAAGTCACCGGCGATCTGCGCGTCGAACGGGATCACCTTCGCCATGATGCGCATGAGCAGGCCTCGATGGCCGGTCATCACCCAGTCGACCCGGGTGCCGCCCTCGACCGCGCTGAGCGTGAACGTCGACAGGTTCTGGGCCGGGAAGGGCTTCTCGAAGCGCAGATCCACCACGATGCGGGCGGGCTCCTCGGCCTCGACGACCTCCATGGTGCCGGCCCCCGCCTTCTTGTTGCCCGCCCACGCGTACCGCGCGCCCAGCCCCGGAGTAGGTCCGTCGCAGGTCAGGATCGAGCCCCTCCCAGGGAGACCACGCCTGCCAGGCGGGGAACGCGGCGATGTGCGGGAAGACCGCTGCGGCGGACGCGGCGATGGTGACGGACCGGGCGAGCCGGTAGTTGTCGGTGGGAGCGGACACGAGGACCCCTTTCGTCGGCCGCAGCAGTCTGTGGCCTGTGAGGTCGACAGCGCAAGGAAACTGCTTTTCTCATTCGCGCATGTTCGGGCTCTCAGATGGCCTCGCGGCTGGCAGAATCGAGGGGCACGTTCACACGCACCTTGTTTGGGGGACCCTTGACCACGTTCGATCCGCTGGACGCTGTCCTGTTCGACCTGGACGGCGTCCTGACGCCGACCGCTGAGGTCCATATGCGCGCCTGGGCGCGCCTGTTCGAACCGTTCCTCGCCGAACGCGCCGTCGCCCCCTACACGGCGCAGGACTACTTCGACTACATCGACGGCAAACCGCGCTACGAGGGCGTCGCCTCGCTGCTCGCCTCCCGCGGCATCGACCTGCCCTTCGGGGACCCGGCCGACGCCCCCGAATCAGACACCGTCTGCGGGCTCGGCAACCGGAAGAACGCCGTGTTCACGGCCGTCCTCGAGTCCGACGGCGTGGAGCCCTACCCCGGCAGCGTGGCCTTCCTGGACGCCCTGGCGCGCCGGGGCGGCGTCGAGGTGGCCGTGGTGTCGTCGTCGAAGAACGCCCGGCCGGTGCTGGCCGCGGCCGGGCTCCTGGACCGGTTCGACATCATCGTCGACGGCGTCGTCGCGGCCGAGCGAGGCATCGCCGGCAAGCCCGCGCCCGACACCTACCTATACGCCGCCTCCCTGCTGGGCGTCCCCGCGTCCCGCGCGGTCGTCGTCGAGGACGCCCACTCGGGCGTCGAAGCGGGCCGCGCCGGGCATTTCGGCCTGGTGCTGGGCGTCGACCGCGGCGCCGGACGCGACTCCCTGCTCGCCCGGGGTGCCGACATCGTGGTGGAGGACCTGGGCGAACTCGTCGACGACGTGAACGGAGCACACGCATGACCACCACCTTGTCGGGGGATCCGATCGACCGCTCCCGCTACCCCGTCGACCCGTGGGCGCTGCGCGAGACCCGCTATGAGCCCGAGGACCTCGGCAAGAACGAGACCCTGTTCTCGGTCGGCAACGGCTACCTGGGGCTGCGCGGCAACGTCGAGGACGGCCGCGACGCCCACACCCATGGCACGTTCATCAACGGCCTCCACGAGGTGTGGCCGATTCGCCACGCCGAGGACGCCTACGGGTTCGCGAAGGTCGGCCAGTCGATCGTCAACGTCCCCGACGCCAAGATCATGCGGCTCTACGTCGACGACGAGCCCCTGCTGATCAGCGTGGCCGACCTGGAGTCCTACGAACGCACGCTCTCCTTCCGCGACGGCGTCCTGACCCGAGAACTGCTGTGGCGCACCCCGTCCGGCAAGCACGTGCACGTGAGGTCGCGCCGCATGGTCTCGTTCGCCGAGCGGCACCTCGCCGTCATGGACCTGGAGGTGACGCTGCTGGACGCCGACGCGCCCGTGGTCGTCAGCGCGCAGATCCTCAACCGGCAAGACGGCTTCGACGAGTACCACATGACGTCGACGGCGATGGGCGCCGGGTTCGATCCGCGGCGCGGCGCCAACCTGTCCGGACGCGTCCTCCAGCCCGTCCTGCACGACCAGGCGGGCAACCGGGTCGTGCTCGGTTATCGGGTGACCGAGTCGGGCATGACGCTCGCGGTGGCGGCCGACCATCAGATCGAGACGACGGACGCGTACGAGGTCAAGACCCAGGTCGAGCAGGATCTGGCCAAGCAGGTGTTCCGCGTCCAGGCCACCAAGGGCACCACCCTGCGGATCACGAAGACGGTCAGCTACCACACGTCGCGGCGCATCCCGCCGGTCGAACTGGTGGACCGCTGCCGCCGCACGCTGGACCGCATCCAGGCCGAGGGCGTCGAGTCGGCGTTCACTCGGCAGCGCGCCTGGCTGGACGCCTTCTGGGAGCGCAGCGACGTCGAGATCGGCGGGCAGCCCGCCCTCCAGCAGGCCGTCCGGTGGAACCTGTTCCAGCTCATCCAGGCGGCGGCGCGCGCCGAGGGCACGGGCGTCCCGGCGAAGGGCGTCACGGGTTCCGGCTATGACGGGCACTACTTCTGGGACACCGAGATCTATGTCTTGCCGTTCCTCACCTACACGTCGCCCGGCTATGCGCGGAACGCGCTGCGGTTCCGGTACACGATGCTGGACGCGGCCCGGCGCCGGGCGGTCGAGCTGAACCAGCGCGGCGCCCTGTACCCGTGGCGGACGATCAACGGCGAGGAGGCGTCCGCCTACTATGCGGCGGGCACCGCTCAGTACCACATCGACGCCGACATCTCGCATGCGGTGTCGCAGTACGTGGCGGCGACCGGGGACCGTTCGTTCCTCAAGCGGGAGGCGATCGACGTCCTCGTCGAGACGGCCCGCCTGTGGGCCGATCTGGGGTTCTGGCGGCGGACGGCGGGGACCGAAGAGGACGCCTTCCACATCTACGGCGTCACCGGTCCGGACGAGTACACCACCGTCGTCAACGACAACCTGTTCACGAACGTGATGGCGCGGGCGAACCTGCGGGCGGCGGTGCGGAACCTGCGCTGGCTGGCCGACACGGACCCGTCGGCGTTCCGGCAGGTGCTGAACCGGTTGGCGCTGACCGAGGAGGAGATCGACGCGTTCGCGCAGGTCGCGGAGGGCATGCACGTGCCGTTCGACGAGAGGCTGGGCATCCATCCCCAAGACGACGACTTCCTGTCCAAGGAGATGTGGGACCTGCCCAACACTCCTGCGGACAAGCTGCCGCTGCTGCTGCACTACCACCCGCTGGTGATCTACCGTCACCAGGTCCTCAAGCAGGCCGACGTCGTGTTGGCCCTGCACCTGCAAGGCGATGAGTTCTCCCTGGAGGAGAAGCGGGCCGACTTCGAGTACTACGACCCGCTGACCACCGGCGACTCGACCCTGTCGGCGGTCGTCCAGTCGATCATCGCCGCGGAGGTCGGATATGCCGACCTGGCCGAGACCTACTTCGCGACGGCGGTCTACGTCGACCTTGCGGATCTGCATCACAACGCTGATGCGGGCGTTCACGTGGCGTCCGTCGGCGGGGTGTGGAACGCGCTGGTGGCCGGCTTCGGCGGCATGCGGGACTACCTGGGGTCGTGGTCGTTCGACCCGCGCCTGCCGCAGAGCTGGGACTCCCTGACGTTCCCGATGACGCTGCAGGGCAACCGACTCCGCGTCCACGTCCTGCACGACTCGATCACGTTCACCCTGGAGACCGGCGACGCCCCCGAGGTGCCGCTGGTGGTCCAGGGGCGTCCCGTGATCGTCACCCGCGAGGCCCCGCTCACCGTGGCGCTCACGCCCATCGAGATCCTGCCCGGGCGTCCGTTGCTGCGTGACATCGCCGGTTCGGTTCGCGAGGATGGCTCGATCATCCGCACGACGGTGCCGGATCACCCGAGCCTCGGCGATTCCTACGACGTGGATCTCGGGTCGCTCCAACCTTGACAGGGGTGGGGCTCGGACTATCGGGCCCCACCTTGGCTGTGGTGCTATATGTAGGGCGCTTCACTATTCTGCGGGCTGGTGGCGATCCGTCTTCTTCGGTGGCGATGCGGACTACATTCACACGGGTGAACGCACATGAGGACAGTCCAGCGCACACCCCTTCCCCCGTGCGAGGATCCTCCAGAATTACTCACTCGCGTCACGAGGCGAGGCGACGTGTCCGCGTTGACCGAATCAAGGAGCAGGTCAACAAGCACCTCGAGGATTGGGGGGAAGAACCGCTCCGCCCACACGAACTCTCTGCCACCCTTCGAGGCTACGAGAGCAGAGTCCTCCAATGGCGCATGGAGGCATGCGCGTCCGCGGCCAGGGGGATTGTCCGGGGGCTGACGATGGCCGCCGCTTTCGTTGCTGGAATCGTCACGGTCGGCGTGGCCCTGGGTGGCACTGTTGCGCCCGGTGAAGCCGATGGGATCGTTCCGATTCTCACACAGCTTTTCTTCTCGATTCTTGGCACCCTTGGCATGGCGATGGTAGGTCCACTCTTAGCGGTGCAGATCCTGAGGCGAAAGGCTGTAATCTTGAGCGTCGCGCAAAGCACCTCGGAGCGACGTGCGAGCGCCCCTATATCAACTGTCGCTACCCCAACGCTTCAGGAGAAGCATCAAGCCCACCGCATGCGCAGATCGGCCCTCCGCATCGTGAGGATGATCGTGACAGTGAAACGCTGACCCACTCGGGCGCGCCTCATTGGCCGATTCGAGGGGCGTTCTTCGCAAGTGCGGGAGGAGGGGAGCGCGCCGCAGCCCCCACAAGGTAGTGCACCACACCCTTGCCAGCAGCAGCCTCGGCCGCCACGACCGCTCGCCCCACGCCCCAGCGTTCCTCCACCGTCGGACCAGGACCGGCCGACGACACCCACACCCGAGCCGCCGCACCAAGAAGAAGAACGCCGCCCCGCACGCGGGACGACGTTCCTGACTTTCGTGAAGACGGGCCGGTCACTTTCGTGAACAGCCCGTGGCGGTGGCGGTGGGATTTGAACCCACGGATGGGAGACCCATCACGCGCTTTCGAGGCGCGCTCCTTCGGCCGCTCGGACACGCCACCGCGGGATACCGTATCGTTTCGGCCCGCCCCGGCGCCAATCCGGCACCGGGCCCGACCCGCGGCTCACCGGCGTCGCGGACGCGTCAGTCTCCCCCGCACCGGGCGCACCAGCCCCGCATAGACCATCGCGCTCGCCGCGAGCAGCGGGTGCTCCTCGAACCGACCGGAAACGCCGGGGCGCAACTCACCCGCGCGGTCCGGGAACCGTCGCACCCAGTATTCGATGGCGCGCGGCACGTGGTACGGATCGGAGACGATCCTGACGATGCCGCCGGGCGGAATCAGGTCGGCGGCGTACCCAACGTTCTCCCAGGTAGTGGTGGCCTGCGGTTCCAGCACGACCTGCACCGATGCCGACACCTCCGGATGGCGGGCAGCGAAGTCAGCGGCCATCGTGGCGGCCTCACCGCGGCCGGAGAACACCACCACGTCGCCGGGCCTCACCGTGCGGGCCGCCAGATCCACGCGCCACTGCTGCCGAGGCGACGGCGTCCCGTCGGGGCGTCCGCGGCAGCCCAGCACCAGCACGGACGCGCTCATCGCTGCCCCCGGAAGAAGGCCTGCAACAGGTCGCTGGCCTCCTGCGCCAACACCCCTGAGACCACCTCGACGCGGTGGTTGAGCCGCGGGTCGCGGACGATGTCGAACACCGACGCCACCGCACCCGCCTTCGGGTCGTGGGCCCCGTACACGAGCCGGTCCACGCGGGCGTTCACCAGCGCACCGGCGCACATGGCGCACGGCTCCAGCGTCACCACGAGGGTGCACCCCGCCAGATCCCAACCCCGCTCGCCATGCCGCTGTGTCAGCGTCGCTGCGGCACGACGCAACGCCAAGACCTCCGCGTGCGAGGTGGGATCACCGGTCAACTCGCGCTCATTGGCGGCCGTCGCGAGGACCGCACCCGAGGCGTCCAGGACGACGGCCCCGATGGGAACGTCGCCCCACGCGCCTGCCTGCCGGGCGCATTCCAGCGCCTGCCGCATCGCGGGCAGCCAGCGCGACGCCCCCGCCGCGGGGACGCCGGCTACCGCGAAGTCACCGGGCACAGCCGCCTACAGATCGAGGGCGGCAACGATCTTCGACAGAGCCTTGCCGAAACCGAGCTTCTCGCCGATCTCCTCCAGCGCCTCCAACGAATCGTCGGACTCCTCGCAGATGGCCTCCATCTCCATCTCGGGCAGGCCGACATCGGCGAACAGATCCAGATCCCCGACGGGCTCCGAATCGTCCTCCTCATCGGGGGCGTCCACCCCGAGGTAGTCGACCGCGTCGCGGGCGATCGGCCAGTCCTGTGCGGCGATCGAATCCGACAGCATCAACTGGACCACCCGGCCCCGCACCCGCACGATCACGAACACGTCCTGATCGATGCTGACCATACCGACCGTGCCCGCGTCCCCGGGCATGCGCCGTAGAGCCTCGATCAGCGCGTCGAGATCGTTGGCAAGATCCAACTCCAGCGACTGGACGACCGGCGTCCCGTCTTCGCGATACAAGGCGACGACCAGGTCGATCTCGTCCTCACCCGCGTCATCGGGGTAGTCGTCGTCATCGTCGTCGAGGTCGTCGTCGAGCCCTAGGGCGGAGAAGTCGTCGTCGTTCGCCTCGTCCACGCCCGGCCGGTCGTCGCCGCGGTCTGCGAGGTCAGCGTCGAAATCCTCGTCGTCTCCGGCCATGGTGGCTCCTTTCGTCGATGCTCATCGTCGCAGACTCCGGAAGGTTCGGCACCCCGTGGACAACCTTGAGCGGGCACCCCCACAGGCGCCTCGGCTGCCACAATGGAGCCGTGGAACTCATCGCCGTAGACCATCCGCTCGTCGCCCACAAGGTCCGTCTCCTGCGAGACGTGACCACTGACTCACCGACGTTCCGGCGCCTGGTCGACGAGCTGATGACGCTCCTTGCCTACGAGGCCACCCGCGAGGTCCGCGTCGAGGACGTCGAGGTGGTCACCCCCATCACCACCACGACAGGCCCCCGACTGTCTCACCCGCTGCCGCTGGTCGTCCCGATCCTGCGCGCCGGCCTGGGCATGCTCGAAGGCATGATGCGCGTCATGCCGACCGCGGAGGTCGGCTTCGTCGGCATGGTGCGCGATGAGGAGACGCTGCAGCCGTTCACCTACGCCGAACGCCTCCCCCACGACCTGTCGGGGCGTCAGTGCTACGTGCTCGACCCGATGCTCGCCACCGGTGGCTCACTCGGTGGCACCGTGAAGTTCCTGGTCGACCGCGGTGCTGATCACATCACCTGTATCTGCCTGCTCGCCGCCCCCGAGGGCATCGAGAACATGCGTCGACTCGTCGACCCCATCGACGTGCCCTGCACCCTCGTCGTCGCCGCCGTGGACGACCACCTCAACGATCACGGCTACATCGTCCCCGGCCTGGGCGACGCAGGCGATCGTCTCTACGGCCTCGCCGAATAGCCTCCACCCGCCCGAGTCCTCGGCGGGCCGAACCGCAGTCCTCGGGAGGCTGGGCCTCAGTCCTCGGCGGGCTGGGCCTCAGTCCTCGGGAGGCTGAACCGCAGTCCTCGGCGAGGACTGCGGCGCCTCGCGCCGAGGACTGAGGTTGGCCACGTCGAGGACTGAGGACATGAGCGCCGAGGACTGGGGATACCACTCCCCATGACTGGGGCGCATCGGGCCGATGACTTCGCCGCGGGACGCCAGACCGGCTCCGGCAACATAACGACCGCCTGCGCGATCGCGCCGTTCAACGGACGCGCTGCGCACCCATCGAGGTCCGCGGCAGATCACCCTCAGCTATCCCGAGACCCAGCAGCGTCAGCGCCCGGCGTGCCGCCCGGCGTGCCTCGTCGGCGTCCTGGGACGTGACGACCACGCCGTAGATCATCCTCTGGACGATCAACAGGTCTCCGGTGGTCACCCCGGCACGCACCTCCCCGGACGCCTGCGCCCGCGACAGGAGAGGCCCGATGAGGTCGCGGAGTCGCTGGCCGCCGTCGTAGTCCGGAAGAGTCCGCCGGGCATCGATGACCGCCTCCAGAAAGGCGGCCTCGGAAAT
>RRZT012332490.1_pt1 | contig 15707 bp, 13 predicted proteins | sample 2165551 | NCBI WGS metagenome assembly RRZT01 (sample SAMN10456910, study PRJNA506462) | wastewater metagenome | biome: wastewater; feature: sludge; material: wastewater sludge; isolation source: wastewater sludge with Escherichia coli K12::gfp cells carrying plasmid... | place: USA: Moscow, Idaho... | reverse complement strand
GGTGCGAAAGCTGGAGTGGATCGTAAAGAGTGAACCAGACTGGCGTGAACGCTGGCTAAATCTGGCCCGGGGTCAGTTACATGGCTTTTCCCAGGGGCCTCTGCTGCTGGCCATGATCTTCGGCGAGCAGGATGAGGTCAGTCCGCAAAGCTGGCAGCCATTGCGGGAGGCGGGGATCATTCACCTGATTGCCATCTCCGGCATGCATATTGGCCTTGCCGCCTGGTTGGGACTCTGGCTGGGGAGGCTGCTCCTGCTGCTGCCTGGGGTGAGACGAGTGACGGTATTGCCGGTGTTTATGGCGCTACTGCTGGCTACCTTTTATACCGCGCTCTCGGGCTTTTGTCTTCCCGCCACCCGGGCCTTGTTCATGCTGTTGTTGTGGTTACTGTTGCGACTGTGGCAACGCAGCTGGAGTGGTTGGCGCATCTGGTGGTGTGTGCTGGCGCTGATGCTGGCTCTCGATCCCTGGGCGCTATTTAGCTGCAGCTTCTGGCTCTCGTTTATGGCCATTGCCTTGCTCTGGGGGGCGGTACGTTACTGGCGACACCCCTCGCTGCTGCAGATCCAGGCAACCATGAGTGTTGGCTTGTTACCCCTGCAATTGCTCTGGTTTGGTGGGGTGAGCCTGCTGGCTATTCCGATCAATCTGCTGGCCATTCCACTATTTTGTCTGTTGCTTATCCCGCTCGGGTTGCTGGGGGGGCTGCTGGTGCCGCTCTGGCCCGGGTTGGCCTTCGGCTGTTTCTGGCTTTGCAACCTGGCCTTGCAGGGCTTTCTGGATGGTTTGATCCTGCTGCTGGGCTGGCTGGATAGCTGGTGGTGGTTGGGAGCCTGGAGTGTGCTTTGTCTGCTGGTGCTCTGGTTGGGCCTGATTGCCTGGTTTGTTCCCTCTGGTCGCACCCTGCTGCCGCTGGGGGCGCTTGGCCTCTGGCTGGTTTACTGGCAGCCTGCGCCGTGGTGGGAGGTGCTGGTTATCGATGTGGGACAGGGACTCAGCGTGCTGGTGCGCCAGGGGGAACGTGGCCTGCTGTTTGATGCCGGCGATGCCCGTGGAAACTTCAGTATGGCGCAGAGTGTGGTGTTACCGCTGCTGCGTCATGAATCGATTCGTCAGCTCGACTATCTGGTGATAAGCCATAACGATCGGGATCATGCCGGCGATTGGCCTGCCATCTATCGGGCCTATCCGGTACGGCAACTGCTCTCCTCGGTTCCCCTCTTGCCGGTGCGCAAGCCCTGTCTGGCTGGTGACCGCTGGCAGTGGTTGGCGCTGCAGATCGAGGTGTTATCTCCCGATGGCTTGCGTTCGGGTGAGGAGAATCAGGATTCCTGTGTGCTGCGCATCAGTGACGGTCAGCATGCCCTGCTGTTGACCGGGGATCTGCCGGTGGAAGAGGAGCGGCGCTTGTTGCGAACCATGGCCGGAACCTCGGCGCTGCAGGCGCAGTGGCTGGTCTCGGGGCATCACGGCAGCCGTCACTCTTCCTCTCCCTCCTTTATCCGGGCCGTGAGTCCTGAGCAGGTGATCCACAGTAGTGGTTATGCCAATCGTTGGGGATTTCCCCATCCCGAGGTGGTGGCACGGTTTGCAGCTTCAAGGCAATGGAATACGGCCCGGGATGGCATGGTACGCATCAGCGTCGTGCCGGAGGGTGTCCGATTGCAAGGCTACCGGCAGAGGCTGGCCTGGTATCGGGATCTGGATGCTTGGTTGGGGAGGGGGGAATCGGTAGAATAGAGCACTTCGTGAGAAATCAATGGATAACAGATGCAGCAGATTGCCAGTAGCACCCAGCACCCTTCCAGTATGCAGACACTCAAGCGCCTGCTGGGCTATATCAAGGATCGTAAAGGGGGTTTGGCCTTGGCCATGCTGGGCATGGCGGGCTATGGCGCCGTAGATACCTCGCTGGTCTACTCTATCCAGCCGCTGATCGATGATGGTCTCAGTGGCAAAAATCCCCATGTGCTCTTTGTGATGGCCTTCGTGGTCACCGGTCTGGTCTTCCTGCGCGGGATCAGTGCCTTTCTCTCCGATTACTTTATGAGCTGGGTCGGCAGCCATGTGGTGATGAAGCTGCAGCGTCAGGTTTTCAGCCATATGATGGGCATGCCCATGAGTTTTTTCGATCGCAACAACACAGGGGCTCTGCTCTCCAAGGTGACCTATGATGCCGGGCAGGTCTCATCTGCGGCTAGTTCTACCCTGGTTGCCCTGATCCGCGAGGGGATCACCGTCATCGGTCTGCTGGGCATGATGTTCTACCACTCCTGGAAGCTGTCCATCATCTTCTTCATTGTGGGTCCCGTTGTGGGTCTGCTGCTCTCTTTTATCAGTCGCCGTTTCCGTCGGGTGAGTCGCCAGATCCAGCATGCCATGGGCAGTATTACCACCTCCACTGAGCAGATGTTGCGCGGCCATAAGGAGGTCTTGATGTTTGGCGGTCAGGAGGTAGAGAGTCGCCGCTTCGATCAGGTCAGCAACCATATGCGCAACCAGAATATGAAGATGGTGGTGGTGGATGCCTTTGGCTCCTCCATGGTACAGGTGATTGCCTCCAGTGCCCTGACGGTGCTGCTGATTGCCGCTTCCATGCCGGGAGTGATCAGCGAGCTGACGCCGGGGACCTTTTCACTGATCCTCACCTCCATGATGATGCTGCTCAAGCCATTAAAGAGCCTGACCCAGATCAACAACCAGTTTCAACGCGGGATCACCGCCAGCCAGAGCCTGTTTGATCTTATCGATCAGCCGCTGGAGGCTGATACCGGTACCCGTACTCTGGAACATGCCAAGGGGCATATCGAGTTTCGTAATGTCACCTTCACTTACCCGACCAAGGAGCAACCGGCGCTGCGCGATGTCTCCCTGGTGATTGAGCCGGGCAAGACAGTGGCACTGGTGGGGCGTTCCGGCTCTGGCAAGAGTACCATCGCCAGCCTGCTGACCCGCTTCTACGATATCGACGCTGGCCAGATCCTGCTGGATGGTCACGATATTCGCGAGTATCGCTTGCGGGATCTGCGCCGCCAGTTTGCCCTGGTCTCCCAGCATGTCCATCTGTTCAACGACACAGTCGCCAGCAACATAGCCTATGCCGCTGAAGAGGCATTTACCCAGGAGCAGATTGCCCAGGCGGCGCGGGTGGCCAATGCCGAAGAATTTATCCTGAAAATGCCCCAGGGATACCAGACTGTGGTGGGGGAAAACGGCGCCAACCTCTCAGGCGGTCAGCGCCAGCGTCTGGCCATTGCTCGAGCCCTGCTGCGTAATACCCCTGTGTTGCTGCTGGATGAGGCGACCTCGGCACTGGATACCGAGTCGGAGCGTCATATCCAGGCTGCGCTGGATAACCTGGCGCGGGATCGGACTACCCTGGTGATCGCCCACCGCCTCTCCACCATAGAGAATGCCGACGAGATCCTGGTGGTGGATGAGGGTCGTATCATAGAACGCGGTGATCATGCCTCGCTGATGGCCAAAAATGGCGCCTATGCCCAGCTGCGCAATACCCAGTTCGGAGAGAAGGCGTGAGCTGCATAGAGAGCAAGATAGCGGCGCTCTGGTACCGGAAAAATTTCCTGGTCTGGTTGCTATTGCCGCTGACGCTGCTGTTTGCGGCCATAAGCTATGGTCGGCGGTTAGCCTACCGGCTGGGCCTGTGTCGCGCCTACCGTGCGGCTGTGCCTGTGATAGTGGTGGGCAACCTGAGTGTGGGTGGTAATGGCAAGACCCCTGTGGTGATCTGGCTGGTGGAGCAGCTCAAGGCAGCCGGTTGGAAACCCGGTGTGGTCAGCCGTGGCTATGGTGGCAAGAGTGACACCTATCCGCTGCGGGTCACCGCCCATACTGAGGCGACCGAGTGCGGCGATGAGCCCAAGCTGATTGCCGAGCGTTGCCAGGTGCCTGTGGTGGTGGCTCCCAAACGTGCCGCGGCGGTGGAAACCCTGCTGCAGTCGGGAGAGGTGGATCTGGTCATCAGTGATGATGGTCTGCAGCACTACGCCTTGGCGCGGGATATCGAACTGGTGGTAGTGGATGGTGAGCGGCGCTTTGGCAACGGCCATCTGCTGCCCATGGGGCCGCTACGAGAAGGGCTGGCCCGTCTTGCGGCTGTGGATGCGGTGATCTGCAACGGCGGGGTGGCGCAACCTGGCGAGTTTGCCATGCAACTGGTTCCGGCCCCCCTGGTGGCACTGGTTGACAGTGATGCCTTGCCGCCACAATCTACCGAGACAGTGGATGCGCTGGCCGGGATTGGACATCCACCCCGTTTTTTTGCCACCTTGCAGCAGGCGGGATTTCGTTTGCATGAGGCAGTAGCCTACGCCGATCACCAATCTTATGATCCGGAGCAGTTGCGACGCCGGTTTTGTGAGCGGCCTCTGCTCATGACGCAGAAGGATGCGGTCAAATGTCGCCACTTTGCCCTGGCAAACTGGTGGTATCTGCCTGTGAATGCCGAGTTGTCGCCTGCGCTGGCGACACTCATCATCAATAAGTTGAAGGATGCAAAGAATGGCACTCGATCTTAAGTTGCTCGAGATAGTGGCTTGCCCCATCTGCAAGGGAAAGCTCGCTTATGACAAACAAAAAGGGGAGCTGATCTGCCGTCTGGATCGGGTCGCTTATCCCATTGATGATGATATTCCCGTGTTGCTGGAGTCCCGGGCCCGCGCACTTTCCCAAGAGGAGCTGTTGTAATGAGTTTTGTCGTTGTAATTCCAGCCCGTTATCACTCTTCCCGTCTGCCGGCCAAGCCGCTGGCCGACATCCATGGCAAACCCATGATCCAGTGGGTCTCCGAGCGTGCCCTGCAGGCCGGTGCCGAGCGTGTGGTGGTAGCCACCGATGATGAGCGCATTGCGGCGGCCATCGCCCATCTGCCGGTAGAGGTGTGCATGACCTCGGCCTCCCACCAGTCCGGTACCGAGCGTCTGGCCGAGGTGTGTCAGAAGCTGGCGTTGCCTGCCGATACCATAGTGGTCAATGTGCAGGGCGATGAGCCCCTGATCCCGCCGTCGATCATCCGTCAGGTGGCCGAGGATCTGGCCGCGAACGAAGCGCCCATGGCGACCCTGGCGGTGCCCATCACCGAGCAGGAAGAGCTGTTCAATACCAATGCGGTGAAGGTGGTGACCGATGCCAAGGGTTATGCCCTCTACTTCAGTCGCGCCGCCATTGCCTGGGAGCGGGACAACTTTGCCAAGCAGCCGGTGACCATCGAGTATCCTCACGCCCGTCATCTGGGGATCTACGCCTACCGTGCCGGTTTTATCCAGCACTATGTGGGCTTGACGCCGAGCCCGCTGGAGCTGAGCGAGGCGCTGGAGCAGCTGCGCGTACTCTGGCATGGCGAGCGCATTCATGTGGCCATGGCGCTGGAGACGCCGCCAGCCGGGGTTGATACCCAGGAAGATCTGGAGCGGGTACGCCGCTTCCTCGCCAAGTAAGCCGCCTAAGCAAACAGCAAGAGACCGCCTATCGGCGGTCTCTTGTTATGCACAAATCACGAATAAAAACATCAATTAAATCAATGATATATAACACATTGATTTATTTGGTTATTTTTTATGTATTTGATTTTATTCACATTTTAGTTAAGCTCAGTCAACAGTTCATCGCTGTAGGCGGCCAGCTCGCCACCGGTCTGGATCTTCTGGATATAGTCCGGGTTGGCGATAAGCGGGCGGCCAATGGCGATCAGATCGGCACGCTGGGCGGATAGTGCCTCCCGTGCCAGCTCCGGCGTGTAGCCCCCCACAGTGATCAGGTTTCCCTGATAGCGTGAGCGCAGATAATCCGAAGCCCGTCCTTCCAGATAATCGAAGGTCAGGTTGTCATCGAAGATCCCCAGATGCAGGAAGGCCAACTGGCGCTGGTTCAGTTCGCTGAGCAGATGATCGAAGATGGCTCGATCCCGGGGATCCGCCTCCATATGCACATAGGCACCGGGCGACAGACGCAGACCAGTGCGCTCGCCACCGATGCGGGCCGTGACCGCATCCACCACCTCCAGCGCAAAGCGGCAGAAGTTCTCTACTGAACCGCCATAGGCATCCTCACGCCGGTTGCTGCTGGGGTGCAGGAACTGATCGATGAGATAGCCATTGGCACCGTGGATCTCCACGCCATCAAAACCGGCGGCGATGGCATTGTCGGCTGCCTGGGCGTAGTTGGCGATGAGCTGTCCGATCTCCTCCAGGGTGACGGCTCTGGGTACTGGATAGGAGAGCTCACGCATGCGTGGCAGCGTCCCCTGCAGGCCAATGGCCGAGGGAGCAATGGGCTGTACGCCGTGGAAGATGGAGTGGGAAACCCGACCCACATGCCAGAGCTGGGCGAAGATCTTGCCTCCCTTCTGGTGTACCGCATCGGTCACCAGACGCCAACCGGCAAGCTGCTCCTGGCTATAGATGCCGGGGGTGTTGGGGTAGCCCTGACCATCCGGCTGGATGATGGTGGCTTCGGAGATGATGAGCCCCACATCGGCGCGGCGGGCATAGTAGGCAGCCATCTGTTCGGTGGGGATAAGCCCCGGCGCGGCAAAGCAGCGGGTCAGCGGCGCCATGACCACACGGTTCTTCAGCGTCAGTTGATCGTTGAGGGCAAAGGGTTCAAGCAGCAGATCGCTCATGGTGTGCTCCGCACGGCAGTAATATTTGAATGCTCATTCAATTATATTTTTGCGCCGACGGCAAGATTATTTTGAATGATCATTCAAGAATATTTGGTCACTCCGGTGTCATGAGGTAAAATGCGCAGTAGAGGTAAGACAGATGCGTATAGCTGAATTTGACAGGGCCGCCGTGCTGGAGAAGGCGATGCAGGCGTTTCGGAGTAAGGGGTACGCCGGAACCACCATGCAGGAGCTGGTGGCGGCCACCGGATTACATCCCGGCAGCCTGTATGGTGCCTTTGGCAACAAGCGCGGACTCCTACTGGCCGCCGTGGATCACTATGTCTGCCAGAAGCGCACCCGACGACGGGAGGTGATGGCCGAGCCATCTCCCCTGGCTGGTATCGAGGCCTATCTGCGTCTGGTGGTCGAGGATACCCTGAGCGGGGCCTGTCTGGTGGCGCGTATGCTGATGGAAATGTCGGCGCAGGATGAAGAGCTGGCCGGACGCTTGCAGCAGATCTATCAGGAGCTGGAGCAGGATCTGCATCAGGCGCTCAAGGCTGCCGCTGAGCAGGGTGAACTGGTACAGGGGCAATCCCTGGAGAGCCTGACCGGTTATCTGTTGGTGGCGATCCAGGGCTTGATCACCTTTGGTCAGTGCCGCAGCGATCATGCTCTGCTGCTGGAAGTGGTGGCCTGTGTGATGCGCTCCTTGCGCAACGCCTGAGTCTTTAAACCGAGCCTGAGAAAACAAGAAGGCGGCCAGTTGGCCGCCTTCGTTCGTTGTGTGCCGATCAGCGCTCGGAGAGCGGCTTGACCGAACGGGTCGGCGCGCCGGTGTAGAGCTGGCGCGGACGGGAGATACGGTTGGCCGGATCGGATTGCATCTCCAGCCAGTGGGAGATCCAGCCGATGGTCCGCGAGAGAGCGAAGATCACGGTAAACATGGAGGTCGGGATACCGATGGCCTTGAGGATGATCCCGGAGTAGAAGTCCACGTTCGGATAGAGCTTCTTGTCCAGGAAGTAGGGATCGGAGAGGGCGATCCGCTCCAGCTCCATGGCCACATCCAGCAGCGGGTGGTCGGTGACGTTCAGCTCGTGCAATACTTCATGACAGGTGTCACGCATGACGGTGGCACGGGGATCGTAGTTCTTGTAGACCCGGTGACCAAAACCCATCAGACGGAAAGGATCGTTCTTATCCTTGGCCCGGGCGATGAAGTGGGGGATCCGATCCACGGAGCCAATCTCTTCAAGCATCTTGAGGCAAGCTTCATTGGCACCACCATGGGAGGGGCCCCAGAGGGAGGCAATCCCGGCCGCGACACAGGCAAAGGGATTGGCACCCGATGAGCCGGCCAGGCGCATGCTCGAGGTCGAGGCGTTTTGCTCGTGATCGGCATGCAGGATGAAGATCTTGTCCATGGCGCGTTCAATCACCGGATTGACCTTGTACTCCTCGCAGGGGACGGCAAACATCATGTGCAGGAAGTTACCGGCATAACTGAGGTTATTGCGCGGGTACATGAAAGGCTGGCCTATGGAGTACTTGTAGGACATGGCCGCCAGGGTCGGCATCTTGGAGATGAGGCGGAAGGCCGCAATCTCGCGATGCTTGGGATTATTGATATCCAGCGAGTCGTGATAGAAGGCCGACAGGGTACCGGCAACCCCGCACATCACAGCCATGGGATGGGAGTCACGGCGGAAGGCCTTGAACAGGGAAGTCATCTGCTCATGAACCATGGTGTGGCGCATCACATGGGCACAGTACTTGTCATACTGCTCCTGATTAGGCAGTTCGCCCATCATCAGCAAATGACAGACCTGCAGATAGTCGGCATGCTGGGCCAGCTCGGCAATCGGGTAACCACGGTAGAGCAGGATCCCCTTGTCACCATCTATGTAAGTGATCTTTGACTCACATGAAGCAGTGGAGAGAAAGCCGGGATCAAAAGTGAAGTAACCATGGGCACCCAGAGCGCGAACATCGATCACTTCCGGGCCTTCGGTACCGGCCAGAATGGGCAACTCGATGGGGTCGTGACCGGGGATATGTAGTGTGGCTACCTTGTCAGCCATAGCAAGTCTCCTTTGCTCATTATTCTATCTATTATGGTCAGGCTCCTGGATTTTACCGCTTTTCCAGTCAGTGCAGTGCATGAATCAGAACCCATGATGGAATGTATTTGTATCAGATGAGGGGGGCTTGTCAATTTTGCAGCACCACGATGGTTATTATCTGACCACAACTGGGATCTTGCTTGGATATTTGTATTGTGGGGATTGTGACGGCTTTGTAAGAAAAATCCAGCTATAGATATACTGCAGATGAAGCTATTGCAATGGATTGATCGATGGAAAAAGTGGATTCATTTGCCTTCCAATTATGGGCTGATAAGTTGATCATGTATAAAAAGTCCATGATTATCTTCGCTTTCATGGCGCAATGTGGCTTCTGTGCCGGATGAAATGCGCAGGCTGTGCCAGAATAAGCAGACTCGGGTAATGTGCGGCAATGGGCTGGGTCCTTTTGGTGAGCTTTTCACTCGCCCCTTGTCCGAGAGCATTGAGCAAATCAATAAAAAGGGATCACCATGCACGATGATGTCTTGAACGCCTGGTTGGAGAGCTCTCACCTGGCCGGAGCAAATGCAACCTACATAGAAGATCTCTATGAATCTTATTTAAAGGATCCGGCCTCAGTCAGTGACGAGTGGCGCGAGCAGTTTGCCCAGCTCAACGGCGGTGAGCAGGAGCCGTTGCACTCTCCGGTGCGTGAGCACTTTCGTCGTCTGGCCCAGTCAGGTCATGTCAGACAATCCATGCTCGAAGCCCAGACTGACATACGGCAGATCCGCATTCTGCAACTTATCAACGCTTATCGAGTCTGTGCCCATCTGGTTGCCAAACTGGATCCGCTGGATCTGATGCCACCTGAAACTGTGGTCGAGCTGGATCCTGCCTTTTACGAGCTGGGTGAAGGGGATATGGATACCCGCTTCAATGTGGGTTCCTACATGGCCGGGTTGCCGACCATGAGCCTGCGTGATTTGCTCTCCTCCTTGCAGAAGACCTACTGCGGCACCATAGGTGCCGAATATATGCACATGACCTCGGTGGAGGAAAAACGCTGGATCCAGGCGCGCCTGGAAGCCGCCGAGGGGCAACCCAACTTTCCTAAAGAGGAACGCCGCCAGATCCTGGCCGACTTGACGGCTGCCGAGGGGTTGGAACGCTATCTTGCCGCCCGTTTCCCCGGTGCCAAGCGTTTCTCGCTGGAAGGCGGGGACATGCTGGTGCCCATGGTGAAGACGCTGGTGCGCGAAGCCGGCCGTCAGGGGGCTCGCGAGTCCGTGATTGGCATGGCCCACCGTGGCCGTCTGAACATGCTGATCAATGTGCTGGGTAAGCGTTCTCAGGAGCTGTTTGACGAGTTTGCCGGTAAACACGGGAGTTCCTGGGGCACCGGTGATGTGAAGTATCATATGGGCTTCTCCAGTGACTTTGCCACCGAGGGTGGCAATGTGCATCTGGCGCTGGCGTTTAACCCCTCGCATCTGGAGATCGTCAATCCTGTGGTGGTGGGGTCGGTTCGAGCCCGGCAAGACAGGTTGGGTGACGAGTTGGGTGAACTGGTACTGCCCATTACCATTCATGGCGATTCGGCCATGTCCGGGCAGGGGGTGGTGGCAGAAACCTTCAATATGTCCCAGACCCGGGCTTTCGGCGTCGGTGGCACCATCCGCATCGTCATCAATAACCAGATTGGCTTTACCACCTCCAACCCCAAGGATACCCGTTCAACCCGCTACTGTACCGATATTGCCAAGATGGTTCAGGCGCCCATCTTTCACGTCAACGGCGATGATCCTGATGCAGTGATCCTGGTGACCAAGCTGGCGCTGGAGTTTCGCAACACCTTCCATCGTGACGTGGTTATTGATCTGGTCTGCTATCGTCGCAATGGTCATAACGAGGCGGATGAGCCCACGGCAACCCAGCCTCTGATGTATCAGAAGATCAAGCAGCATCCCACGCCCCGGCAGATTTATGGCAATCGCCTGGTGGATGCTGGAGTGCTGACGCCCGATGAGGTCGAACAGATGGTGGGTGACTATCGGGCCAAGCTCGATAGTGGTGAATGTGTGGTGCCGGAGTGGCGTGATATGGGGCCGGGGCATCAGAGCTGGACTCCCTATCTGGGTCATGACTGGGATATTCCCTATGACTCCTCCTGTTCACTGGAGCAGTTGATGTCACTGGGTGAGCGGCTTTGTCGCTATCCAGAAGGCTTTGAGTTACAGCGTCAGGTACAAAAAATCTATGACGATCGTCTCGCCATGAGCCGTGGCGAAAAACTGGTGGATTGGGGATATGCCGAAAACCTCGCCTATGCCACCTTGGTGACGGCGGGAGTCCGGGTCCGGTTGACGGGTCAGGATTCAGGTCGAGGTACCTTCTTCCACCGCCATGCTGTGCTGCACAATCAAAAGGATGCCGGCGGCTATCTGCCCTTGCAGCATCTGTGCGAGGATCAGGCTCCGTTTCAGGTCTTTGACTCCGTGCTCTCTGAAGAGGCCGTCCTGGCCTTTGAATATGGCTATGCCACCGCCGCGCCTTCCGGCTTGACCCTGTGGGAGGCCCAGTTTGGTGATTTTGCCAATGGCGCCCAGGTGGTCATCGATCAGTTTGTCTCCTCCGGTGAACAAAAGTGGGGTCGCTTGTGCGGTTTGACCCTGCTGTTGCCCCATGGTTACGAAGGGCAGGGCCCAGAGCACTCCTCGGCGCGTCCCGAACGTTATTTACAGCTATGTGCCCAGCACAATATGCAGGTGTGTGTGCCCAGTACACCCGCTCAGGTATTCCATATGCTCAGGCGGCAGATGGTTCGACCCATGCGCAGGCCGCTCATCGTCTTCACGCCAAAGTCGTTGCTACGTCATCCGCTGGCGGTGTCGACACTGGACGAGCTGGCTCATGGGCGGTTCCAGAATGTGATCGATGAAATCGATCCCCTGGAGCCGACGGCCATTACCCGGGTAGTGATCTGCTCAGGCAAGGTGTATTACGATCTGCTGGATGCCCGACGCAAGGGGGAGTTAACCCATGTTGCCGTGGTGCGTATCGAGCAGCTTTATCCCTTCCCCTTGGCCGAGTTGCAGGCAGTTTTTGCTCGTTATCCGGCCTTGAAAGAGGTCGTATGGTGTCAGGAAGAGCCGCAAAACCAGGGCGCTTGGTACTGCAGTCAGCACCATTTCCATGACGCCCTACCGGCGGGGATCTCCTTGCGTTACGCCGGGAGACCTGCCTCTGCCTCACCCGCCGTAGGTTATATATCCCTGCATTTGAAACAACAAAAAGAGTTGGTTGAAGCCGCGTTGAGCTGAGATAACACGACAAGGACAACAGGAATGAGTAAAGAGATCCGTGTTCCCGATTTGCCGGAATCGGTTGCCGATGCAACCGTCGGTGTATGGCATAAGCATGCTGGTGAGTTTGTTCGAGCCGGTGATTTGCTGGTTGAGGTGGAAACCGACAAGGTCGTGATCGAAGTTCCAGCACCCTCCGACGGCGTGCTGGGACGGATACTGCTTGAGCAGGGTACCAGGGTTAAATCTGCCGAGGCGTTGGCCACGCTGGAGCCAGCCTCTGCCGGGCAGCTGGCTCAAGAGGCTGGGGAGACGGCTGATGAGGAAGAGAAGAGTAGCGATATTCTGACCCCTTCAGTGCGCCGATTGCTGGCGGAGGAGGGGATTGATCCTGCGGAAATCAAACTCGATGGCACTGGCCGTGGAGGAAGAATCACTCGCGAGGATGTGAACCGTTTTCTTGCATCTCGTCCCAGAGTGGCTCCTGTGTCGGCTCCCGTTGCCGTTACTGCCCCCGCGTCGGATGTATTGCTACCATCCCAGGGCGTCCGGGAGGAGCGCAGGGTGCCCATGACCCGACTGCGTCAGCGAGTCGCGGAAAGATTGCTGGATGCCAAGAATACGACGGCCATGTTGACCACCTTCAATGAGGTCAATATGAAGCCCATTATGGATATTCGCAAAGGTTATCAGGAGCGTTTTGAAAAGCGCCATAACATCAAACTTGGCTTCATGTCCTTCTATGTCAGGGCCGTGACCGAGGCTCTCAGGCGTTATCCCGTCGTCAATGCCTCAGTCGATGGCAAGGACATTGTTTACCATAACTATTTTGATATCAGCATTGCGGTTTCAACTGAGCGTGGACTGGTGACGCCTGTATTGCGCGATTGCGATACAATGTCCCTGGCAGACATAGAACGGGGCATTAAGTCGTTGGCGGATAAGGCGCGAGATGGTAAGTTGACGGTCGACGATCTGTCTGGCGGCAACTTTACCATCACCAATGGCGGGGTGTTTGGCTCGCTGATGTCGACGCCCATCATCAATCCGCCGCAAAGTGCGATTCTCGGAATGCACAAAATTCAGGATAGACCCATGGCTGTCGATGGTCAGGTTGTGATCCTGCCCATGATGTATCTGGCTCTCTCCTACGACCACCGCATCATTGATGGCCGAGATTCGGTGGGGTTCCTGGTTACTGTCAAGGAATTGCTGGAAGACCCGACCCGCTTGCTGCTGGACATCTGATTATCTCACCGGCGCCACTGGCGCCGGAACTACACATAGGGACTGAGTGTCATGAATTTGCATGAATATCAGGCAAAGCAACTTTTTGCCGAATATGGGTTGCCGGTTCCGGCCGGTATTGCCTGCTTCAGTGCCCAGGAAGCGGTAGATGCAGCTACCAGCCTGGGTCAGGATAAGTGGGTAGTCAAATGCCAGGTACATGCTGGCGGTCGGGGTAAGGCTGGTGGTGTCAAAGTGGCTACCAGCAAGGACGAGGTCCGGGCCTTTGCCGAGCACTGGATTGGCAAGAGTCTGGTGACCTACCAGACGGATGCCAAGGGGCAACCTGTCAATCGTATTCTGGTGGAAACCTGTACCGGTATTGCCAAGGAACTCTATCTGGGGGCGGTAGTGGATCGCTCTTCCCGCCGGGTTGTCTTCATGGCTTCCACCGAAGGTGGTATGGAAATCGAGAAGGTGGCACACGACACGCCTGAATTGATCCACAAGGCGGTGCTGGATCCTATGACGGGTCCCCAGCCTTACCAGGCCCGTGAACTGGGTTTCAAACTGGGGCTCAATGCTGTCCAGCTCAAGCAGTTCACCACCATCTTCATGGGCCTTGGCAAGATGTTTGTCGAGTGCGATTTCTCCTTGCTGGAAATCAACCCGCTGGTCATCACCGACAAGGGCGATCTGCTCTGTCTGGATGGCAAGATCAACATCGATTCCAATGCCCTTTACCGCCAGCCCAAGCTGCGTGCCTTACATGATGTGACGCAAGAAGATGCTCGTGAGGCCCATGCTGCCGAGTGGGAGCTGAACTATGTGGCTCTGGATGGCAATATCGGCTGCATGGTCAATGGCGCCGGTCTGGCCATGGGCACCATGGATATTATCAAGCACCATGGTGGCTTACCTGCCAACTTCCTCGATGTGGGTGGTGGTGCCACCAAGGAGCGCGTGACCGAGGCCTTCAAGATCATTCTCTCCGATGACAAGGTCAAGGCCGTACTGGTCAATATCTTCGGTGGCATAGTGCGTTGCGATCTGATTGCCGAGGGGATCATTGGCGCGGTTGCCGAAGTGGGCGTCAAGGTGCCGGTGGTGGTGCGTCTGGAAGGCAACAATGCCGATCTGGGGTCGGCCCGTCTGGCCGAGAGTGGTTTGAATATCATTGCTGCTACCAGTCTGACCGATGCAGCAGTACAGGTAGTTAAGGCAGCGGGAGCAGTGGCATGAGCATCTTGATCGATAAGAACACCAAAGTGATCTGTCAGGGTTTTACTGGCTCCCAGGGTACTTTTCATTCGGAACAGGCCATTGCCTATGGAACTCGTATGGTGGGAGGTGTTTCTCCTGGTAAGGGAGGGACTACCCATCTTGATCTGCCGGTATTCAACACTGTCCGTCAGGCCGTAGAGGCGACAGGTGCCACGGCATCGGTGATCTATGTTCCGGCTCCCTTCTGCAAGGATGCGATCCTTGAAGCCATCGATGCGGGCATTCAGTTGATTGTCTGTATTACCGAGGGGATCCCGACACTCGACATGCTGCAGGTCAAGTGCAAGCTTGAAGAGAGCGGCGTGCGCATGATTGGCCCCAACTGTCCCGGTGTTATCACGCCCGGTGAGAGCAAGATTGGGATCATGCCAGGGCATATTCACTTGCCAGGCAAGGTGGGCATTGTCTCTCGCTCTGGTACTCTGACCTATGAAGCGGTGAAACAGACCACGGATGCCGGTTTTGGCCAGTCCACTTGCGTCGGTATCGGTGGTGACCCCATTCCTGGTAGTAATTTCATCGATATTCTCAAAGAGTTTCAGGATGATCCCAAGACCGAAGCCATTGTGATGATTGGCGAGATCGGTGGTACAGCAGAAGAGGAAGCGGCTGCCTATATCAAGGCGAATGTTACCAAGCCTGTAGTTTCCTACATTGCTGGTGTGACGGCCCCTGCTGGTAAGCGCATGGGCCATGCCGGTGCCATTATTGCTGGTGGTAAGGGGACGGCGGCAGAGAAGTTTGCTGCGCTGGAAGAGGCCGGAGTCAGAACTGTGCGCTCGTTGGCCGATATCGGTAGTGCGCTCAAGGAAATTACTGGTTGGTAATGTAATCGCCTTCCTAAATATGCAGAAGCCCCTCACTCGCAGGGGCTTCTTGTTTTCTATCCCTCGTTATTCCACCCACAAAATATTGGTTTGCTCGTAGGGTGGGGAGAGTTTCCAGCGACTCATGCCACTGTGGCTAAACAGATATTCACCCCGGGACGCAATTCGAGGTGTCAGGGCTTTTGCTGTTTTACCTTGCAGGAGTTCGTTGGCCATGGCACCAGCGGTAGCGCCTTGCTCGTAACCGCTCATCACCAGTCCGCCTATCGCTTTTTGAGGACCGACACTGAGTAAGCGCCCTTGAATCGGCATCTTTTTTTCCCAAAATCAGCTCGTCACACTTGAAATCCATTACCTCTTCGCTGGATT
>RRZT011980443.1_pt1 | contig 15707 bp, 9 predicted proteins | sample 2165551 | NCBI WGS metagenome assembly RRZT01 (sample SAMN10456910, study PRJNA506462) | wastewater metagenome | biome: wastewater; feature: sludge; material: wastewater sludge; isolation source: wastewater sludge with Escherichia coli K12::gfp cells carrying plasmid... | place: USA: Moscow, Idaho ... | reverse complement strand
CGGCGCCGCCGGCCGGCACGGCCCCTACATCGCCCAGCCGCTGGAGGCGCTGCCCGACCCGCGCATCGTCGCCGCCATCCAGACCAGCATGGCCCGCCGCCAGCACGTCTTCGCCGCCGACCACACCGTGCTGTACCTCAAGATCGCCTCCCATCAGGAAGCCGCCATCTTCCTCGACTCGGACCAGGCGCCGGCGACCCTCGACCGCCCCGTGCTCGACGTGTTCGCGGCCTACGGCGCCGCCTGCTTCCGCAACGTCCGGCTGGTGGAGAACCTGGAGCGCGCCCGAGCGGAAATCGAGCGGCAGCGGTCGTTTCTGAGAACGGTCATCGACGCCAACCCACATTTCATTTTCGTCGAGGACCGGCAAGGCCGGATCGTGCTGGCCAACCGGAGCCTGGCCGCCAGCCTCGGCCTCTCGCCCGAGCAATTGGCCGGACACAGCTTTCCCGATTTTCGGATCGATTCGGAGTTTCTGCGGTTCCAGGCCGATGACAGCGCCGCCATTTTGGGGAAAACGCGCGACCAGATCGAGCGGGAAACCCGATTCTCCGATCAATCGGGGGAGGCCCGCTGGCTCCATACGCTCAAGGCTCCGATCAAAAACGAAGCCGGCGAGATCGAGCAGCTGATCGGGGTCGGGATCGATATCACCGAGCGCAAGCGGGCCGAACAGGCGCTGTTCGAGGAAAAGGAACGGGCGCAGGTGACGCTGCATTCTATCGGCGATGCGGTGATCACCACCGACGACGCCGCCCTCGTCGATTATCTGAATCCGGCGGCGGAGGCGCTCACCGGATGGACGGTGGCCGAGGCTCGGGGCCGACCGCTGGGCGAGGTGTTCCGGGTCGTCAACGAGCAAAGCCGCCAACCCGCGCCGGACCCGGTGGCGCGCTGCCTCCGGGAAGGCAAAGTGGTCGGCCTGGCCAACCACTCCGTGCTGATCGGCCGCGACGGGCGGGAGCACGACATCGACGACACGGCGGCGCCGATTCGCGGGCGGGACGGCCGGGTGCTGGGCGTGGTGCTGGTGTTCCACGACGTCACCGAAACCCGCCGGCTGGCCCGGCAGTTGGCGCACGACGCCACCCACGACGCCCTCACCGGCTTGATCAACCGGCCGGAATTCGAGCGGCGGCTGCAACAGGCGCTGGCCAGCGCCCGCAAGTACGGCGTCCATCACGCCCTGTGCTATCTGGATCTGGATCAGTTCAAGATCGTCAACGACACGGCCGGGCACGCGGCGGGCGATGCCCTGCTCAAACAGATCGACGACCTGCTGTCGGGCATGTTCCGCGAGCGCGATACCCTGGCCCGGATCGGCGGCGACGAGTTCGGGCTGCTGCTGAACCATTGCCCCCTGGAGCAGGCGCAGACCATCGCCCAGACCGTGGTGAGCAAGATCCGCGATCACCGCTTCAACTGGGGGGGACGCGCCTACCAGATCGGCGTCAGCATCGGGCTGGTGCCGATCACGCCCGAAACCCCGGATACCACCGAGCTGCTGACCCACGCCGACGTCGCCTGCTACACCGCCAAAGAACTGGGGCGCAACCGGGTCCACATCTACCAGCGCGAGGACCACGAAACCGCCCAGCACCACGGCCAGATCCTGGGCGCGGCGGGCTTGCGGGACTCGCTGGAGCAGGGCCGGTTCCGGCTTTACTATCAGCCCATCGTGTCCCTGAGCGCGCCCGACCCCCGCCCGGTCCGCCACGAGGCCCTGCTCCGCGTGGCCTACAAGAGCGGCCCGGACGACGACACCGAACTGGTGCTGCCGGCGGCCTTCATCCCGGCGGCCGAACGCTACGGCCTGATGAACGCCATCGATCGCTGGGTGATCCGGACGGCCTTCCGCGATTACGCGGGCGGCATCGGCCAAACCGGCGCCCGGATCGCCCTCAACTTGTCCGGCAACTCCCTCAGCGACGAAACCCTGCTCGACTTCATCGAAGCCCAGTTCGCCGAGCACGCCTTCCCGCCGGAACAGGTCTGCTTCGAGATCACCGAAACCGCCGCCATCCAGAACCTGCGCCGCGCCCTCGAACTGTTGGCGGCGCTCAAGCGGCACGGCAGCCAACTGGCCCTGGACGATTTCGGCAGCGGCCTGTCCTCGTTCCACTACCTCAAGACGCTGCCGGTCGATTACGTGAAGATCGACGGCAGCTTCGTCAAGGACATGATCGAAAATCCCAGCGACAGCGCCCTGGTCGCGGCCATCAACCAGATGAGCCACAGCCTGGGCATCCAAACCGTCGCCGAATACGTCCACAGCCAAGCCATCGCCGAGCGCCTGCGGGGAATGGGGGTCGATTACGCGCAAGGCTATTTCTTCGGCCAGCCCGCGCCTTGGGGGAAAACCGCGCTCTGAGCCGCCGAGGCGGACGGTCGGACGATCGGTTCGCCCGTCCGTTCGGGGCGGTGGGAGGACCCGGCGATCCGGCGCGGCGCGGGCGGCGGTCGAGCGTATTTAACACGCATTTAACACCCGCCGGCCATCCTGCTATCCTCGTCCACGTTCTCTCCCTTAACGCCCGATTCGCTCCGCTCATGGATACCCGCATCGTTTTCGATCCCGCCCTGATCCGCAAGTACGACAAGGCCGGCCCCCGCTACACCTCCTACCCGACCGCCGTGCAGTTTCACGAGGGCTTCGCCGCCGCCGAGTATCGGGAGTTGGCCTTGGCCAGCAACGCCGCCGGCAAACCGCTGTCGCTGTATGTCCACATTCCGTTCTGCGACACGGTCTGCTTTTACTGCGCCTGCAACAAGATCGTCACCAAGAACCGCCGCCACACCGTTCCGTATCTCGACCACCTGCACCGGGAAATCGCGCTGCAAGGCGCGCTGTTCGACCGGTCGCGGCCCGTCGCGCAACTGCACTGGGGCGGCGGCACGCCCACCTTCATCAGCGCCGCCGAAATGCGCGAGCTGATGCGGGTCACCGGCGAGCAGTTCCGCCTGCTCGACGACGACAGCGGCGAGTATTCCATCGAAGTCGATCCGCGCGAGACCGACGGCCGCACCATCGCCCTGCTGCGGGAACTGGGTTTCAATCGCTTGAGCCTGGGAGTGCAGGATTTCGATCCCGAGGTGCAAAAGGCGGTCAACCGCGTTCAGTCCCGCGCGATCACGCTGCAGGTGATGGACGCCGCTCGGCGCGAAGGCTTCAAATCGATCAGCGTGGATCTGATCTACGGCTTGCCGCTGCAGAGCGTCGCCAGCTTCGGCCGGACCGTGGAAGACATCATCGCGCAAGGCCCCGACCGGATTTCGGCGTTCAACTACGCCCATTTGCCGGACCTGTTCAAAACCCAGCGCCAGATCGACCCGGCCGCCCTGCCGCCGCCGGCGGTGAAGCTGGCGATTCTCGAAACCACCATACGGCGGTTGACCGACGCCGGTTACGTCTACATCGGCATGGACCATTTCGCCAAGCCCGACGACGAGCTGGCGCTGGCGCAGCAGGCCGGCACCCTGTACCGGAACTTCCAGGGTTACAGCACCCACGCCGACTGCGATCTGATCGGCTTGGGCGCGACCGCCATCGGCATGGTCGGGGACGGTTACAGCCAGAACCTGAAAGGGCTGGAGGACTATTTCGCGCGGATCGACGAGGGCCGGCTGGCGGTGTTCCGGGGCGTGCGGCTGGACGCCGACGACCGGCTGCGGCGGGCGGTGATCACCGATCTGATCTGTCATTTCGCTCTGGACTTCGCCGCCGTCGAGCGCCGCCACGGCATCCGCTTTCGCGATTATTTCGCCCCGGAGCTGGCCGAGTTGGCCGACATGGAAGCGGACGGGCTGCTGGCGCTGTCCGACACCGGGATCGAGGTTCTGCCGCCGGGCCGGCTGCTGATCCGCAATATCTGCATGGCGTTCGACCGCTATCTGCGGGAGCAGAAGCAACAACGGTTCTCGAAGGTCATTTGATATGGAGAAGATAAACATTTTTGTGTATTCTTGATCCATGAACAGCAACCAGTTCAAAGCCTGGCTCCGCCAACAGGGTTGCACGTTCGAGACTAAACCGGGTGGTTCCGGTCATTTGGTCGTGCGGCTGGGCAGCCGGAAATCCGATCTGCCCATGCACGGCGGCGGCAAACAATTGGGCGCGGGGCTGATGAACAAGATCAAGAAAGATCTGGGGTTAAAATAGGAGGTAACCACATGTTGATCTACCCCGTAGAATTGACACCGGATGACAACGGCACCCTGCTGGTGACGTTCCCGGACATCCCGGAAGCGGTGACCTTCGGCGAAGACGAAGCCGAGGCGCTGCTGATGGCCGAGGATGCGCTGCTGGTCATGCTCTCCGCCTACATGGACGACCGCCAGCCCATTCCCGAACCTTCCCCGCTGAACGGCCGACCCGGCGTGGCGCTGAAGGTCGCTGCCGCCGGCAAGGTGGCGCTCCACAACGCGATGCTGGCCGCCGGCAAGCGCAAAGCCGACTTGGCGCGGATGCTCAACTTGGCGCCCACTTTGGTGGATCGGCTGTTGTCGCTGCACCACAAAAGCCGCATCGAGCAGATCGAAACCGCGCTGGCCGCGTTGGGCAAGCGGCTGGTGGTGGACGTGCGCGAGGCGGCTTGAAAAGCGTTTTTTTACCGCTCTCAACACCATTGCGGACCACCGTGCGGTTGCGGCAAATTTCTCCCACTATAATTAACTGCTTGACAAACCCATAACCAGGAGAGGAGTCGTTCGATGAACACGATCAGCCGTAATGTCCTGAGCGCCGCCGTCGGCGCGGTCGTCCTGAGTTTCGGCGGCCCGGCGCACGCCGACACCATCAAGATCGCCGTGGCCGGCCCGATCACCGGCCCGGTCGCCCAGTACGGCGACATGCAGATGAGCGGCGCCAAGATGGCGGTCGAGCAGATCAACGCCAAGGGCGGCGTCAACGGCAAGAAGCTGGAAGCGGCCTGGATGGACGACGTGTGCGAGCCCAAGCAGGCGGTCGCCATCGCCAACCAGATCGTCAACCAGAAAATCAAATACGTGGTGGGCCATCTCTGCTCCGGCTCGACCCAGCCCGCCTCCAAGCTGTACGAGGAAGAAGGCATCCTGATGATCACCCCGGCGGCCACCAACCCCGCCATCACCCAGCAGGGCTACAAGATGGTGTTCCGCACCATCGGCACCGACGACCAGCAGGGGCCGACCGCCGGCCGGTATATCGCCGGGAAGGTCAAGCCCAAGAAGCTGGCGATCATCCACGACAAGCAGCAGTACGGCGAGGGCATCGCCAAGGAAGTGGACAAAACCGTCAAGGCCGCCGGCATCACCCCCGTGCTGTTCGAGGGCATCAACAAAGGCCAGACCGACTTCTCCGCCCTGATCACCAAGATGAAGAAGGACGGCGTGGACTTCGTCTACTACGGCGGCTATCACCCGGAACTGGGCCTGCTGCTGCGGCAATCGCGCGAACAGGGCTTCGACGCCAAGTACATGGGGCCGGAAGGCGTCGGCAACAAGGACATCAGCGCCATCGCCGGCCCGGCCTCGGAAGGGCTGCTGGTGACACTGCCGGCCGATTTCAGCACCGATCCGGCCAACGCCGGGCTGGTCAAGGCGTTCAAGGACAAGAACCAGGACCCCTCCGGCCCGTTCGTGATGCCGGCCTACGCGGCGGTGCAGATCATCACCGACGCCATCCAGGGCGCCAAGACCGAGGACGCGGTCAAGCTGGCCGACCACATCCGCAAGAGCAGCTTCCAGACACCCATCGGCAAGGTGGCCTTCAAGGACAACGGCGACCTGAAGGAATTCGAGTTCGTCATCTTCACCTGGCACGCCGACGCCACCAAGACGCCGGTCAAATAGCGCGATAATCGCCGAGGGCGAGGTCAAAAAACCCCGCCCTTCGCTTTTTCATGGCGCCTCGCTCGCTCGCGCCCTGCCTTCCACCACCTCAGACACGGCGGCCATGTCCGGATTCTCCATCCTCGAATTCCTCCAGCAGATCATCAACGGTCTCACCTTGGGCAGTATCTACGCCCTGATCGCCATCGGCTACACCATGGTGTACGGCATCATCGGGATGATCAATTTCGCCCACGGCGAAATCTACATGATCGGCGCTTACGTCGGTCTGCTGGTCATCACCGTGCTGGGGCTGCTCGGCGTGAACAGCATCTCGGCGATTTTGCTGGCGACACTGGCCATCAGCATTCTGATCACCGGCTCCTACGGCTGGACCGTGGAGCGTCTGGCGTACCGGCCGCTGCGCGGCAGCCCCCGGCTGGTGCCGCTGATCTCGGCCATCGGGGTGTCGATCTTTCTGCAAAACTACGTCCAGATCGGCCAAGGCGCCCGCGATGTCTCGATGCAGCCGGTGCTGACGGGCGGCTGGCGGTTCGGGCCGGACGACGGCTTTCAGGTTTATCTGTCCTACATGCAGGTGCTGATCGCGGCGGTCACGGTGGTCTTCATGACCGGGCTGACCCTGTTCATCGCCCGGTCGCGGATGGGCCGCGCCTGTCGCGCCTGCTCCGAGGATCGGGCCATGGCCAACCTGCTCGGCATCGACACCGACCGGGTGATCGCCCTCACCTTCATCCTCGGCGCGGCCCTGGCGGCGGTGGCCGGCGTGCTGGTCAGCATGTACTACGGCCTGGTCAACCCTTTCATCGGTTTCATCGCCGGGCTCAAGGCGTTCACGGCGGCGGTGCTGGGCGGGATCGGCAGCATTCCCGGCGCGATGCTGGGCGGCGTGGTGCTGGGTCTGGCGGAAAGCTTTGCCTCGGCCTATCTGCAAACCGAGTACAAGGACGTGGTGGCGTTCGCGCTGCTGATCCTGGTGTTGCTGGTGCGGCCCACCGGCCTGCTGGGCCGCCCGGACGTGGAGAAGGTGTAACAGATCATGCGCCGCACCCTGTCCGATGCTTTCCTGGCGGCGGTGTTGACCGCCGTGTTGCTCGTCCCGATCCTCGGTCTGCGCGTCCATGTGGACGGGGTCAACGTCTCGCTGAACCGCACGCCCCTGCCGGTGGTCGTGGCGGTCGTGGCGGTCTTTCTGCTGCGGCTGTTCCGCCAGCCGTTGCAACAGCTCTGGACCCGGCTGCGCGTCCCCGCCGCTTGGCGGGAAAACGCCCTGACCGCCGCTTGGCGGCACGCCAAGCAACGACCGCGCTATCGGCTGACGCTGTGGCTGCTGCTGTTGGCCGCCGCCATCGTCTGGCCGTTCACCGCCTCGCGCGGCGCGGTGGACGTGGCGACGCTGGCGCTGATCTATGTCATGCTGGGCTTGGGGCTCAACATCGTGGTCGGCTTCGCCGGCCTGCTGGTGCTCGGCTATGCGGCGTTCTACGCGGTCGGCGCCTACAGCTACGCTTATCTGGCCCAGCAGTACGGCCTGTCGTTCTGGCTGTGCCTGCCCATCGCGGGGGGGCTGGCGGCGCTGACCGGCTTTCTGCTCGGCCTGCCGGTGCTGCGGCTGCGCGGCGACTATCTGGCCATCGTGACCCTGGGCTTCGGCGAAATCACCCGGCTCTTGCTCAACAACCTCAATTTCCTGACTGGCGGCCCGGACGGCATCGGCAATATCCCGCGCCCCACCCTGTTCGGGCTGGAGTTCAGCCGCCGGGCCAGAGAGGGCGGCGCCACGTTTCACGAATTTTTCGGCATCGACTACAGCGGCGACTACGGGGTCGTCTTCATGTATTTGCTGGGGCTGATCCTCGTGCTGGCGACCCTGTTCGTGATCGATCGCCTGCTGCGAATGCCGCTGGGCCGGGCCTGGGAAGCGCTGCGCGAGGACGAGATCGCCTGCCGCTCGCTGGGCTTGAGCCCCACCGTGATCAAGCTGTCGGCGCTGACGCTGAGCGCCGCCTTCGCCGGTTTCGCCGGCGCGTTCTTCGCCGCTCGCCAGGGCCATATCAACCCCGAATCCTTCACCTTCATCGAGTCGGCCATGGTGCTGGCGATCGTCGTGCTGGGCGGCATGGGCTCGCAGATCGGGGTGGCGCTGGCGGCCGTCGCCATCACCGTGCTGCCGGAACTGGCGCGCGAGTTCAACGAATACCGGATGCTGGCCTTCGGTCTGGTGATGGTGCTGATGATGATCTGGCGGCCTCAAGGCCTGGTGCCGGCGGTCCGGCCCCGGCTGGAAATGCCGGAAGGCTCGGAGGGATCGCGATGAACGCCGAATCGAGCCAGGCTCGCGCCGCCGCGCCCGCCGACCCTCCCTTGCTGGCGGTCCGCGACCTCAGCATGCGTTTCGGCGGTCTCCTGGCGGTGGACAACGTCCATTTCGATGTCCGTCGCCGCCAAATTTTCGCCATCATCGGCCCCAACGGCGCCGGCAAGACCACGGTGTTCAACTGCGTCGGCGGTTTCTATCGGCCCACCACCGGCACGGTAGCGCTGGACGGCCAAGCCATCAACCAGTTGCCCAGCCATCGCATCGCCCGGCTCGGGCTGGTGCGCACCTTCCAGAACGTGCGGCTGTTCAAGACCATGACCGTGGTCGAGAACCTGCTGATCTCGCAGCACGTCCAACTGGAGACCCGGCTGCTGCCCGGCCTGTTCAAGACACCGAGGTACCGTCGCGCCGAAGCCGAGGCGCTGGAGCGGGCGGCGTTCTGGCTGGAAAAGGTCGGGCTGCTGACCGTGGCCAACCGCGAGGCGGGCAATCTCGCCTACGGCCAGCAGCGGCGGCTGGAAATCGCCCGCTGCATGATCACCCGCCCCAAGCTGCTGATGCTGGACGAGCCGGCGGCCGGCCTCAACCCGCAGGAAACCCGCGATCTGGACCGGCTGATCAACGAGCTGCGCGCCGATCACGACGTGGCGGTGCTGCTGATCGAGCACGACATGAGCCTGGTGATGGGCATTTCCGACGATATCCTGGTCATGGAGTACGGCCGGCCCATCGCCGCCGGGACGCCGGCCGAGATTCGCAACAATCCCAAGGTGATCAAGGCGTATCTGGGGGAAGAGTGATGATGCTGAAGCTGGATAAGGTCCACACCTTCTACGGCCAGATCGAAGCCCTCAAGGGCGTGTCGCTGGAGGTGCATCCCGGCGAGATCGTCACTCTGATCGGCGCCAACGGCGCGGGCAAGAGCACCCTGCTGCTCACCATCTGCGGTTCGCCCCACGCGGCCAAGGGCTCGGTCGCGTTCGAGGGGCAGGACATCACTCGGAAACCGACCCACGTCATCATGCAGTGCGGGCTGGCGCTGGTGCCGGAGGGGCGGCGGATCTTCCCCGGCCTGACCGTGCAGGAAAACTTGCAGATGGGCGGATTCTTCGCCGACAAGGCCCGGCTGGAAACCGATCTGGAGCGGGTTTTCAATCTGTTTCCGCGCCTCAAGGAGCGCCGCCATCAACGCGGCGGCACCCTGTCCGGCGGCGAGCAGCAGATGCTGGCCATCGGCCGTGGCCTGATGAGCCGACCCAATCTGCTGTTGCTGGACGAACCGTCGCTGGGGCTCGCGCCGATCATCATCGCCCAGATTTTTCAGATCCTAAAGGAAATCCGCGAGGAAGGCGTCACCATCTTCCTGGTGGAGCAGAACGCCCACCGCGCCCTGCAACTGGCCGACCGGGGCTACGTCCTGGAAAACGGCCGCATCGTGCTCGCCGACAGCGGGGCCAACCTGTTGGCCAACGACGAGGTGCGCAAGGCGTATCTGGGCGGTTGACCGCGCCGCCAATCACTTCAATCTTCGCCGCTGAATCGACCTGAAGCGTAGCTACATCTCTCCATCCGAGCGAGCCATCTGGAAACCGCCCAGTATGGTTGCTCAGATGCATTGCCGCTTTCTTTAAAATAACTTATATATACATTTATTGCTTATATTGATACATTATGTATCATATATGTCATATCTTCTGGTTGGCCTTAGTTTTTTTATTTGGCAGACACATCATGAATATGATGAATTGGCTTACAAAATTTCTCTTTGCCCACAGTCGCCAAACCGTACCGGATGGTCGTCCGCTGTATGCGTACAAAATGCGGGACGCCACCTACGCAAATTTGCGGGACCACTTCCATCAAATCCTCCTTTGGGATTCAAACGGCGAGCTGGCCTCGCGCTTTCCACCGATATTCTGTTTGTACGCCGCCGAAACCTTTCGCCGGGAACACGCGGAGGGCTCTTGGACCTGGGAAACTGTCTTCCGTCCGCTGGGTGTGGATGCACCATCCCATCAGCAAATCGCTGACTGGGTAGAAAAGGGCCTGAAGTGGTGGAGACGCCCCCTGTTGCGGGGCAAGGACGGCAGTCGGCGGTTTTTGGTGACCATTGCCTGTGAAGGTGGGCTGCCTTTGCGGTTGTTGCAACGGGAGAATAACCACCTAACACAATTCTTCCGAACCGTTCTCGAAAGCTATTACCGATCTGGCCAAGGCGGTGAGGCGATTGCCGAGACCATCGCCCGGCAGCAAGCTCACCGTCTGCCCCGCAGCCTGCGCCATGAGCCGGTGTTTCACCTCGCCGCCACCCTCATTGCCAAAATCGGCGAGCTGCAATCCCGGATCGGAGAATCTACTGATCCCATTGCGACCCTCGATCAAAAAGTGCCTGATTGGCGCCGAGATTTGCCGTTGCGACTGGATGATCAGGTCGCCGAGACGCTCTTGACCGGCCTGGTGCGTCGCTTCGGAGAACTGGTTCGCGAAACCAGCGCACGACTGCGCTGGCGGGGACGGATCCGCGAAACCAGCAAAGGCTGGCAAGTGGAAAAACATCTGGAATTGCCGGAACGTCCGAGCAGCGAACAGATCGCGGAATGGATCGGTTCGTCAGCGGCGGACCGACCCCGCTGGCGCCTGCTGCTGCACACGCCCGCCGGTACCGAGGCGGTGGCGTGGTTGACGCTGGTCCAGGGTCAAGGCCAATCGGCCCAGTATCGTCGGGAATGGTTGCGGCATGGTGGCGTGGCACTCGCTGGCGCGGCGGTCGGGCAACCTCACCGGCTGAGTCTGCACGACGGCCAACAGGAATACACGCTGACGGTACGGGATGGCGAACCGTGGGGCGATTCTCCTTGGGTGTTCGTCGAGCGAGGGGCGTTGGGAGAAGGGGAATGGTTGACCGAAGGTTCGGCCCGCACCCGGTCGGAACGGGCTTGGGTGCTGGCCGCGTCGGAACTCATTCCACGAGAGGTGGCGGGCGTTTGCGAAGGCTTGGGAACCATCGCCGAACTCGACCGAGTGGTGTACCGAGTCAGCGGTGAGATTGAACTGCTGACCTTGCAACAGGATCGCTACCGAATCGTCTGCCGGGCCGAGAGTGAGTCCGAGGAATCTTTTGTCGTTATCGGTCATGAGGTCGCACCAGCGCTCCAGCAACGTCTGCTGTATTGCGGCCTGCCGCAGATCCAGACGCTGGACCGGGAAGGGCGGCGGCAATCTACAGCCGGGCGCATTCAATGGCGGCCGGTCGGCGACACCGCGCCTTGGCGGGAAATCCACGAAGCGGGGCACGGGCAAATTTGGGTGCGACTGATCGATACCAGCGGCGCGGAGCGCTGCCGGCGAAAAGTTGATGTCGTGCCGCGCAATTTTCGCATCGAGGCCGATATCGGCACTGGAAACCAGGCCGGCGTCGTGCGATTGATCGAACTGGCGGGCGCTGAAGTGCGGCTTGGCCCGGATAGTCCCGTAGGTGTCTCCGTCAAGCTTGCCGAGGATCGGGCGCGGATCGTATGCCCGTCTTTGCCAGGCGTTTTGCCGCCGCCGCTGACCCTGTTGCTGAATTGGCCTGAATCACAACCAATTGCGTTGGTTCTTCCCTACCCCCAGCGAGGCGCGTTTTTTCAACTGGCAGGACAGCCGTTACCCAACGATGATTGGACTCCCATGGATCGACTGGGCGGTCTGCGCCTGTTCGTTCAGGATCCGGCCAGTAGCTGTCAATTCTGGCTGGAAGGCGAACTGATTGCTCGCGGAAATGAAAGCACGGGGTACTTTCGCCAGGGATTTCACGAGCGGCTGCCACCTCTTGCACAAGGCCGACTCGAAGTTTCGCTGCTTCCCTGGCAGGATCGTATCGTTTCCCTGTTGGCCAGCAGCCGCGATTTGGACGCTCAAGTGCGGTTGATCGTCGAGACCACTCAAGGGGAACGGCTCGCAAAAATACGAGTGTCCCGATTTGATGTGATGATCGAACCCAACCGTGCGGCAGGCTTGGTATGCATTCCCGAAGAATCCCTGGCCCGCCTTGGCCCCGAATGGAAGACGCGCGTCCAGTTGCAGATGATTCGGCTCTGGGCGCCAGCAGATCCACCCGTCGTTCCGCAGGCCAGCCCGAACCAGACGGCTTGTTGGGAAGTCCCTCCTGATCTCGACCCTGGCCCTTGGTGGGTGGTGGGACGAGATGGCGACTGGACGCGGTTTCGCCCACTGCTGTGGGTCGCCGCCACCGACGACACGCCCGCTGAAGATGAGTATGGGTCACTGGCTGGGGTGATCCGGGAATCCGCTCCCGAGCGACGGGACCAACGGCTAAACGCCGTGCTCGAAGCATTGGGACAAAATCCCGATCATCCCGACTGGCTGTTGTTGTTCGACTACATGCGATTGGCGCGTGAATTTCCGCCCAGTTCGATGGATGTGTTGCGCCGGTTACCGGCGTATCCGCGCACGCTGGCTCTCGCCTTATTCAAGGCCGATGATGAAACCTTCGAGCCAGTTTGGTCGCTCTCCCGGCAAATGCCGTTTTTATGGGTCTTGCTCGCGGTCAGCACTTGGCGAGAGGCGGCAACCGCCTATTTCGGAGGACTTCGGGCTACGTTGGCCGAAATGGAGGGGAGCGCAGAGATGGTTTTTGGCTGGTTTCAAAATTTTCGGAAACGTGCTGGCACCCGTCGTCCTTATTGGGGACCATTGTGCGATTGGCTTCAGGAGCGCGTTTTTCTTGGCCAAAAGCTTGGAAACAACAGCGAACTGAACATGGCGCGACGCTGCCCTTCAGTTTTGGAGCAACAAATTGAATCGCTCGAACGGGAACTGATGGGACGCCATGATGCAGAGGAAAAATGGCCGGAGAGCGTCGAAGTGATGAATTGGCGGCGATACATCGCTCCTAAATATCGTTATGCCCATCTCGATCCCTTCTACCAGCCAGTACGGTGCGCGCCTTTCGTCGCCGCGCATCTGAGCCTGAACGGTATCACTCCCAACGAGCGATTGATCTACGAGCTACGCCTGCTGCGTGCTTTTGACCGGGAATGGTTTGATGACGTCCATGCCATCGCATTGACCCTGGGCCTTGCGCAACGACCACTGGAAGTCTGAACCATGGAACGCACGCAATTTTACGGCACACTGTGCGCGCAATTGGGTCGCCGCGCCACTCGCGCTGTGCTGGGGTTGTGCGGTTTCCGCAACGATGCCCTGCGCGAGTATCTGCGCACCCTGTTTGATCGGGAGGCGGGAGCGCCGGGCGTATTTCTGGCCGATCCGGTTTTCGAGGCCAATTTCGGCTGGCAACCGGCAGAACGAACCTTGGGCGGTCTGGAAGGGAAGCTGCTGCATCCTGACCTGGTGCGCGCCTTGCGCGACCCGCAAAAAGCAAGGTTAACCGAGGATTACAGCTTTCCCGCCCGGCGACGGCCTTACCGTCATCAGTTGGAAGCCTGGCAAACCCTGATTCAAAACCAGCCGCCGCGTTCGATCCTGGTCACCAGCGGCACCGGTTCCGGTAAAACCGAATGCTTCCTGATCCCGATTCTCAACGATCTGGCGGTGGAACTGAAACAGCGCCAGATCGCGCCGCTGACCGGGGTGCGGGCGCTGTTTCTCTACCCGCTCAACGCGCTGATCAAGAGCCAGAAGGATCGGCTGGTCGCCTGGTCGGAACCCTTCAACGGCGGTATCCGCTTCTGCCTCTACAACGGCGACACGCCGGAGCAGGCCAAAAGCGACTGGCAATGTGAAGTGGCCGACCGCCGGACGTTGCGCGCGAATCCGCCGCCGTTGCTGGTCACCAATGCGACCATGCTGGAATACCTGCTGGTGCGCAATGAAGACCGACCGATCATCGAGCAATCACAGGGCCTGCTGCGCTGGATCGTGATCGACGAAGCGCACACCTACGTTGGTTCGCAGGCCGCGGAACTGACCCTGTTGCTACGGCGGGTTCTGCATACGTTCGGTTGTCGCCCCGGAGAAGTGCGCTTCATCGCCACCTCGGCCACGCTCGGGGAAGCCAGCGAAACCGCCCGCCGGCAATTGGCCGAATTTCTCGCGGACGTGGCCGGTGTATCGGTGGATCGGGTCCGGGTCATCGAAGGCCGACGGGAAATTCCCGCGCTGCCGGAAGCGTTGCTTGACGGCAAGTTGCCTCGCCCTGATCTGGAAACGCTGCGCACACAATCATCACAGGAACGCTTCATTGCCTTGGCGGGCGACGGGCGGATGCGCGAGTTGCGCGCCCGGCTGGTGGAGCGAGCCAGCCGGTTGAGCGAACTGGCACAAACGCTGCTGAATCGCCAGGATGCCTCTGCCCGCCGGGAGACTTTGCAATGGCTCGATCTCTGCACCCAGGCGGTTAACACTCAGAATGAACCCTTCCTGCCGTTGCGCGGCCATCTGTTCCAGCGCACCGTCAGTGGCTTGTGGGCCTGCGCCAACAGCGCGTGTTCGGGGCGAATCGGCACGGTGCTGGATCAACCGGTTTGGCCGTTTGGCGCGGTGTTTTTGGAGCGGCGCGAGCATTGCCGGCATTGCGGGACGCCGGTTTTTGAACTGGTGCAGTGCGGGGAATGCGGAGCTGAATATCTGGCCGCCGCTGAAAAGCATAAGAACGGCCTCGACTGGCTGGTTCCGCGTGAGTACGATTTGAATGAGGACGAGTTTCAGCAGGAACTGGAACCCATAACCGACGACGAGGGCGAGGAAAGCGCCACGACGCCCAGCGCGCCAACGATGCAACAACCGCGACTGTTGACCCGAGTCGACCACGCCACGCAGCAAAATTGGGTCCTGGCTACGGACGGGCGACTCGACTCGTCAGGGCTGACCGGTATTCCCGTGCATTTGCGGTTCCCTGGCGATAAGGGTTTGAAATGCGCGGTTTGCGGGGATCGAGAGCGCGAGCGAGCGCTGTTCCGACCGGTGCGGGTCGGAGCGCCGTTTCTGCTGGGCGTCGCCATCCCGACGTTGCTTGAAGCCATGCCAACGCTGACTGATGGACAGGAACCCCGCCCGCTCGATGGCCGACGACTGATCACTTTTACCGACAGCCGCCAAGGCACCGCCCGCTTCGCCGCCAAGTTGCAACAGGAAAGCGAACGCGACTATGTGCGGAGTTTGCTTTACCACTCCCTGATTGCCAGCGCCCAGCCTGCCGACTCCGCACAAGTTAACCAGATTCAATCGGAAATCAATGCACTGGAGCGGCTGGTTCCCGCTAACCCGGCTTTGCGCGGCATACTGGAGCAAAAACGTCAGGAGCTGGCGAGACTGGAAGCGCCGCCCTTGGGTCGGCTGACCTGGGAAGAAGCCGAAAACAAGCTGTTTGGCTCCGACGACTTCCATCGCTGGCTGTTGCCGGCGCTCAAGGAATTGACCTTTGGCTTATCCGACCGCCTGTTGGTCAGGCTGTGCCTGTTGCGGGAATTCTTCCTGCGTCCCAAACGGCAATTCTCGCTGGAAGGTTTGGGGCTGGTTAAGCTGAGCTATCCAGCGTTTGAGCAGGCCAACCCGCCGGCGGTCATGCAACAGCGCGGCATCCAACCGGAAGAAT
>RRZT010135110.1_pt1 | contig 15709 bp, 15 predicted proteins | sample 2165551 | NCBI WGS metagenome assembly RRZT01 (sample SAMN10456910, study PRJNA506462) | wastewater metagenome | biome: wastewater; feature: sludge; material: wastewater sludge; isolation source: wastewater sludge with Escherichia coli K12::gfp cells carrying plasmid... | place: USA: Moscow, Idaho... | reverse complement strand
ATAAAGGCAAAATTCCTTCAAAAAGAAATCGATATATTTGAAATCAAGGCAATTAAACGTTATGGTTCATTACAACTTAATCAAGTGCTTGAATTTAACTTAGAAAAAGACATACCGGGTCTTGCTAAAGCAGGTAGTTTAATAATAGGTCAAGTTATAAGTAAGAAAAAAAGTTCTATGAAAAATGATGAAGAAGTAGTAATAATATTTAGAAAAATAATTAATACAGATGGTAGAGATATATCTATTTATAAAACTTTGGAACTTAAAGGAAACTCCAGTGGTTTATTCTTTGGAAAACAAGTTAGGATAGATAATGTACTTATTATAGGATAGGAAGGAAGAAAATGGCAACTAGAGTAATTGTAAAAAAAGAAAAAGAGGATAAAATAAGAAATTTTTATCCAAATGTATATGGAGATGAAATAAAAAACCTAATAGGTGTGGCTAAAAATGGAGATATAGTAGAGGTTTGTGGTGAAGATTTAAGTTTCCTAGGTCTTGGTTATGTTACAGAAAATACCAATGCCTTTGTAAGAGTTCTTACTACAAAACAAGAAAATATAGATAAAAACTTTTTCTTGGACAAAATCAAAAAAGCCTATGAGAAAAGACAAGTTCTTAATGATGAAACTAATTGCATGAGAATTTTTTATTCAGAAGCTGATGGTATACCAGGACTTATTGTTGATAAATTTCAGAAATATCTTTCTGTGCAATTTAGAAATACAGGACTTGATAGTTTTAGACAAGATATAATAAATGCCTTAAAAAAAGTCACAAAGGCTAAGGGGATTTACGAAAGATCTGACGTAGAGAATAGAGTTCATGAAGGTGAAGAATTTAAAACAGGTATTATTTATGGGGAAATTCCTAAAGAAATAATAATGGAAGATAATGGGCTAAAATATACAGTAGATATTGAAGATGGACAAAAAACAGGATTTTTCTTAGATCAAAGAGAATCTAGAAAATTTATAAGACCTTATTTAAATTCAAACACAAAGTTTCTTGATGTTTTTTCATCATCAGGAGGATTTTCTATGGCAGCTCTAAAAGAAAATTGTGAAAAAGTTGTAGCTATAGATAAAGAGCCCTATGCTTTAGAACTTTGCAAAAAAAATTATGATTTAAATGAATTTAGTGGTAACTTTCAAACTATTGAAGGAGACGCTTTTTCAATACTAAAAACTTTGGCTACTAAGGGAGAAAAATTTGATGTAATAACCCTTGACCCTCCTTCTCTAATAAAAAAGAGAATAGATTTAAGAAGAGGAAGAGATTTCTTTTATGATTTATGTAGCGATAGTTTTAAGCTTATGAATGATGGAGGAATATTAGGTGTTATAACTTGTGCTTATCATATAGGTTTGCAAGATTTAATTGAAGTTACAAGAATGGCAGCTTCAAAAAATGGTAAAAGGCTTGAAGTTTTAGGCGTGAATTATCAGCCAAGCGACCATCCTTGGATATTACATATACCAGAAACTTTATACTTGAAAGCTTTATGGGTAAGGATAACTGACTAGGGGGCTTAAATGTTAGTAGATAATTTGGCAGTGGGTATATTATTTGTATTTTTTTTCATAGGATATAGAAAGGGTGTTATAGCTGAATTTATTTCATTTTCAGCACTTCTTTTCAATATAGTTTTGTCTAAAGAAATTACCCCTTTCATAGTAGAAAGATTAAATGTACAAGTTACCAACAAATTATATGATATATTTGTTTATGTAGGAGTATTTATATTTACCTATATTGTTTTTTCAGCAATTATAAGGTTTATGTTAAGGACTATTAGAGGAAAAGAGAAATTCTTTTTTGATAGAGTATTAGGAGCTTTCCTTGCACTTTCTAAAGGAATTTTGATAAATGTACTTATATTTTTAGTTCTATTAGTTATATCAAAATTCAATATAAAGATTGAAGAAGAACTAAAAGTTAGCAGATTGTATAAAATATCAGAAAAATTTACAGAAAATACCATACTTTTTTTGCCAAGCGAAATAAAAGACATGCTTGAAAAATATGAGTATGAAAAAGAAATTCAAAAAGTTATCGAAAAAAGTTTAGGTGGAAAAAATAATGAAAAAAATTGATAAATATATGTTGAAAGAGCTTTTTCTACCAGTAGTTTTTGGTGTAAGTCTTATTACTTTTGCTCTTATGATAGATATTATAAGAAGTATAGCAGAAATATTAATAGTAAAAAGTGTTTCCCTCTTGGAAGTACTTATGATGTTTTCTTTTCTTACCCCGCAAATTTTGGTTACCACAATACCACTTGGGGTATTTTTTGGTATAATGATGACTTATAATTCTATGTCTAGCACAAGTGAAATGGTAGCATTGCAGTCTTCAGGCATGAGTTTAAATAGAATACTTAGAACACCAATAATAATTGGGGTAATTACAACTCTAGGAATATATGGATTTCAGGAAAAAGTACTACCTTTGGCTCAGTATAAAGCTGATATGCTTATAAAAAAAATAGCCTATTCAAAACCAAGTACTCAGCTACAACCAAAACAGTTTATTTCTAATGTAGGACCTATGAGTATATATGTGGAAAATTTTAGAGATGAGAATATAGCAGAAAAACTAATGGGATTCATGGCTGATGGACGTTCTGCTTATCCTATGTTTATACATTCTGAAGAAACAATATTTAGAAATAGTGAAATTGAGAATAATAAAGTAAAAACTTATATGGTGGCTTCTAAGGATTATCCTAATCAGTCAAGAAGAGAAATAACTTTGATAGAGGGGAAACTAGATAAATGGATTATTCCTATATCAAACTTTTTTGGTGACCCTAGAGGCTCAAAGGTTACAGAACAATCTTTAGGATTAAAAGATTTAAGAAAAACAATTTTTGAGATGAAGTCTATAGGAGAAGAATATAAAAAATACGAAATAGAATTTTATAGGAAGTTATATACTCCCATTGGAGCATTAATATTTGCAGTACTAGGACCTCTTTTATCTATAAGACATTCAAGGACGATTAAGGGATTAAATCTAGGAATGAGTTTGGGTATAATATTTGCTTATATTGGGCTTCAAGAGCAACTTTTGGCTGTTTCTGAAAATAATCAGTTAGCTCCAGTTTATTTATTTATACCAAATTTAGTATTATTAATAATAACGATTTTGGCCTATAGAGCACAGAGTAGGAGATAAGATGACTAAAATAGATAAAAGTATGGTTAAGAATTTTTTCAAAATCACTATGCTTGTTATAGTAGGTTTAGTAGGATTGTCTATTATAACTCAAATAAATAGAGCACTTATTCCAGTAAGACAAGGGACAATGACTCTAACAGAAGGACTTATGTTTCTTTTTTCTGAAACACCAAGAACAGCAGTAATGCTTATGCCTATAGCAACTCTTCTTGGAGCTCTTATGACTATGAATAATATGGCTAAGACTTCAGAAATTATAGCCTTGAAAACTTCAGGAATAAGTTTTAAGAGAATAATAAAATACCCAGCCATTATGGCTCTAATATTTGCTATAGCTAGTGCAATAGTTGCCGATAGACTTTCTACAGTAGGTAGAAGAGTAAAAAGAGAACTTAAATATAAACATGCAAATAGTATAAATTATTCAAAAGAATATTCTGGAAATGTTTATATGAAAGGTTTGAGCGGCGAATATATCTCTCATATAGGAACTGTTTATGGAGATTTGGGAGAGATGTACACAGCAGTTATAGTTTTTCAAGATGAAAAAGCCAATGTTAAGAAAATAATGGCAATAGATAGTGCTTTTTATGATGAATTTTACAAAATCTGGAGAGGAAGAAATGTATATATTAAAGACTTTCTAACAGGAAAAGAAGAAAATTTTGTCATGAGAGAATTACCAGAAATCAAAGAAAAGCCCATGGATATGGTTAAAAGTAAATTTTACATGGATGAAGTTTCCTTCAATGTAATAAGAGATAATGCTATATATATAAAAGCAACAGGTGGAGATGTAACAGCATTTTTACTTGAAATGCACAAAAGAATTGCAGAGCCTCTACTTGTTTTTATAATAAGCTTTTTTGGATTTGCTTTAGGAAGTAAATTTGTACGGGGTGGAGCAGCAATAAGTCTTGCTATAGGTATAGTGTTAGGGTTCTCAACCTATATAGTGAAATCTCTTTCAGAAGCCTTTGTATCAGGAGGACATCTATCTCCAATGCTTGGAGCTTGGCTTCCTTGCATTGTTTTTACCATAGTAAGTATTTATACGGTAAGTGAAGCCGAATTTTAGGAGGAAATGTGTATATAATCAAAGAATTGTCTAATGGTATTAAGGTTCTTATGGAAAAATTGCCAAATTTTAATTCAGTTTCTTTAGGAGTTTATTACAAAACAGGATCTAAGGATGAGTTTACAGATGAATTTGGAGTTGCTCATCTACTAGAACACATGGTATTTAAGGGAACAGAAAAAAGAAATGCTAAAGAAATATCAGAGGAAATAGATAATATAGGTGGACATATAAATGCTTATACAAGTAAGGAATTAACAGCTTTTTATACAGTAACTTTATCTGAGCATATAGAAAAAAGTATAGATATTTTATCAGATATTTTGCTTAATTCTACTTTTACCGAAGAAAATCTTGAAAAAGAAAAAAAAGTAGTAATTGAAGAAATAAGAATGTATCAAGATATGCCTGAAGACTTAGTACATGATATGAATTCAGAGTTTGTAATTAAAGGTGCTCTTGGAAGAAATATTTTGGGAACAGAAGAAAGTGTAGATGGTATAACTAGAGAAATCTTAGTAAAATATTTTGAAGAAAGATATTGTGCCGATAACATGGTTATATCTCTTGCAGGAAACATAGAAGAGGATGTGGTTATAGAGCTTTTGGAAAAATATTTTGGCCAGTTTAAAAGAAACTCTCAAAAGAGAATTTCAAATGACCTCTTTACATTAAATCCAAGTCATAATATAATAAGAAGAGATACAAATCAAGTACATTTGTGTTTTAATACCAAAGGCTTAAGTTATCTTGATAAAAATAAATACGCCCTTTCTGTAATATCTAATATACTTGGAGGGAACATGAGTTCTAGATTATTCCAAAAAATAAGAGAAGAAAGAGGTTTGTGCTACTCTGTATATACTTATTCATCTTCTTATGAAGTAGATGGAATGTTTACAGCCTATGCAGGAACAACTGTAGAAAATTATAAAGAGGTTGTAGATATAATAAAAGCTGAACTGGAAGATATAAGAACTAATGGAGTAAGCGAAGATGAACTTCATAAGGCAAAAAATCAATTACTTAGTTCAATGATAATAGGTCTTGAAACTTCTAAATCAAGAATGTCTAGAATGGCTAATAACTACATGGGACATGGAAGAATAATAGAAGTAGAGGAAATAATCAGAGAAGTAAATAACGTTAGCCTTGAACAAGTAAAAAATCTAGCTATTTCTTTATTTGATGAAAAAAATTATTCTACAACAATATTGGGTGATATAGATGAAGGAAATTAAAGTAAAAGTAACAAAAGAAGAAGCAACAAAACTACCCCTCTACATGACTGATGGTGCTGCTGGAATGGACGTTTATGCTGAAATAAAAGAAGATTTAGTAATAAAACCCTTAGAAAGAGTATTGGTTCCAACTGGTTTAAAAGTAGAAATACCCTATGGCTTTGAAATACAAGTAAGACCTAGAAGTGGACTAGCAATAAAACATGGGATAACACTACTTAATACTCCAGGGACTATAGATAGTGACTTTAGGGGAGAAATAAAAGTTATTATGATAAATATAAGTAATGAGGAATTTAAGATAAAACCTCGTGAAAGAATAGGTCAATTAGTTTTGAATAAAGTATATAAATGTGTATGGGAAGAGACCGAGGAACTAGAAGAATCGGACAGAGGTCAAAGGGGATTTGGCCATACAGGTAAATAATCGAGGAGGAAAAATGGGTGTAGTGTATGCAATAACATCTGGTAAGGGTGGGGTAGGTAAAACTACTACAGTAGCAAACCTTAGTACAGGACTTGCTTTAAAAGGTTATTCAGTAGCCATAGTTGATGGGGACATAGGACTTAGAAACCTTGACCTTGTTATGGGATTGGAAAATAGAATAGTTTATGATTTAGTTGATGTAATTGAAGGAAGAGCAACACTTAAACAAGCTCTTATAAAGGATAAAAAACTTAAAGCAAAACTTCAACTTTTACCAGCATCACAAACTAAAGATAAAAATGCTGTAACTCCTGAGCAAATGAAAAAACTTGCTGATGAATTAAGAGAAGAATTTGATTTTGTTATAGTAGATTCTCCAGCAGGTATTGAGCAAGGATTTAGAAATGCAATAGCAGGTGCAGACGAAATAATAATTGTAACAAATCCTGAGCTTTCTGCCATAAGAGATGCAGATAGAGTTGTAGGACTTTTGGATGCTTATGGTAAAAAAGCTCCTAAATTAGCCATAAATAGAATAAGACAAGATATGGTAAAAAGAGGAGATATGATACAAGTAGAAGAAATAATAGAAGCTCTTGAAGTAGATTTACTTGGGATAATTCCAGATGATCAAGCAGTAATTGTTTCAACAAATAAAGGGGAAGCAGTTATAAGAGAAGAAGGAAGTAAAGCTGCAAAGGCTTATGACAATATGGTTAGAAGAATTCTTGGTGAAGATGTACCACTTCTTGATTTAGAAGAAAAGAATAGTTTTGCATCAAAACTATTTAATATATTTAAGAAATAGGGGGCTAAGAGATGTTTGGATTTTTTGGGAAAAAAGAAAATAGTGGGAATATAGCAAGTAATAGACTTAAAGTTGTTATAACTCAAGATAGAGCTAGTATAAGTCAAGATGTATTATCAGAACTTAAGGTAGATTTACTTGAAGTTTTCAAAAAATATCTTATTATTGATGAAGAAGGTCTTGAATGCATGATGAAAACTGAAGAAGAAAGAAATGTAGGTTTATCAATATCAATACCTGTAAAAAAAGTAAAAAAGAGAGTGAATGTTTTTGATGAAGATTAGTTTTTCTCTACTGTGGGAAAAAACTAAAGTATTTTTCAAAAAGCTAAAGAAATTTGAATTTTTATTAGTTCTAAGTGCCCTAGCCTTACTTGTTATAGGAGTAATGGCAGTATATAGTGCTACTTACACAAGGACTACTAGCTTTTACCAAAAGCAAATAATTTTTTCAATAGTGGGCATTATACTTTTTTGTGTTTTTTCTAGTATAGATTATAGAATCTATTCAAAATACAGTAAACTTATTTATATATTTAATGTTTTATTTTTACTTTCAGTTTTTTTTCTAGGAAGCGTTAGGTATGGAGCACAAAGATGGATAGTTGTAGGGCCAATAAATATTCAGCCTTCAGAATTGGCTAAGCTTTTTGTAGTTTTAACTTTTAGTGACTTACTTATAAGAAACTACCAAGACACTTTCAGAGGATTTAAAGACCTTATTTTCACTGCACTCCATATAATTCCTATATTTTTATTAGTTGCTGCCCAACCAGATTTGGGAACGGGAGTAGTAATACTTTTTACATATATAGTACTTATATTCATGAATGGAATAGACTATAAGACTTTTTTTACTACAGGAGCTATAGGTGTTGCTTGTATGCCCCTAGTATATTTCTTTGCTTTAAGACCTTATCAAAGGCAAAGAGTTATAACTTTCTTAAATCCAGAAGCGGATTTACTTGGAAGTGGATGGAATATTATACAGTCTAAAATAGCAGTAGGGTCTGGGCAAATGTTTGGAAAAGGGTATTTAGAAGGAACCCAAGACAAACTAAGGTTTTTACCAGAGTCTCAAACTGATTTTATATTTGCAGTAATTTCGGAAGAATTTGGATTTGTAGGAAGTTTGACTATAATTTCACTTTATTTAGTATTAATATTCACAATTTTGAAAATAGGTCAAAAAACAGAAGATAGATACGGACAGTTAATTTGTTATGGAATAGCTTCTATAATATTTTTTCATACTTTGGTAAACATAGGAATGGTAATAGGAGTTATGCCAGCAAAGGGTCTACCTTTATTACTTCTTAGCTATGGTGGAAGTTCCCTTTTATTTGTATTTATAATGCTTGGGATAGTTCAAAGTGTGAAAATTTACGGAAATAAATGATTTTTATATAGTTAAGGGCTGAAAGATTCAGCCCTTACTTAAATAGAGAGGAAAATAATGGAATTTATTATAGATAAAAATTATGACGATACTAGAATAGATAAGTATCTTCGTAAACAGTTGGGAAATTTACCCTTGGGAGAAATATTTAAGCTCTTTAGAAAGGGTGATGTAAAAGTAAATGGTAAAAAAGTTAAGGAAAACCATAGGATTTTTGAGGGAGATAAAGTTTTTGTTTATGCAAAGGTAGAAGCCTTAAAGGATGAAGAGACATTTTTAGAATTATCCCAAGAAGAAAAAACTTTTGTTAAAAATAATATTAAATTCGAAGATGAAAATATGCTTGTTTTTTATAAGGAATCAGGAATTGTGATGCATAAGGGAAGTGGTTTTTCTTATGGTATATCTGAAATGTTAAAGGCTTACTATAAGAATCCTCATTTCACTTTTGTGAATAGAATAGATAAAGAAACCTCTGGGCTTGTATTAGGTAGTAAAAATTTAGTAAAGACTAGAGAACTTACTGAAAAGATAAGAGAAAGAGATATAAGTAAATGTTATTATGTGATAGTTAAAGGAAAAAGTCCTAAAAACTTTACAATAAAAAATAAATTAAAAGACACAGGGGAAAAAATTATAGTAGATAAAGAAGGAAAAGAAGCAATTACTTATTTTGAAACTCTTTATTCTAATGAAAAATATTCCTTGCTAAAAGCTACTCTTGAAACTGGAAGAAAACATCAAATAAGAGTTCAACTAGCTAATTATGGTTTTCCTATTGTTGGAGATAATAAATATGGGTTTAGGGAAGGTAAAGAAATGTTTTTGAATTCTTATTCAATTGAATTTGAAGATTTTGTATACGAAAACGAACTGCCAAAAAGTTTTAAGGAAAAGCTAGAATTATAAGGGTTTGTAGACTATGCAAACATTATAAGGTTGCATAAAATTGAAAAATTTTGTACAATAGCTAGAGTGTGTTTTATATAACAGGTGTAATTTAGAAATAATTTATATATTAAATAAGGAGTACTTAAGTGTTTTAATAGTGCTTAAATTAAAAGAAATATGCCTAAGGCATAAGCTTTTTTAACCGAAAAGGAGAGGATTATGGGATTATTTTCGAGCAAAAAAAAGTATGCAACTGTATCAACGAAAGATATTATTAAACCAAAAAAAGATAAAGCAGTTGCATCTAATTTATGGGAAAAATGTGATAATTGCGGTGAAATTATATATAAACAGGATATAGAGAAAAATTTAAAAAAATGTCCAAATTGTGACCACTATTTTCCAATGAAAGCTATGGAGAGGATAGACCTTCTTATAGATGCAGGAACTTTTGAAGAATATGACACAGAGATAGAGTCTAAAAATCCTTTAGAATTTCCTGATTATGCAGAAAAACTAGAAAGAGCAAAGGCTAAAAGTGGCCTTAAGTCAGAACTTATTTCTGGAACAGGAAAAATAAATGGATTAGATATTAGTATAGCAGTTATGGAATTTGATTTTATGGGTGGAAGTATGGGTTCTGTTGTTGGAGAAAAAATAACAAGAGCCATAGAAAGAGGTCTTGAGAAAAACATGCCAGTTGTTGTTGTATCGACCTCTGGAGGAGCAAGAATGCATGAAGGGATATTGTCTCTTATGCAAATGGCAAAGACATCTGCAGCCTTGGATAAATTAAGAAATAAAGGTTTACCTTTTGTTTCAATACCAGTGAATCCTACAACAGGAGGAGTAACGGCTTCTTTTGCAATGCTAGGAGATGTTATATTAACAGAGCCAAAAACACTTATTGCTTTTGCAGGGCCAAGGGTTATAGAGCAAACAATAAGACAAAAATTACCAGAAGGTTTCCAAATGAGTGAGTTTCTTTTAGAACATGGGATGGTAGACATCATTGCCAAGAGAGAAGATTTAAAAGATACCCTTTCAAGAGTTTTAGGAAATTTAATTTAGGAGGAGAGCTCAAGTGGATTTTGAAAAAGAAATTTTGGAAATAGAGAAAAAGATTGAAGAAGTAAAAGCCTTTGCAGCAGAAAAAAAGCTTGATTTGCAATATGAAATAGACAGACTTCTTGGTGAAAGAAATAAAAAAATATCAGAAGTATATAAAGATTTGGAAGTATGGGACAGAGTAAAGTTAGCTAGACATCCAATGAGACCTTATACTCTTGATTATATAGAGTTATTGGTAGAGGATTTTGTAGAACTTCATGGAGATAGATTGTTTGGAGACGATAATGCTATTGTTGGTGGCCTTGGAAAAATTGAAGGTCAAAAATTCGTTATTATTGGAACACAAAAAGGTAGAGATATAGATAGTAATTTATATAGAAATTTTGGATATCCAAAACCAGAAGGATATAGAAAAGCCCTAAGACTTATGAAAATGGCAGAAAGATTTAGTATTCCAGTACTAACTTTTATTGACACAGCAGGAGCTTATTGTGGTATAGAAGCTGAAGAAAGAGGACAAGGAGAAGCTATTGCAAGAAATCTAATTGAAATGGCTGGACTTAATACTCAAATTATTGCTGTAGTTATTGGTGAAGGTGGATCTGGAGGAGCTTTAGCTCTTGGAGTTGCAGATAGAGTATATGCTCTTGAAAACTCTTATTATTCGGTAATTTCTCCAGAAGGTTGTGCATCTATACTTCTTAGAGATGCAACAAGAGCACCAGAAGCAGCTGAAAAACTAAAACTTGCATCGGAAAATTTAGTAGAATTCAAAATTGTTGATAAACTTATTCCAGAACCTCTTGGAGGAGCTCATAGGGATTACAAAGAAACAGCAGAAAATATAAAGAAAGAAGTTTTATCTGCATGCAAAAAATTGAAAAAAATTGGTATTGAAGAACTTAAAGAACAAAGATATAATAAATTCAGGGTTTTAGGACAATTCTCTGAATAATTTTTACATACAAAAAAAAATATTGAAAAATATTGTTTTTTGAGATATAATGTAACGGTGTGTATATAGGAAGAGAATAAAAAAATAATTATATAGAATAATATAAAAATTATTCTGAAGGGAGTATGCCTTGAAAAATATTGCTATTTTAACAAGTGGTGGAGATGCACCAGGAATGAATGCTGCCATAAGATCAGCAGCAAAATATGCTATGAGTAAAGGGATTAAAGTTTATGGCATAAAAAGAGGTTATGCTGGAATGTTGCATGACGAAATCTTCGAAATGACTAGCACGGATGTAAGTGGTGTAGTAGACAAAGGAGGAACATTCCTTCTTACAGCGAGACTTCCTGAGTTTAAACAACCAGAAGTAAGAGCTAAAGCAGCAGCAAACTTAAAAGCAAAAGGAATTGAAGGACTAGTAGTTATTGGTGGAGATGGATCTTTCCATGGAGCAGATTTATTATTTAAAGAGCACGGAATAAAAGCAATTGGTATTCCAGGAACTATAGATAATGATATAGCTGGTTCAGATTACACAATAGGATATGATACAACTTTAAACATAATACTTGATGCAATTTCTAAACTAAGAGATACAGCTACATCTCATGAAAGAACATACTTCCTTGAAGTTATGGGAAGACATGCAGGGGATCTTGCATTATATTCTTGTCTTGCAGGTGGAGGAGACGGTTTATTAATTCCTGAAAAAAATCATTCAATAGATGATTTAGCAAATCAAATTAATCAAAGAAGAGCAAAAGGTAAGTTACATGACATAATTGTTGTTGCAGAAGGTGTAGGTTCAGCTTTTGATATAGCTAAGGACTTAAAAGATAAAGTAAAATCAGAAATGAGAGTAACAGTTCTTGGGCATATCCAAAGAGGAGGAACTCCATCAGCTCTTGATAGAATTATAGCTACAAAAATGGGAGCATATTCAATTGATTTATTACTAGAGGGTAAAAGCGGAATAATGGTTGGAATTGAATCTAATAAATTAGTTACATATCCAATATCTCATGCATGGGAAGCTAAAAAACAAATTAATGAAAAAGATTTTGAATTAGCTTTAATTTTAGGTAAATAAAAAATAAAGTAACTACTCAGGCATAACCAGATAAATAAATTGAATTATTTTGGTTTTATGGGGTTCGGGGCAACGCCCCGTAATTTCACACCCAATCGTCCATGCCAAAGTCGTGGACGATTGGGTGCAGTCTGGGCAGTTACAAAATAAAAAATAGTGTTAGTTTTAAGGGTTATTTTATATAGATACGAAAATATTTCTAGGAGGGTTTTTATAAATGAAAAAAACAAAAATGGTTTGTACTATCGGACCAAAATCAGAATCAAAAGAAATGCTTACAAAATTAGCTAATGCTGGAATGAACGTAATGAGACTTAACTTTTCTCATGGAGATTATGCTGAGCATGGTTCAAGAATCAACACAATAAGAGAAATAATGGCAGAAGGTGGAAAAAGAGTAGCAGTACTTTTAGATACTAAAGGTCCAGAAATAAGAACTGTTAAACTTGAAGGTGGAAACGATGTTTCTTTAGTTGCAGGACAAGAGTTCACATTAACAACTGATAAAACTGTTGTTGGAAACACAACAAAAGTTGCAGTAACTTATGAAGGATTAACAAAAGATTTAAAACCAGGAAATACAGTATTATTAGATGATGGATTAATCGGTATGACTGTTAAAGAAGTAGTTGGAAACGAAGTAAGATGTATAGTTAACAACAACGGTGATTTAGGAGAAAACAAAGGTGTTAACTTACCTGGTGTAGCAGTACAATTACCTGCTTTAGCAGAAAAAGATATAGCTGACCTTAAATTTGGTTGTGAGCAAAAAGTTGATTTCGTAGCTGCTTCTTTCATCAGAAAAGCTGACGACGTTAAACAAGTAAGAAAAGTATTAGATGATAATGGTGGAAAAGCTATAAAAATCATTTCTAAAATAGAAAACCAAGAAGGGTTAGATAACTTTGATGAAATATTAGAATTATCTGATGGAATCATGGTAGCTAGAGGAGATCTTGGAGTAGAAATACCAGTAGAAGAAGTTCCTTTTGCACAAAAAATGATGATTGAAAAATGTAACGAAGCAGGGAAAATGGTAATCACTGCAACTCAAATGTTAGATTCTATGATGAAAAATCCTAGACCTACAAGAGCAGAAGCTGGAGACGTTGCAAATGCTATATTAGATGGTACAGATGCAGTTATGCTTTCTGGAGAATCAGCAAAAGGAAAATATCCTGAAATAGCTGTTCAAACTATGGCTAAAATTTGTGAAAGAACAGATAGAGAATTAGATAAATATGGAGCAATCAGCTATGATAACGAAATGACTGTTACTGAAGCTATTGCTAGCGGTGCTGTAGAAGCTGCTGAAAACTTAAATGCAAAAGCTATAGTAGTTTTAACAGAATCTGGAACAACAGCAAGAAACATAAGAAAATCATTCCCAACAGCAAAAATCATTGCTTTAACTACAAATGAAACAACTGCTAACCAATTAATGTTATCAAGAGGAGTATATCCTGTTATGATAGATGCAGTTAATGAAGCAGAAGCTTTCTTCCAATTAGGATTAAAAGTTGCTGCTGAGCAAGAATTTGTACAAGACGGAGATGTAGTAGTTTTAACAGCTGGAATCAATTCAGCAGTAGGAACAACTAACACAATCAAAGTTGAAGTAGTAAAAAAATAATTATTCTTTGATTTATAAAAAGTAGGAGTTCAAAATTTTGAACTCCTACTTTAGTTTTTTGGATTATGGAAAGTAACCTCACCCTAGCCCTCTCCTAAAAACAGGAGAGGGGACTTTAAAATCTTTGTCCTTCTCCTAATTCTAGGATTAGATATTCTTAGTTGTTAGACTTAGAATATCTTATGCGTTAGTGAAGGTGCCGTAGGCGGCCGATTGAATGTATGTCAGTTTTTTTCTTTTTCTTGAAAAAATAGAAGATAACAGTTATACTATATAGACTTATTGTAAGTAAATGAAGTTATTTAAAATATAAAAAAAATCTTTTTCATGAGGATTAACAAGGAATCTTTCTTGTTTTCAGGGGTTCGGGGCAAAGCCCCGTATTTCCCACACCCAAAGTTCCACCCAGAAGAGGTGGAACTTTGGGTGTGTATAAAATAAATTGAGGTGTCAAATGTCAACAAAATCTATAGAAATATTAACAGAAGAATTTAATAAGCTTCCTAGTATAGGAAAAAAAACAGCCCAAAGGCTTGCTTTTGCTATTTTGGAAATGGAACAAGATGAAGTGGAATTTTTTGCCAAGGCTCTTTTGGATGTAAAGGAAAAAGTAAAAAAGTGCAGTATTTGTGGGAATTTTAGTGAAGAGGAAATCTGTGATATATGCAAAGACAAAGAAAGAGATCATAAAACTATTTGTGTAGTAGAAGATAGTAAAGATATCACAGCCCTTGAAAGAGCTAAATCCTATAGAGGAATATATCATGTACTTCATGGAAAAATAGCTCCTCTAAGTGGTAAAACTTTGGATAAACTTAATATCCAAAATTTAGTAGAGAGAGTGGATAAAAATGGAGTAAAAGAAGTAATAATGGCTCTTAATCCAGATTTGGAGGGAGAAACAACTTCCATGTATCTTACAAGACTTCTTAAAAATTTTGATATAAAAATCTCTAGAATCGCAAGTGGAATTCCTATGGGTGGAAACCTTGAATATTCTGATATGGCAACAATAATAAAATCTATTGAAGGTAGAAGAGAATTAAAAGATGAGTAGAAATCAGATGAAATAGTATGATTTTTTATTTACATAAAGATATTTTACTTCCAAGTAATAAAATTCAATAAAAATATTGAAAAAAAGCAAGAAATATTATATCATTGTAATGATTGATTAAAAATAATAAAGGAGAGAAGAAATGAAAAAAATAATTACAATTTGTATTTTATCAATACTTTCGCTACCGATATATGCTGATACAATAGAAAATCAGGAATTATTATCAAATGAAACAGAAGCTTTGACAGTTTTTTATGATGATAGCAATGATAATAAAGAAGAAAAAGAAGAAAAAGAAGTTATAAATCCAATTGTTCAAAAAGAAAAAGCTAATAAGTTTATAAGAGTGAAAGGATATATGGGACTCCCTGGAGAACTTGCAGGAAGTAAATTTGTAGTAGATGGAACTACTAAACTGGCAGATATTGATGCTGGGGTAGAAGGAATGGTAGAGGGGGTTTATAGATTTAGTGAAAGTGGAGAAATAGCTATGGGACTGGGTGTTCAGGGAATAGGTAATATTAATTCTGCTGGAACTGTTTCTGGAAATAATTATGCTATACCTTTATATTTTTCTGGAAAATATAACTTTTTCAAATCACCAATTTACATGAAAGGGATTTTAGGAGTTACATTTAATTATGCAACAGATGATTTAAGAACATTTATTGCAGATCAAGAAGATCGGGCTTTAGGACTTACAAAGGACAGTATAGATATGGAAAATGGTCTTTATGGAGCCTTAGGTTTTGGAGTGGATATAGGAAAAATTGAAATAGAAGGGCTTTATAGTGTAAATACAATTAGCTCAAGTTATACAAAAGACAGCAAATCTTATACAAGAGAATTAGAAAATCACAGAATAACT
>RRZT012088989.1_pt1 | contig 15710 bp, 13 predicted proteins | sample 2165551 | NCBI WGS metagenome assembly RRZT01 (sample SAMN10456910, study PRJNA506462) | wastewater metagenome | biome: wastewater; feature: sludge; material: wastewater sludge; isolation source: wastewater sludge with Escherichia coli K12::gfp cells carrying plasmid... | place: USA: Moscow, Idaho... | reverse complement strand
TTTGGAAGCATTGATCCCGGAGCAAAATGTCCTTCTTTTATATATTTTTTAGCATCATCTATTGATAATTTATCAAGCCACTGCTCATTTTCCTTACCATAGTTAATAGCTATTTTTTCTACTGCTGTTAATATTATCAGATAATCTGCATCTATTAATTCAGCCAGCTTTGCAGATGCGAAATCTTTGTCAATTACTGCAAATTCCCCGAGAGTTCCTTTTCCTTCTACATATTTTACAGGAATTCCCCCACCGCCGACAGTTATAACTATTTGCGAATTATCAATTAATGTTTTAATTGTTTTCTTTTGTACTATATCCACAGGTTTTGGAGAAGCTACCACTCTTCTGTATCCTCTTCCGGCATCCTCCATCATAGTATATCCCTGTTTTTCCAGCTTTTCTGCTTCTTCCTTAGTATAGAATGCGCCTATTGGTTTATTAGGACTTTTGAATGCAGGATCATCCCCGTCTACTAATACTTCGGTAACTATAGTTGCTACTTCCTTATCAATATTTCTTCTTTTTAACTCATCTCTTATAAATCTCTGCAAATGATAGCCTATATATCCCTGACTCATTGCCACACATTCAGTTATCGGCATTTCTGCAAAGCTCGGAAGATTTTTTGTAGCAGAATCCATCGCCAGATTTATCATTCCTACCTGCGGACCATTCCCATGGGCAAGTATTACTTCGTGTCCTGCTTCAATCAGATCAACTATCGGTATTGCCGTTTCTCTTACTGCATCTCTTTGTTCTTTAGCACTGTTCCCAAGTGCATTTCCACCTAATGCAACTACGATTCTATTTTTCATTATTTCCTCCAAAATTTTGAATTAAAATAAGACTGCCTTTTTTATGATGTAAGATGTTGTGCAACTCTTTAGGCAGTCCTATGGATTTTATATAAAATGTGCGCTAACACCTAAATAATACTAAATATTCTTATTTTTCAAAAAATCTTGGTTTTTTACCTTCACTAAGAGCTTTTAATGTAGCCACAGGATCTTTTACTTTACTTAAGAACATCATTGCAGCTATGATATAAGGTTTATATCCAGCTTCTTTATATAAAGGTACTCTGTATCTGTCGAATACTGATGCTTCTACTTCTCCCTCTTTGCAGCTTACTCCTGTTATATCTGCTGGTAAACAGTGCATGTAAAGAGCTTTTCCTTCAGTTGTTGTCTTCATTAACTCTTCAGTACACTCCCAATCTTTATGGTTAGCATTTTGAGCTAATAATTCTTTCTCTAAAACATTAATTTCGTCGAATTTTCCTTCTCCGTAAAGATTAGTTCTTTTTTCCATAGCAGCAAATGGAGCCCAGCTCTTTGGATAAACTATATCTGCATCTTTAAATGCTTCAGCCATATTATTAGTTTTTACGAAACTTCCTCCAGAAGCTTCAGCGTTCTTTCTAGCTACTTCTTCTACTTCAGGCATTACTTCATATCCTTCAGGGTGAGCAAGTACTACTTCCATACCAAATCTGCTCATTAGACCTATGATCCCTTGAGGAACAGACAGAGGCTTTCCGTATGACGGAGAATATGCCCAAGTCATAGCTATTTTCTTTCCTTTTAAGTTTTCTACCCCTCCGAATTCATGGATAATATGTAACATATCAGCCATACTTTGAGTAGGGTGATCTATATCACACTGTAAGTTAACTAAAGTTGGTCTTTGCTCTAACACGCCGTCTTTGTGTCCTTCCTGAACAGCCTGTGATACTTCCTGCATGTAAGTATGTCCTTTTCCGATATACATATCATCTCTGATACCGATTATATCAGCCATAAAAGAGATCATATTTGCAGTTTCTCTTACTGTTTCCCCATGAGCAATCTGTGATTTTCCTTCATCAAGATCCTGTACTTCAAGACCTAAAAGATTACAAGCACTTGCAAAACTAAATCTAGTTCTTGTAGAATTATCTCTAAATAATGAAATTCCTAATCCGCTGTCAAATACTTTAGTAGATATGTTTTGTTCTCTTAAGTTACGTAAAGCGTCTGCTACTGCAAAAACTGAATTTAACTCGTCTGTTGATTTGTCCCATGTTAAAAAGAAATCATCATTTAACATATCTTTATAATCTAATTTTTCCAGTCTTGCTATTATCTCTTCAAATTGTTTCATTTTATCCATTATTAATTTTCTCCTTTATAATTTTATTTTATTATTCTTCATAATCCCGTATTTATTATATAAACACCCTTTTATATAATATTTCTGTTACTTTGTGTAAGTTGACGGAATTGCAGCGTACATAGCAGCACATACTACTAAGTCGTCTTTCCAAGTTTTTTCATTCGGAGCATGAGCCTGAGCTTCTGCACCCGGTCCAAAACCAATACAAGGTATTCCGTTACGTCCCATGATAGAAACCCCGTTTGTAGAGAAAGTCCATTTATCTGTAAGCGGACGAGCTTTTCTCATAGCCTCTGTTTCTTTTGAACCTATACGTGTATCTCCGTAAAGACCTTTGTAAGCTTCTTCTAAAGCAGCTGTTACTTTATGATCTTCTGGTATTACCCAAGTCGGGAAATAGCACTCTATTGGATAAACAAGTCCTGTAAATGACGGACGAGAATATTCATACATAGAAACTTTTACATCATTTCCGTATTTTTTTACATTCGGCAGGTTACGGATTTCCTCAAGGCAGCTTTCCCATGTTTCACCGGCAGTCATACGACGGTCTAATGAAACTGCACAAGAATCTGCTACTGCGCAACGGCTTGGTGATGTAAAGAAGATTTCAGAAGTAGTAACTGTTCCACGTCCTAAAAACTGAGCTTCTTTCCATTGCGGATTATGCTTTTCATCAAGCATTTTTACAAGACCTTTTATTTCTTTGTCATCTGCTGCGTCATTTTCATTCAGAGCACGAATGTCCTGAAGAATATCAGCCATTTTGTAGATTGCGTTATCTCCACGTTCAGGAGCTGATCCATGGCAAGATACACCTTTAACATCTACACGGATTTCCATACGTCCACGCTGTCCTCTGTAGATACCTCCGTCAGTTGGTTCTGTAGAAACTACGAATTCCGGACGGATTTTGCTTTCTTTTATCATATATTCCCAGCATAGACCGTCGCAGTCTTCTTCCTGAACTGTTCCTGCTACTAATACTGTATATTTATCACTTAGCATTCCTAAGTCTTTCATAATTTTAGCACCGTATACTGCTGAAACTATTCCGCCAAGCTGGTCAGAAGTTCCTCTTCCACCGATACTTTCGTCATCTTCGTATCCTTCATACGGATCAAACTTCCAGTTAGTAATTTCTCCTATACCAACTGTATCTATGTGTCCGTCAAAAGCTATTAAAGTTTTTCCTGTTCCCATGTACCCAAGTACGTTACCCATAGGATCAATTTCAGCTTTATCAAAACCTAGTTTTTCCATTTCTTCTTTAATTCTTCTTGAGTGACCTTCTTCATCAGCACTTTCTCCGGGTATTCTTATAAGATCCCTAAGAAATTTAGTCATGTCAGCTCTGTAACCTTCTGCTTTTGCTTTAATTGCATCAAAATCCATTTTAATAAACCTCCATATTTAATTTAATTATTTATCTAAAATCAGATAGCCCGCTATCCATATTTTATTAACTGTTTTTATAAATCAATGCTTGGTACGTCTCCATCCCACACTATTGATTTGTATTTATCCGGATCTGTATCTCCTTCTGTACTAAATAGCAATATTTTTGAATCTTTATTTAAGTTCAGTTTTTCTCTTAATTCTTTATATCTTTCATCTTTCATAAGCAGTGCTACTACACCTAATGTAACTGCACCAGATTCACCTGATGTAACCTGCTTATCACCTTTCATAGGAGCTCCAAGCATTCTCATACCTTTCGCAGCTACATAATCAGGACATGATAAAAATGCACTTGCATAGTTTTTCAATATTTCAAATCCTATTATGTTAGGTTCGCCGCAAGCAAGACCGGCCATTATAGTCTGCATATCCCCGCCTACATTTACAGGTTTTCCGTCATTTTGAACTGCTGATTCATAATAGCAGTTAGCAAGATCAGGTTCTACCACTACAGTAACTGGTACATTATCTTTGAATACAGAAGCGAAGAAACCTTGTACTGCTGCTGCAAGCGATCCTACACCTGCCTGTATAAAGATATGAGTTGGTCTGTCTACACCGGATTTTTTAAGCTGTTCCAGCGCTTCAAGAGCCATTGTTCCATAGCCTTGCATTATCCACACAGGTATATCTTCATAACCTTCCCATGCAGTATCCTGTACTACTACTCCATTAGTAGCCTCAGCATTTTTAGCGGCAAGTCTTACAGCATCATCGTAGTTCATATCAGTAATACTAGCATCAGAACCTTCTGCCTTTATATTATCAAGTCTTATTTGTGATGACCCTTTAGGCATATATACTACAGATTTCTGCTTTAATCTGTTGGCAGTCCAAGCTACACCTCTACCATGATTTCCGTCTGTTGCTGTATAAAATGTTATATCACCCAACTGTTTTTTAGTTTCATCAGAAATAAGCTTATTATAATCTAACTCTGATATATCTTTTCCTAATTTTTCTGCCAGGTATTTCGCCATTGCAAATGATCCGCCTAACACTTTAAACGCATTCAGACCAAATCTGTACGACTCGTCTTTTACATAAATACCCCCGACTCCTAATTCTTTTGACAGATTTTTCAGGTCTGCAAGTGGAGTTTCCTCATATTGCGGAAAGCTTTGGTGGAAGTTTTTTACTTTTATTATTTCTTCCTCTCCTAATATTTTTATACTTTCCTCTTTGTTTGATTTAGGCATTGTATTCATACGCCATCTGATTTCTTCCATTGTCTCTGGTATTCCCCTCTCTAAAAGATATTTTTTTTATTAACTTTATATGTAAACTCAGTATTTAAAAATACCGGCTATAAAGTACATGTTTGTACAGTAACTTATTCACATACCGCATATTTTCCGGCATGTCTTTCATTGTTAATTTTTTCTTTATCTTCATAAGAACTTTTTATGAAGATAAAGAAATTTATATATAAATCTAGTTTATAACTATTTGAATAAAATTGATTTTTCCTGCTTTTCTGCTACAGTTCCTATTATGTGCGATTTGATTTCGAGTTTATTTAATTCTTCCAGCATCTTTTCGGCATCTTCACTGCTGCATGATACCAAAAGTCCCCCTGATGTCTGCGGGTCAAATACAATATTGCTTAAGTATTCCGGAATGTCAATAAACTCATACTTATCTTTCAGGTATTCCATGTTATTAAACATACCGCCGGGTACAAGTCCCTGTTTTGAATACTCTTCCGCTTCTTTTATATATGGAATTTTTTCTTTGTCCAGTACTATCGTAACACCTGAAGAACTCGCCATTTCATATGAGTGACCCATAAGTCCGAATCCCGTTACGTCTGTACAGGCTGAGATATTATATTTTCTTACTATTTCTGAAGAATATTTATTTAGAGTTGTCATTGACTTAATAACAGCCTCTTTAGAATGGTCTGATGCCTTTCCGCCTTTCATCGCCGTACTTATAATTCCTATTCCAAGCGGCTTTGTCAGTATGAGGACTTCCCCAACTCTGGCACCATAATTTTTTAATACTTTGTCAGGAGAAATAATACCTGTTACTGCCATGCCGTATTTCGGCTCTTCGTCCTCAATGGTATGGCCCCCTACTATAATAGCACCGGCTTCTTTAGCTTTATCGATGCCTCCTCTTAAAATCTCCCCTAATACTGAAAGGTCAATACGATTTGGAAAACAGACTATATTTAATGCCGTTACAGGATCTCCGCCCATTGCATAAACATCGCTCAGAGCATTAGTCGCTGCTATAACGCCGAATGTATAAGGGTCATCTACTATCGGGGTAAAAAAATCTACAGTCTGGATTATTGCCATCTGATCATTTAATTTGTAAACTCCTGCGTCATCAGAAGTTTCTGTTCCTACAATTAAATTTTCATTGTGTACTTTAGGTAATTTTTCCAGCACTTCCGAAAGCTTTTTAGAAGAAAGCTTTGCTCCGCAGCCACATTTTCTTGCGTATTCTGTTAATTTTATTTCCAATTTTCACACCTCATTCTCTAAAATTAAATTCATTATCTGCTGTACACTGCAGAAACCCACGTTATTTAGCTCTTTTAAATATAATGCTGTATTTTTTTAATATGAATGATCTTTATTTCATTGTACCCTAATTTTTTTATTTGTCAATATGTTTTTTGTATTTTTTTTCATTCATTTCACTTTTTTTCATTTCTTAATATAAAAAAATACTATAAAAGCCTTTATTTATGTGTTTTCTACAGATAAAGCAAAAAAATATTTTTTGTTTCCAGTGAACTACATTTTATTCACTTCAAAAAATTTGTTCAATTATTTGAAAAAATCTGTTACAATTTTTCTGTAACTTTTTATATATTATATTTTCCACTTTTGAATGGGAACCAAAAACTGATATTCTTAGTAATTTTTCTTAAAATAAGCATTACTTTAGTTAAAGCGCTGTAATTTATATAAAATCCTCCTTTCCTTATGCTTCCCATCCTTAAAATATAACATGTATCTGCCTTTTAGTCAATTTTTCGATTAATAAATGAATTATTTTTTATTTAAAAAAATAAAAAATAAATTTATTTTTTTTAATTTATGTTTTTTTTCATTTTGTTTAGATTTTCCGCTGTGTATTTTTATTTTTCATATACAAGTATTCACTTTAAATATAAATAAAAATAATGTATAATAAAAACAGAGAAAGATTTTCTTTCCGGAGGTGGGATTATGTTTGAATTATTAGTGATTATTAGCGTTTTTATATGGTTTATTATTTTAATGATCGTAAAATTTCATATCAGAAATAAAAATAAACCTACTATTGTGGAATTAGCCCTCATATTTATGCTCACTATACCGTTAATCGGCTCTTTCCTTGTATTATGGTAACGTATTATTATAAATTAAAGGGACTGTTTGATATAAGATTTTACGACTGAGAATGTCATGTGAAAATCTGTTTTAAACAGTCTCTTTTTTCTTACCAAAGTATAGTAGATTACTTTCTATCACTGGATTTGCGTATTTCAGAGAAAAATGATATTATATCATTATATTTAATTTTAATGATTAAATAATTTTATACACAAATGTACAGGGGAGGTATTTTACTTTATGGATGAATTCAGGGAAAAAAATTTGCTGTTTCAATTTTTGGAAAGTATTTTTGAAAATAATACTGATAATTCCTCTATTAACAAAATTGAAAAGAAGCTTTTTGAAAAATTAAGTACCGCAGAGAATACTGATTTTGAAGCTGTCACTGATCTTATTCACGAGCTGTGCGGTGAAATAAAATACAGCTATTTTCTTTATGGTATCCTTGCAGGAAATGTTATTGAAGAATTTTCGGGATAATGCTTTGTTGCTACCTTCTTAATTAATATATATTATAAAAGAAGTCTTTATTCTGACTTCTTTTTCTGCTGTATAAATATTTCTTTCGTAATTAGTATAATTCAGTTATTATGTATTTTTTCCCCCTTTAATCTGATGTCTTCTTTAGATTCAATGACCACGGATTCTTCTTTTCCTTTCAGAACGAGATTTTTCCCGTAAAGAAGCAGATCCTCCAATGCCTCTATCCCCATGATACCGTCAGACACTGCAATATAACTCTGTATCCCTCTGTGTATTAACTTGTCAGCTTCTTCTGTAATATTCGGAGATTTCATCATATACGATTTTCCCGATAGTACATTTACTTCATTTCTATCTATTATCATATTAAAATCCCCTTCATTTATATGAAAGTTTCTTTTGCTATGATCACTGAATCTGCCGCTTCCTGTATTATTTACACTCCAGTTTACACGCACAAATTTTTCTTCCTCATTCGGAAAAAATACATCGACTGTATCATTAATTTCCGGTGTACAAAACAGACCTGTATTAGTAGTGCTGTAAAAAACACTATAAGGAATGGTATATCTCTCAAAACCGTAATCATCATAGCTTTTGCCCAGTTTTGCAAGTCCCTTGGAAAATTCCACGTGCATAACAGCTATATTGTCTCTTTGAAATACTTTTTCTACCTTTCCTTCTATTACACAGCCTTTTATATTTTTATTTCTTATTCTTTTCATTTTATAATCCATGTGAACCAATTCATATTCACCCAGAAAAACTGAGTGTCTCAGTTCTGTTTTACCGCTTTTTATCATAAATTCATTCTCACCCTCGGGAGTTTTTATATTTACACTTTCTCCGATATTAAATATCTGTGTTGAATAAATTTTATAAATCATCTGTTCATCTTCTCTGATCATTTCATAATCTGTATATTTCATATCTTCATTTTTGGCAATTCCGGCATTAACAAAGCCAAAAGTGAGAGTTCCTCCGTGTACAGACAGTATTCCCAGTCCCTTATGTGAAGCCAGACGCAGCAAAAATTCCCAGTCAGTTTCACCAAACTGCACTGTCAGTTCATTTATTGAAATTTCTGCTTCTTCTGAAAATAACATATTTATTCTTTCATTTTTATAATCTTTCAGCAATTCCTCGGCTACCTGTCTGAATGTCATTCTGATATCCTGAAATACTCTGTATTTTTCTTCTCTGTCCATTTTTTCACTTTTTGAATATGCTTCGGCTTCGAATTGTCTCCCTCTGCTGCCGTAGCTTATATATCGCGATCTTTTTATATATCCGCTGAAAACTATTACTTTTTCTGTTTTTTCATTTCCATTGTTTTTATCCATGCAGATTTCTATTTTACAGTCTTTTATCTGATTTAATTCTTTGTACGCTCCTTCATCTTCTTCAGCAGTTTCTATTCTTAATTTCAAAGTTTTATGTCTGTTAATATCCCCTTTCATAAGAAATTCCCTGATCATTCCTCCTTTTATCTCATTTTCGTTAAGTATAACAGTCAGGTCTTTTTTTTCATATCTTTCAAAATTCATTTTTACCCCTATTCTATTCTTATTTTATTACCGCTGTAATATTTTTGCTTCAGCTCAAGAAGAAATTCCCCGTTTCCCTTTTCTATATCAAATTCCTGTTCAAAATTTTCCACATACATATTTTCAAACAGCAGATCCATTGTTTTTTCATTTCCAAGATTTATTTCCATTATTATATTTTTGTATTCACTGCTGCTTTTATAATCAAGTGCCCATTTTGTTAGATCCGCAATATTTTTTTTATTGTGTTCATAAAAATTATCAGTATCAAATTTTTCAATTCCCTGAAATACTTTTTCGTTCAAAAACTTCAGCTTCCCTGCATATTCTTTTTTCAGACCTTCCGTACTGCTTTCAAAATTATTGTTTTTATATTCCTCCAGCGCTGAGCTCACTCCGGAAAAAAGGGGTTCATCATCTGATCCTTTTAGTACTGAAAGCATCCTTCCCTTTATTCTTACTCTCACTTCACTGTCTGTATTTGCAAAATTTCTGTATTCTGCTGTTCTTGTTTTATATTTTACAGAAATTATTTCATCGGAAGTAAGTATTATCCCGTCCTGATTTTCACCATCACTATTGCTGCTGAATATACTTATTTTAAACTTCATTTTTTCACCCCGGTATTATAAAGATTATTATCAATAAACTGCCATATTTCCAATTACTAATGTTTCCTCTATTCCCAAAACGCCAAAATGATATTCATAGAAATACTTAGGTTTCAGGCCCAGAGGTATAAACAGTTCATTAATAATTCCCGTTATTTTTCTGGTTTTAATATCCTTTTTATGCCCCAGATAAATAACTATATTTTTATCTGAATACTTATTATCATACACAATAGATTCAGAGAAAAATTTTTTTACTATTTTCTTCAGACATTTTATCTGATTTCTGCCTTCGTCATATTCTAAAAATACCTCAGCTATAATAAGTTTTTCTTTCATATTCAAAAACAAAAGATTATTTCTCACCTTTTCTCCGACAGCTCCGCTTTCCATATCGCGCACTATTTCTTTACAGTAAAAATCTTTTTTTGTCTGTCCCGCATATAAATCAAAATTTCCCAATAAATGCAAAGTTATATTCAAAAGACTTTCCTTTAGATTTTTATCCTCTGCTTCTGCATCTGGATTTAATAAAAGACTGTAGATATTATCAAATCTGAAAAAAGGATTAGTTTCTATTGTATATCCTTTTTTATTTTTTTCTGTTATAACATCATTTATATTTTTCTGGTTCAGCTCAAAATAAGGTGATATCATGCGGCTTTTCACAAATTTTATTTTCTCTTTTTCCAGACCGTTATCATTCAGCAGCAAAGACCATATATACTGAAAATTTTCTTTATTAAACCGTTCTTCCATATTCCACCCCTATGCAGTTATATTCATGAAACTTAAGCTGGATATCTGAAATTATGAAACTGAGAAAATCCTCTGTAAGGTAATCCCGTTTATTTATTTCAAAATAAATATAAAGATTTTCACCTCTTCCTTTCAGCCTAAATTCATCTGTCAAAAAACTGTTCATATCATAGCATTCCAATGTATTCTCCAGCCTTTTATCCGTCATATAATAATCTTTATAAAGGATTTTATTTTCCAATGCCTTATAGCTTGTTATCATTCTTTTGATTTCAGCTTCACTTCTCATTTTTACTTCAGATTCCGCCCTCAATGAATTCAGGAAATTATAATTTTTTTCATTATTCAAAAGAGGAAATTCTGCATTTTCAAATCTTTTTTTATTTATATTTTCTTTGATTATCCAGGTTTTCCAAATACTGCCTTCTTTATTATCTGTTATGACATACAGCGTTTCCTTTTCTTTATAACTCAGAAATATATGCTCCCTCGGATAAATATACACTCCTTTTTCATTATTCAGTTTTATCGTATGTTCATAGTGAATTCTGTCTTCTGTGGGTCTCACAAGATGTGTACTTATTATATCTCTTTCCTCTATATTCCATACAAGCATATGCTCCTCATAAATACTCCCCTCCAGCTCTTCAAAGTCCACATAAACCTCAAAATCAGCAAACATTGAAATATCTGATTCCATATCAGGATTTTCCTCTGCCTGAACTACTTTATACATTTTCATTGCATATGCTGTGTTAAGCGTTCTCCATTTTATCCCGTTTACATCAAATACATCATAAAGCTCATGCATTTTTTTTATAAATCTTTCATCAGGTACCAGCTTTACATTTATATCATAATATCTTTTATTTCCTACAATGTTGGCTTCAAATATTCTACCCTCTAATTCTTTTAATTCTGAATATGATTTTTTTATAAATACTGTTTTAAAAATTCTTTCTTTATCAGCCAGCGTCTCCAGTCTGTCAGCTGTCAAAACTGATTTTTTCACTATCGGATACATAAAATCCTCATACAGATAATAATTTTTTTCCGGAATCAATGCTGTATATATTATTGTTTCTTTTTCTTTTACTCTCACTGAATCAAAAATTCTCTGTTCAAACTCTTTTTTTCTGTCTTCCAGTTCTTCGGCCAGCATCTGAAATGTTATCAGGGAAGTTTTTCTGTATGTGTCCCTCTCTTCTGCACTCATATCTTTTAATTCATTATCTATAAGCTTCTGAAAATATTTCAATTCCCTCCTCCTTTTACGCATTTTTTTATATTCTGAAAATAATTTGATCTGCTTACACTCTTAGTCCCTTCTCTTGACTTCATATTCTTCATTTTCAAGATTTAACCTAAGTCCGCAGTATTCTCTGAGATTAACAATATCATTATAAAATTTTCTTTTCTCTTCATATCTGTCTGTAAAATATCTCCAATATTCACTATTTTTCATATTTCTTTGAACAAAAAACCTAATTACTCTCAAAAGAACCCCCTCCAGTGAGTATTTTATCCTTTCTTCATTTAAAACTGCTGATTTATCTGCTTTTGCCAGTATATTCACATTTTGAACTGCTTTGTAAAACTTTTTTTCTTCAAGAAAAAATTTAGTTTCGTTTATTAATTCCAACAATTTTTCTTCTTTTATTTCAATTTCTCTTTTTAGCTTTTCATATTTTTTAAACTTTATATCGTTAAATACTAGTGGATTTTCTTGTGACTTATTATTTATGTCATTTTTTAATTCAGATTCCACAAAACCTAAAAAGCTATTCTCAGATAAATTCTTAATATTATTTCTTATTTCTTGGTCTATTTTTTCCCTTTGGCTGCTATTATTTATTTCTTCTATATTTTCTTCATATTTATGAGGATGCTTCAAAAATACATCCTCTGTATTAAATACAGAATTTTTTTGTTTTCCATATTTTGTTTTCAAATTTATAGCTTCCCCTGTACTTTCCGCATTACCATTCAGGTTATTATTTGTTTTTATTAGCTTTACTGGATCTGACTTCTCTTTAATATCAAAATTTTCCTCTGATATTTCTTCTATAAAAACACTATTCCCCTCTTCATATTTTTTCGCTAATAAATCAAAAAAATTATTTATTTCCGCATATTTTTGATTTTCATATTCTTCCTGTATTTCCCATACATTATTTCTGTATTCTTCGCCAAATATCTTTATCAGAAATAAGTTCAGTATTTTCCCTTTAAATTTATCTCGAGTAGCTGAGATAATTACTATTCTGTCGTCTAACTCTGATATTTTTATTTCTAAATTCATTTTTTCAATTTTATCATTTATTTCATTCAGTACTTTTTCTCTATCTGATTTTTTCTTATTCATCAGATTGATTAAAAGTTCTTTTTGTGTCTTTATATATTGAATAAATGCTTTTACTATTTTGAATCCTCCTTTCTCTAAAAATCTGTGCCTTTTAATTTTGATAAATAAGCATCTACTAAAACTTTAATTTTTCTTCATATCGTCCAAAACCCATCTGCTTTTTGCTGCTTTTTTAAAGAATACTCTTTCCTCTTGTTCTTCTATTATTTCTACATTTTCAATATCAAATTCCATACTATTTTCTTCTTTATGCAAAATATGCTTCAAAGTAACCAAAAGACCGTCTTTTCTGTCTTCTATATGCGAAATATAAGTTTTTATTTCCAAATTTTTTTTCACTTTCGGAATGGTTTTAAACAATTTAGTAAAATCTTCCATATCCTGATTAATATAGTATTTATCATAGAGTGAATTGGTATCCCAATTATGAATACCATATAAATAAGCTAAAACAGCTGCATCATTTTTTGAAAATAAATATTTAGGTGACTTCTCCTCTTTTTTTAAAATATACTTTCCATTCTCAAAAGCATAATACTTTATTGTTTTTTTGAAAATAAATGTTTTTTCAGCTGCATTCTTAAGACCCGTATCTTCAATATAAAAGTTATTTTCAATCTTTAAATCATAATTCCTTTTTTCTCCCTCTTCACTGAATTCATAATTTTCTTCTGTTATTTCACATAGAAATGAACAATAAGAATATCCTTCCACAGAAAAAAGCTGGCTCATATTATTCTTTTCCAGATCAAATTCAAATACTGTTGAATTAGTATACTCACTATCCTTTGAAAATTTCATGCTTATTTCCATACCTTCTGTTTCTTTACCTACAGGAATAAACCTTATATTCTCATTACCTGTAAAAATATCTGTCCCTGCACCAAAAACTCCGATTTCTCCTCTTTTTTTCATGACAATATTTTTGTCTTTTGATATTTCTAAAACAGCATAATCAAATTCCCCTATATTTCCATTATAATCAAGAATTTTCCCATTATCATCTGCTTCTTTGGATTCTAACAAAACAAATATTTTATTTCCTGTTATTTTATAATCTGCAATCTGTGTTCGTTTATATCTCTTTTCTTTATTTTTTGTCAAAATGAATTTTTTTGATTCAACATCTGTATAAATTTTTTTATTCTTATATATTTCTCTTAATATTATTTTATCATTAAATATAAAATCAGAACATACTTTCATAAAAAGTAAAATATGCAAAATCACAATAACTTTTCTCATGCTAACCTCCATTATTTATTATCTCTGCTTTTTCAAATTATTTATTGTTATAAATAATTATGATATTAACCTCATTATTGACCCCTTCTATGTTCTTTTATACTTTTTTAGAAACAGTTTTTTAAATTTACTTTATCTAAAATTTCTAATTTTGATTCTTTTATGTTGTAGCTGTATTTTGTCAAAGTAAAAATAATAATATTAAAAGCAGATATTTACTCATTAAATTCCTTTCTTTTTTTAACTTCTATTAAATCTTTTATCTATTTTTTAAAAAATATATGTAATCTTTCTCATATTTTTCTATCTTCTCAGCTTCTATTCTCTCACTTGAAATCAAATTAGTTTCTTTCCAAAAAGTTTTCAACTTTTCATGTACCCCGTTAAATGTTTCTATTTTATATAATTTCCCTGTAGACAAATATACTTGATGTATTTGAAATTCTGGCTTAATTCTTGAAATTTTTGCTGTCAAATTACCGGCTTTACTGTATTCCTTTATAATTCCTTTTGGTTTCAAAGGTGTTCTTTCATCTATTATTTCGCTATTCACAAGATTTGTCCGTACATTTTCGTATTCTTCTATAATGATAAAAGTATCAGGGTATTTATAATTTTCCATCCTTTCAAAAGAATACACTGTAGTCTTTAATTCAAAATCATCATAATTTACATATTTTTCATTATAGGTCTTAAGAATTCTCACTAAAATTATTCCTTTATCAGAAGTCAGTTCAAAATCTGCAATAATATCTCTCCCATCTTTAGACTTTCCGTAGCTTTTCCTTACAAAAAATGGATGGATTCCATCAGCAACATCTAATCTTTCAAATTTATTTTTTGATATTTCCGGGGAATAATATTGCATTGTATAAACATTAGAATCTACATCTTCCCAACCACGATAGTAAAATTCTATTTTTTCATTATTCCAATCAATTTTATCACCATTAATAAGCTTGTCTTCTATTTTTTTTATATATATTTTTTTTTCTTTTTCAATACTTTCTGAAAAAGAAAAAAATACTAAGATTGTTGCAAATAAAATCATCAAAACATTATTTTTTTTTATTGTAATCACCACCAGATTAGAATTTTAATATTATGTTTCATTATCATATTTTATTATTCCATTCATAATACCTTCAATATATTCAGGAATTTTTTCAAAAAAAGTTTTTGTATCACTCTTTGTTGAAATAAAAAATGGTTCTAACATTATTGATGGTATATTTGGCATTCCTTCCATAAAACCACCACCACGTCCATTACTACAATCCTTTATTCCTCGATCTTTTAATCCTAATTTTTTTACAATTTCTACTTGCATACACTCTGCTAATTTTTTTGTTGGCTTTACTCCGCTATGATAAAGCATTTCAGTACCGCTACCACCAGATTTTGCTGAATTAAAATGAAATTCTAAAACTATGACTTTTCTATACACTTTTTTTAGTTCTATTGCTTTCTTATTTAACATTTGGGCATGATTAGTTATTCCATTTGTTCTGTATATGAGTATATCACCATTTATATTATTTGTTTTCATAGCTGGTATCAAATAATTCTTAAGTAATATATCATTAGTTTGAAACTCTGTAATTAAAGGGCTCTCAATATATTTCACCGATGAAGGTGGTGAATACTTAACATAAAAAAAACCATTCGTTATTTCAGTATTTTTATTCCATTCCGAAGAACTTCCGGGATCATATGTAGTTTTATTTTTCATCCCGTGCCCGAC
>RRZT010913772.1_pt1 | contig 15714 bp, 13 predicted proteins | sample 2165551 | NCBI WGS metagenome assembly RRZT01 (sample SAMN10456910, study PRJNA506462) | wastewater metagenome | biome: wastewater; feature: sludge; material: wastewater sludge; isolation source: wastewater sludge with Escherichia coli K12::gfp cells carrying plasmid... | place: USA: Moscow, Idaho... | reverse complement strand
AAGGTGCACGTCTCGGGGCACGCCGCCCAAGGTGAGCTGCTCTACTGCTACAACATTCTTGAACCCGCCTACGCTATGCCGATCCATGGCGAGGTGCGTCATCAGGTTGCTAACGGCGCCATCGCTGTAAAGACGGGCGTGCCCGCGGAGAACGTCATTCTGGCCGAGAACGGTTCCGTTATCGATATGCACGACGGCGTCGTGTCGCTCGTGGGTTCCGTGCCGTTCCACGAGATCTACGTGGACGGTTCCTCCATTGGTGACATCACCGAGTCCGAGCTCAAGGACCGCCGCACCCTGGCTGAGGAGGGCTTCATTGCCATCTTCGCCGCGGTGGATCCGAACGCCGAGCAGATCGTCACCGGGCCGCACATCCAGGCGCGCGCCATGGCTGAGGATCAGTCTGTTTTCGACGACATCCTCCCCGAGGTGACCGTTGCTTTGCAGGAGGCGCTCGAGAAGGGCGCGGACCTCTATGGAATGCAGCAGGCGATGCGCCGCGTCGTGGGTCGCTGGGTTTCGCGCAAGCTGCGCCGCTCGCCGATGATTGTTCCGACCGTGGTGGCTGTTTAACAACGACGCCTCTCGTCGTAGAGGTTGTGCCAGGCGAGAGTCCTGGGGCGCCCACACGGAGAGGTCACGGTAAGAATCCGTGACCTCTCCACTTTTCTGTGACCTCTTTGTTTGCCGGGTGACTTCCTCACCTGCCGCGTGACCTCTTTGTTCACCAACTCGGTGGTTGATTCTGACCCTAACGGGACGAGGAGTCGGTCATAATGCCGCGCGCCGGGGTGTTGCTCGGCATGCTCGCGGCGATAGGGTTCCTCATGTGAGTCCACGTGTGCCGAGAGAAGACGCCAACAAGAAGCAGGCCCCGCGTAAAACGCAGAGCACTGCCGCTAAGAAGGCTGCCAAACCGAAAGCATCCGACCGCCAGCCGATGAGTGGCCTGAAGCGTGAGGGTATTGCCTTTGGGTTCCTTGCGCTCGCCATTATTATTGCGTTGCGCGAGTGGTTCCAGTTGTCTGGAATCCTGGGGGACATCATCCACCATGTGGTGGCCGGAGCGGTGGGTTTGCTTGCCATCGTGGTACCGGTGCTGCTTGTGGTGGTGGCGGTGCAGGTGTTCCGCACCTCGCCACGGGTCACAAACAAGCGCCTGTACGTGGGTCTCGCGCTCATCGTGACAGCCGTGACGGGCATCCTTCATCTCATCGTCAGTCCGGTGAGTCCGATGACGGACTTTGCGGGCATCGAGGCCGCGGGTGGTTTACTCGGTTGGATTGTCGGGGCAACGCTGCGTACCCTCTTGTCTCCTTACGGTGCCTATCCGGTTCTGGTCATCGTATTGCTGTTCGCGATTCTTTACATGACGAATACGACGCTGCACGATGTGTGGGCCAAGATCTCTGAGATGTGGACACAGCCGCGTCAGGAAGCCGACGACGAGCCGGAAGCAATCCGTGGCAGCTCGCCGTCGATTCCCTACGACAAGCCGCATGCGGTGGAAGAGGACTCTCCCAAGCGGCCCGGCCTTCTGCAGCGCCGCCGTAAGAAGAAGGACGAGTCCCTCGATGCCACCCAGGTTCTGGCACCGGGCGGTATCGATAGTGCCGATGGCGATGAAGCAGCCACGCAGGCCTTGGCTTTGGCACAAGAAGCAGCGCGTTCTCGCAAGACGCCGAAGAAGGCACCCGCAGATGATTCCTTGGCTCCCGACTGGCCCGAGGTCTCGTCACGCCGCTCGAAAGGCTCCGCCTCAGCTACGGGTAAGGCAGGCTCCAAGTCCAGTAGTGCCGCCGCTGCTGTGCCGGCGTCTTCCGCAACCGTGGGAGCTTCTGGCGACAGGGCGTCGTCGTCGAAGAGTGGTGGGCTTCCAGCCCCTGACTCCACGGCAATCATTCCAGCCGGGCAACAGCTTGCCCTCGATCCGAACGTCACCTACCAGCTTCCCTCGCCGGACGATCTCAAGTACGGGGCGCCGCACGCCGAGCGCACCGAAGCCAATGACAAGGTGGTGGACCGCCTCACCCAGGTGTTCACCGAGTTTGGCGTCGACGCGAGTGTGGTGGGCTTCCATCGCGGGCCCACCGTCACCCAGTACGAGGTGGAGCTTGGCCCCGGCGTCAAGGTAGAGCGCATCACCGCGCTGTCCAATAACATTGCGTACGCGGTGGCGTCGGCGGACGTGCGTATTCTGTCGCCTATCCCAGGTAAGTCGGCTATTGGCATCGAGATCCCCAACGAGGACCGCGAGACGGTACTGCTCGGCGACGTACTCCGTTCGCAGGTGGCACAGAAAGCCACTCATCCGTTGACGGTGGGCGTGGGCAAGAACGTCGAGGGCAAGTTCGTCATTGCCAATCTTGCCAAGATGCCTCACCTTCTCGTGGCCGGTGCCACCGGTGCGGGTAAGTCCTCGTTTATTAACTCAATGATCACCTCCATCATGATGCGTGCCACTCCGGATCAGGTGCGCATGATTCTGGTGGATCCCAAGCGCGTGGAGCTGACCATTTACGCGGGTATCCCGCACCTCATCACACCGATTATCACCAATCCTAAGAAGGCCGCCGAGGCCCTCGAATGGGTGGTCAAGGAGATGGACGCGCGCTATGACGACATGGCCGCCTACCACTTCAAGAACATTGACGACTTCAACGCCGCCGTACGCGCCGGGACCGTGCACGCGGACAACCCGAACCGCACTCTTGCCCCGTACCCCTATCTGATGGTTGTGGTGGACGAGTTGGCGGACATGATGATGGTGGCTCCGCGCGACGTCGAGGCTTCCATCCAGCGCATCACGCAGCTGGCCCGTGCCGCCGGAATTCACCTGGTGCTCGCCACTCAGCGCCCGTCGGTGGATGTGGTGACGGGCCTCATCAAGGCCAACATTCCCTCACGCCTCGCGTTCATGACCTCGGCGCTTGCCGATTCGCGCACGATTCTGGACATGTCTGGCGCGGAGAAACTCATCGGCCAGGGCGACGCCCTCTTCATGCCCGCCGGCGCCTCCAAGCCCATCCGTTTGCAGGGTGCCTGGGTGGACGAGGAAGAGATCGAGCGTGTGGTGGCCGAGTGCAAGAAGCAGCTCCAACCGCACTACCGTGACGATTTCGAAGAGGTTCAGGAACAGAAGAAGCAGCGCGAGGAGATTGGCGACGACCTTGAGGTGCTCCTCCAGGCCGCCGAAATCGTGGTGACCACCCAGTTCGGCTCCACCTCGATGCTCCAGCGTAAGCTCCGCATTGGCTTCGCCAAGGCGGGCCGCATGATGGATCTGCTGGAACAGTACGAGATCGTTGGGCCCTCCGAGGGGTCAAAGGCTCGCGACGTGCTCGTTTCGCCCGAGTATGTGGACCAGGCTCTGGCGATGTTGCGCGGCGAACGTCCGTCGATTTTCGACGACGACGCGGGCCAACCTGTGGAAGCTGGATTACGCGAGGGAGGCCAAGGAAGTCGGCTGCGGTCGACGACCCACGATGAACCAGTCTCCGGTAACGAGGCGGCGTTAGACGACGGTGCGGCGCAACCCGGCGACGATCAGCCGACCGAGTACATCGACGCGGAGGTCATAGAGTCACAATCGGAGCGTTCCGGAACGCCCGAGGGCGCTACCGAGGTGCTGCCCTCTGTGAATCGTTACACCTCGGATCCTCTCGCAGAGAGCGCCCAGGGCCCGGTGGTGAAAAACTGGTACGACGATTTTGATGATGACGAGGGTGATTCCGGTGAGGATGCCTGGCAGTTGACCGGGCGGTAGATAGCCAAGGGAGGGCGGCACGTTGAGTGCCGCCCTCCCCGCTTTCTATTTCTTCTCGATGGCAACGAGGGTGGATTGCGGTGTGGGAGCAATAGTGCGCTCCCGCGAACCATCGGCTGCCATGACAGGGTAGGTAACGTCTGCGCGGCCTTGAATCTCCTCCTGGCTGAGTGCGAGATTCTTGAACTCGCCTCCCTCGAGTAGCTCGTGAAGAAGGAAGAGCCGGTCGGTGTAATCATCCTGGGTCACGGCAGTCCACTCCAGATTGGTGACATGGGCGGGGCCTTCGGCCGGGACCTCGATGGTCGCCGTCGTCATTAATCCGGTGACCACGCGATATCCATGATTCTCGACGATCTGTCCGGAAATGATATTGCCCATCGACCAGACCACCCACATGCCTTGTCCGTCTGGCCCTCCGTCCAGACGTGTCACCGGCTCAGGGACATGAGGGTGGTTACCAAAGACGAGATCCACCGCGCCGGAAGCGGCGAGCTGATCGGCGATGCGCGTCTGTTCTTCATTGGGTTCACTGACGTACTCGGTGCCCCAATGCATGGAAAGAACCACGAGATCTGCTCCGGTTTCCCGTGCGCGACGGGCGTCGGCGATGAGGTCCTCAACGGAGCGCAGCCCGAGATTTCCCACCACATTCCATGACCACGGCTCATTTTCTCGCAACGGAATACCGTTGGTCAGAGTGGTGGCTGAGAGGTGGGCGACGGTGACTGTGCGGTTACCAGCCTCCAGTGTGTAGTACTGGATCTGCTCGGCTTCTTCGGCGGTGCGGGCGATTCCGTGGTGGCCGAGACCGGCGGCGTCGAAGGTGTCGGCGGTCGAGACTATCCCGGGGAAACCACGGTCCATGGAGTGATTCGTAGCCATCGCGCAGCCATCCCAACCCATGGCCTTCAGCGAGTATGCGATGTCGGGAGGAGCGCCGAAGTCCGGATAGTTGGAGGGTTCTTCACCTGGAGGGACGATCGGGACTTCCATTGCGCAAAGAGCCAAGTCGGCGCCCTCGATCCACGGTTGGATCTCGGCAAATAAGGGAGTGTAATCGTAGGTATCTCCCGCTCGGGCAGCATAGTTGACAGAGAGATGCAGGAGAAGATCGCCGCTGGACAGAATGGTCAGTGTTGATGGGGAAGACGTGGCATCCGGATCGCCTCCTGGCATGGTGGTTCCCGGTGATGCGGCGGAGGTAGGCGATGCCGTGCTTTTCTTGTCCTCAACCGCCGTGGTTGTGCATGCCGACAAAAGCATGAGGGCCAGTACAGCAACAAGAATACGGGAGCCACGCATGCGTTACTTCTTCTCGATAGAGATCAGGGTGGAGTGCGGGGTGGGAGCAATTGTTCGCTCCTTCGAGCCGTCAGCCTCCATGACGGGATAAGTGACATCAGCGCGCGACTGGATCTCGTACTCATCCATCGCAAGTCCTGCGGGCTTGCTGCCCTGAAGCAACTCGTTGAGAAGGAAGATGTGGCGAGAAACGCTGTCCTTGGCCACCACGGTCCACTCCAGATTGGTGACGTGGGCGGGCCCCTCGGCCGGGACCTCGACGGTCGCTGTCGTCATAAGACCGGCAACAACGCGGTAACCGTTCAGTTCTGCAAGTTGCCCGGAGATGAGGTTGCCCATGGACCAGACGACCCACATACCTTTCCCATCTGGTCCACCCTCTAGCCGCGTGACAGGTTCGGGCACGTGGGAGTGGTTGCCAAAGATGAGGTCCACCGTGCCAGAGGCTGCGATCTTATCCGCGATCTCAATCTGCTCGTCGATGGGTTCACTGACGTACTCGGTGCCCCAGTGCTGAGAGAGGACCACGAGGTCCGCGCCAGCCTCCCGTGCACGGCGGGCGTCGGCGATGAGGTCCTCAACCGAACGCAGCCCAAATTCTCCGATGACGTTCCATGACCACGGCTCATCCTCCCGCAACGGGATGCCGTTGGTAATCGTGGTAGAGGCGAGATGGGCGATGGTAACGGTGCGGCCGCCAGCCTCCAGTGTGTAGTACTGGATCTGCTTGGCTTCCTCGGCGGTGCGCGCGATTCCGTGGAAGCCCATTCCTGCGGCGTCGAAGGTATCGGCCGTCGAGACAACTCCTTCGAAGCCCTTATCCATGGAGTGATTGTTGGCTACGGCGCAGCCGTCCCAGCCCATCGCTTTCATTGAGTAGACGATCTCTGGCGGAGCAGCAAAGAGAGGATAGCCGGACGGGACATCTCCGGGTGGCACGATAGGTACTTCGAGAGAACACAAAGCGAGATCGGCACCCTCGATCCACGGCTGAACTCCAGCGAATAGGGGAGTGTAGTCATACGTCTCTCCTGTCCATGCAGCCTCGTTGATAGAAGGATGGAGGAGAATATCCCCGCCCGAAAGAATCGTGAGCGTCGAAGGTTCTGCCGCCGGTGAGGAACCGGGTTCCTCAGTGTCCTGGGTATTGGCCGTGCCCGAAGGCACAGAAGGGGCATCGTTGGCGGTGGTCGAGCAAGCGGCTAGAGCCAGGGTGGCCCCGAGTGCGGCGAGTATACGAGAAGAGCGCATTTTTCCTCCTGAGCAGGTTGAGACGAAGTCTATCCGCGAGCACCGACAGATTTTGAGGTCTTGCCAAAGTTTCACGTAACCAGACGCGGAATCCCCGTCGACCAAAAGATTGGGTAGGCTGGAGGAATGAGTAGTTCAGAGCGCGATACGGCACCACAGGCACCTCTTTTCAACATAGCGAATATCTTGACGATGCTTCGTCTTGTATTGGTGCCGGTCTTTATCGCTGTCTACTGGATGGACACTCCGACTCGTTCTGGAATTGCCTTCGTTGTGTTCGCTTTTGCTGCTGCGACGGACAAGCTCGATGGTTACCTGGCCCGCAAGCACAACCTCATTACCGATTTCGGCAAGCTTGCCGATTCCATTGCGGACAAAGCGCTAATCTCGGCGGCGCTCATCATGCTCTCGTGGCATGGGCACCTGTGGTGGTGGGTAACAGTTCTGATGATCGGTCGCGAACTCGCCATCACTTTGATGCGTATGTACATGGTGAAGGTGGAGGTCATGGCTGCCGGCTGGACCGGCAAGGTCAAGATGGTCTTCCAGTCTTTGGGTATTGGCGGTCTTCTTATTCCGTGGGCGTCATTCTTGCCTGGTGGTTTCGCGACGTTCTTTATCTGGGCCTCCTACGCGCTTGTGGGAGTTGCTCTTGTCCTCTCGATTGTCTCTGCCGTGGAGTATGTTCGTGACGCGCAACGACTCTCGCGGCAGAGTTCGTCGTCGTCTGATCAAGGTAAGTAGTTGATCGACTCGGCGTGGAATACTGAGCAAACGTCGGTTCCACGAACGGACGTTGCCCGCAGTGTTACTGAGTTGATCGCGCGCGGGCTGACTGTTGGATGTGCGGAATCCCTGACCGGAGGCGCGCTGACCTCCATGTTGGTTTCGGTGCCGGGTGTTTCGGAGGTTCTGCGGGGAGGAATAGTCAGCTACGCAACAGATGTTAAGGCATCGGTTCTTGGGGTTTCTCGTCAGCGTCTCGACCAAACTGGCCCTGTCGACGGCGATGTCGCGCTCCAGATGGCCCGCGGTATCTGTCGAGTATTGGAAGCGGACGTTGGTTTGTCGACGACGGGTGTAGCCGGCCCCGGACCTGCGGATGGACATCCCGCCGGAACCGTCTGGATCGCGATTGCTGGCGTCCTGGGGGAACAAAGCAGGTTGCTGCATTTGACCGGTGATCGCGCGGCGATTCGTGAGCAGACCATTGAGTGGGTGCTTGCCTTGTTGGACGAGTATCTGTTGTTGACAAGATCATGAGTTGGGGTTTCCTCCCCAGTTTCTGGTTCTTTTCAGGAAACCTACAGCTAAACTTGGCAAGCTAGGAGCATCAAGGAAAAAGACTTGAGCGTGCTCGACTCAAGTTTGAAAGCAAAATGAAGAATCTGGGAATGAATCCTGACTTTGCTGCGTTGAGGAGAGTGATGAGCATGGATCTACGTACCGGCGTTAACCGGAAGAGTGATGGAGCTGCGCGAAAGGTTGGCACAATGCCCGAATCAAATCATCAGGAACAGCCGCTTCTACGCCGCGAGCTAGGCGAGGTGTTGCGTGAGTACCGCCAGCGCCAGGGCCGCACGTTGCGTGAAGTTTCCTCTGACGCCCGTGTCTCGCTGGGATACCTTTCCGAGGTGGAACGTGGGCAGAAGGAAGCTTCCTCTGAACTTCTTGCATCTATTTGTGCGGCACTGAATGTACCGCTGAGCCACGTCCTACGTCTGGTTGCGGATCGTATCGACTTTTCCCAGGGGCGCATCCCTCCCCACCTGCGTGTGCCAGACTCGGTCCCGGACGAACTTGTCCGTGCAGAGCTCGCTAAGCTGAGGTGAGAGAATCTGAATTTTGGAACGCCGTTGATTGGGCGTTCCCCGGCGGTTACGGGCAGAGCTTAGCTCAGGATCTTGTCCTGTCCGCTCTCGGTGAGCGGAGCCCGGAGCAGGCCATCCAGGCAGGCGTCAGTCCCCAAAAGGTGTGGGACGCGATGTGTGAATCGATGGACCTGCCCACCTCTTACCATTTCATCCACCGAGTCAAACCCGAAGAGCGAGACGCCCTCGAGCGTTAACCTTTGCCTCCTCCTCATCCTTGAATGCGGCAGCGGCCCACCAGTGCGGTGGGCCGCTGTTGTACATATAAAGTCCTGGCCAAGGCGAAGGCTCGGATCAAACACTTGACCTTTGGGAGGTGGGCATTTCGATGCACGTGCGCATCACGAAGTTGAACTGGTTTGCCCGGGGCTGGATGGCGTGTTTCCGTCTGGCTGATATTCCGCGCAAGTTTGCGGAGTCGGATGAGTGGTTCCGAGGAGAGGGGCCGATAAACCCGTCCCTACTTGATCGTTCTAGAATTAGCGAACGGTCGACTAGTCAATGCTGCCCCATCTAGCTGGGGTTCTCTAGCGAGCCTTTCAGGTATCTTGGCAAGGTAGGTGTTTCCATGGAAAGGAAGTTCGAAGTGTCGGTGGACAAGGGTGCTCGTAATGAATTCATAGTTTCTCCCGAGATAGTGCTTCCTAGTACGCAAGGATCGTTGCTGAAGATGACTCTTGATCTCTTCAGGGTGGCTGCACAAGGTTTTGCTTGGGAGCTGGCACAGAGGCCCTTGGCGACACTATTTGGCGCAACCGACGGAAAGGCTGTCGGGACAAAAGTTGAGTCAATGTTTAAAGATTATCTCCAGGAGCGCTTCGATTTGACTGTCGGAAACGCCGCCAACGGGCTGGATTTTCCCGATTTGAATCTGGATCTCAAAGTTACTTCTAAGCGACAGCCGTAATCGCCGTGTCCTTTCAAGTCGGCTACTCAAAAGATTTATGGTTTGGTCTATAGCTTGCTGATGATTGTCTATGTTAAAAGAGATGATCCTGACAGGAAAGCTGCTTTTCTAGACATCGAGAATGTGGTTTACATTGATAAGTCACGCACAGGTGATTTCACTTTGACTAAGTCAATTCGAGAAATTATCGGACGAATCGGCTATTCGGGTGACGATCGGGAAGTTGCTGTCGAAGAGCTGGATGCACTACTTCAGGACAAGAACCTCCCACTTGACGATGTCAGTCGACGTCATCTGGCTGAACGCCTAATTGAAGATGTTACTGAACAAGGCGTGCTGACAATTTCAAATGCACTTCAGTGGCGACTGCAATACAGTCGTGCAATCAACACTGCATTGGATGGAACTATTTGCCCTGAGGTGGAGGACTTGCGTGGCTAACAATGAGTTTGGAGACTTTCAGACCCCTCTTCCTCTCGCCCGGGCATGTTTGAGCCTTCTTGGGATTCCCTCCAACGCTCGAATATTTGAACCGACATGTGGACGGGGGGCTTTCCTTCAAGTTGCAGAGGAGTTGGCGCCGGATTCTGAGCGTATAGGTGTGGAGATTAACGAGGAGTATGCAACGGAGGCATCGACGTGGGCCAAAGTTGCCACCGCTAACGTTTTTGAAGTCGATTTATTTGAGACTGTGTCGTGGCGAACTTCTGAGCCCCTATTTGTTGTGGGCAATCCGCCCTGGGTAACGTCTGCAGAGCTGGGGCGCATGAACTCACAGAATCTGCCGCCGAAGGAGAATGTCAAGAATGTGAGCGGCCTTGAGGCGCTTCTGGGTTCATCAAATTTTGATGTATGCGAATATATAATGCTGAAGTTGCTCCGAGAATTCTCGCGGGAGCCCTTCGTGCTTGGAATGCTGTGCAAAACACAGGTGGCGCGCAATGTGATCGACCATGCCTCGACTGCGGGGCTGCCCCTCGTCGATGCAGCCATTTATCGAATCAATGCAATGAAATGGTTCAATGCCGGGGTCGATGCCTGTTGGTTCACCCTCCGTGTGGATTCTCGTGGAGAGCCTGACTATACGGTGGCGGTCTATGGTGATGTCTTCGATCCGTATGTGGAGCCGCAAGGACGTTTTGGGGTTGTCAATTCGCGGCTTGTGTCTGATGTGGATCGATATATGTTGGTCCACGCTGCTGACGGTAAGTCACCATATGAGTGGCGGTCTGGATTGAAACATGATGCGTCGAGAGTTTTTGAACTGATTGCCTCACCGGCGCCGACGACGAAGACCGGGCAGATACTCGATCTTGAAGCTGATTACGTCTACCCTTTTCTGAAAAGTACGGATATCTACCGGGGGCGGCACCGTGAGCTGAGCAAATGGGTGATTGTTCCGCAGAAGGAGTTCGGCGCCGAGACGAATCACGTGAGCGTCACTGCGCCTCATCTCTGGGCCTATTTGGAGTCACACTCCTCCGTGCTTGACAAGAGGAAGTCATCAATTTACAAGAACCGCCCTCGTTTCTCGGTGTTCGGCCACGGCGAATATACTTTTGCTCCCTATAAGGTTGCCGTGTCCGGATTGCATAAACAGCCCGTATTCCGGCTGGTGACGCCTCTGAATGGTCAGCCGGTGGTCCTTGACGATACCTGTTACCTGCTGCCTTTTGATGATGCGACAGAAGCGGCTGTTGTCACAGCTGTCTTGAATTCTCAAGAATGTATCGCACTTATTGAGTCTCTCGTATTCTGGGATTCGAAACGTCCCATAACCAAGAAATTGCTCTCCCGTCTGGATCTCAATGCTCTCCCTGTGCAAGCAGAGGCCGTCATCGAATCAGCCCGAAGCCTTGCTGAAGCCGAAGGAATTCCTTTTGACACCCGCAGGGCGGTTTACATGTTGGGGCGTCTGGGAAAGTCGCATGAAGTAACCCCTGGCCTCTTGTGAACGAGGGGTTTCCGGCTCGTGGAATGGTGACCTCACTGGGGTATCTGGAGAACGCTCGCGCAACTGACACGGTGCCCAGTCGTGGTTGACGTGACGTGGGCGCCGTCGTCGTTCTTTGGAGCGAGAAACGACACTCCTCATATCTAGGACTTTCTTCGAACGCACGTTCGGTATATTGTTTTCCCCAGATCAAGAAAACGCGCGCTCATCCACAGCAGTTGTTGTGAGAGCGTTTTATGTCGGAGGTCGGGCATAGCGTAGATCTCGTAGCCACTCGGAGAGGGTGGCAACGTTAAGACCTGTTCTATTGGCCGTCACGGTCGTGACACACGAGCAAAGGAATCGCTATGGCGAAGAACCCCACGAAGAGTGAAAAAGTTCAGAATCAGAAGGAATCGTCCGCGGACAACCGGGCGAAGGCGCTAGACGCCGCCCTGGCCCAGATTGACCGCCAGTTTGGCAAGGGATCTGTCATGCGACTGGGAGATCAGGTGGCTCCCAAGGTACAGATCATTCCCACCGGTTCCGTGGCGCTTGATGTCGCGCTCGGTATTGGCGGCCTGCCGCGCGGCCGAGTTATCGAAGTGTACGGCCCGGAATCCTCGGGAAAGACCACCGTGGCCCTGCACGCAGTGGCCAACGCCCAGAAGAACGGCGGCATTGCCGGATTCATCGATGCGGAACATGCTCTGGACCCGGTGTATGCGCGCAAGCTTGGGGTGGATACGGATTCCCTCATCGTGTCCCAGCCCGATACCGGTGAGCAGGCCCTGGAAATCGCGGACATGCTCATTCGTTCCGGTGCGCTGGACATTATCGTCATCGACTCGGTGGCTGCACTGGTACCGAAGGCGGAAATCGAGGGCGAGATGGGCGATTCCCACGTCGGCCTCCAAGCTCGCCTTATGAGTCAGGCGCTGCGTAAGATCACCGGTGCTCTTTCTGCTTCTGGAACCACCGCGATCTTCATCAACCAGCTGCGTGAGAAGATTGGTGTGTTTTTTGGCAACCCTGAAACCACCACCGGCGGCAAGGCTCTGAAGTTCTACGCTTCAGTGCGGTTGGACATCCGCCGTATCCAGACGATGAAGGATGGCGATACACCCGTGGGCAACCGCACCCGCGTCAAGGTGGTGAAGAACAAGATGGCTCCGCCGTTCAAGCAGGCGGAAGTTGACATCCTCTACGGCGAGGGAATTTCCCGTGAGGGTGGAATCATCGATATGGGTGTCGATCTGGGAGTGGTCCGTAAGTCGGGCGCCTGGTACACCTACGATGGTGACCAGCTTGGCCAGGGCAAAGAGAAGGTGCGCCAGTTCCTCAAGGACAACCCGGAGATGGCTGACGAAATCGAGAAGAAGATCCTTGCCCAGGTAGGTATCGGTGTTGATCCAGATGAGGCACCCGAGGCCGAAGGGGCGCAGGATGTCGATTTCTGATGTATGCGTACGGGCGGAAAAGCTCTCAGGAAGGCGATGGCTCGGCGGAGATGGGTTCGAGCCGCCGGAGGCGATCTGCGCGCAGGGGCCAAACCGCGGAATCGAATGAGCTGAGTATCGAGGAACAGAGAGAGAAGGCGCGAGAGATCGTGGTGCGGCAACTAGCCATGATGGATCGCTCTCGCGCCCAACTCTCTGAGGCGCTCGAACGCCGCGGCATCGGCCCTGAGGTGGCTGACGAGATTCTCGAACGTTTCGAGGAGATTGGCCTGATTGACGACGCTCATTTTGCCGAGGTTCTTACACGCACTCGTTTTTCCGAGAAGGGAGCATCGCGGCGTGCGATTCTTGTCGAACTACAACGCAAGGGAGTCTCCCGCGATATTGCAGAGCATGCCCTGGAACAGATTGATCCTGAGGAGGAACTTGAAGCGGCGGTGAGGATGGCGATGAAGAAGCTGCGATCTGCGTCGGGTAACCCAGATACGCTGAAGCAGCGAACGTATGCTGCGCTGGCGCGTAAGGGATTTGATCCAGAGCAATGTTCGCAGGCATTGCGTGAGGCGAGGGCGCGGCTGGGCTGATGCGGTTTGGGCCGGATGCGGCCCCGAACTCGGCTGGCGGCAGCCTACTTCGGGCTCGCGGCGTCTCAGACGTGACCAATTCAGCCCGAATGGAAAGGAGACGTTGAGGCATGCCTGCACTAGACTTGTCCGCGATGTCTGAGCTACCACGTACCTATGCCATCCGCACTCTCGGATGCCAGATGAATGTTCATGATTCCGAGCGCTTGGCCGGCCTCCTGCAGGAAGCTGGCTACGTTCCGGTTGCCCAAGTTCCCCAGAAAGCCGAGCGAGCAACGCTGGCGGGAGATGAAGGTGCGGATGTTGTCATCCTCAACACCTGTTCCGTCCGTGAGAACGCGGCGAACCGTCTCTTCGGCAACTTGGGCCAGCTGGCCTCGGTCAAGCGTGAACGCCCTGGCATGCAGATCGCCGTGGGTGGCTGCCTTGCCCAGCAGATGCGCGAAGGTATTGTGGAGAAGGCTCCGTGGGTGGACGCGGTTCTCGGAACCCATAACCTCGACGTGCTCCCGGCGCTGTTGGAGCGTGCACGCCACAATAACGAGGCCGCGGTGGAGATCGAGGAATCCCTCAAGGTCTTCCCCTCCACACTGCCCACACGCCGCGAGTCGGCGTACGCCGCGTGGGTCTCCATCTCCGTGGGATGTAACAACACGTGCACCTTCTGCATCGTGCCGCATCTGCGTGGTAAGGAACGAGATCGCCGCCCAGGCGAGGTTCTCTCCGAGGTACAGGCTGTGGTGTCTGAAGGCGCCATCGAAGTGACACTGCTGGGCCAGAACGTCAACTCGTACGGGGTGGGCTTCGGTGACCGCCAGGCCTTTGGCAAACTGCTGCGCGCCTGCGGTGAGATTGATGGCCTAGAGCGTGTGCGTTTCACCTCGCCGCATCCTGCAGCTTTCACCACGGATGTTATTGACGCGATGGCCGAGACTCCCAACGTTATGCCGTCACTTCATATGCCGTTGCAATCCGGATCGGACCGCATTCTGCGTGCTATGCGCCGTTCGTACCGCTCGGAGCGATTCCTGGGCATTTTGAGCGCCGTTCGCGAACGTATTCCGGACGCCGCGATTACCACGGATATCATCGTGGGCTTCCCCGGGGAGACCGAAGAGGACTTCCAGGCCACTCTTGACGTGGTGGAGAAGTCCCGCTTCTCCTCCGCCTTCACGTTCATCTACTCCCCGCGTCCTGGAACTCCGGCGGCGGACATGGAGGAGCAGGTGCCACAGGATGTTGTCACTGATCGTTATCAGCGCCTCATTGCTCTTCAGGAGCGCATTTCCGCGGAGGAGAACAAGGCACAGGAAGGCCGTGCCGTCGATGTGTTGATCTCCGCGAGTGAGGGCCGAAAGGATCAGTCAACGAGCCGGGTTAGCGGCCGTGCCGCCGATAATCGCCTCGTCCACGTGGCTCTCCCCGAGCATTTGGCGGAGTCCGAGCGGCCTCGCCCAGGTGACATGGTGCGTGCCGTTGTAACCCACGCGGCTCCCCATCATCTGGTTGCTGACTCCGCGCTGACTGGCGGACTTTTCGAGGTTCGCCGCACCCGTGCGGGTGACGCCTGGGAAGCCCGGAAGAAGCGCGCCGCCGAGCTTACCGCCGAGGCGGAGGGCAAGGCCCCCGTTTCCCTCGGCATCCCCGTCATCAGGCTCGGCGGAAAGTAGCGGATCGTGCGCGGGAGCCGATTGTGCGTCTGGTGTAGCCGATGATCATCTCAATTGCCGGGCCCACGGCAAGCGGGAAGACGGCGCTCTCGCTGGAGGTAGCGGAGCTACTCGGTGGCCCGGAGCGGGTAGAGATCGTATCCGCGGACGCCATGCAGCTCTATCGCGGCATGGATATTGGTACCGCTAAGCTTCCGATGGAGGAGCGGCGGGGGATCGTACATCACCAGATTGATGTCCTTGATATCCATGATGAGGCAAGTGTTGCCGCGTACCAGCGAGAGGCTCGAAAGGACGTCGCAGCTATCGAAGCCCGCGGCAAGATTCCGCTCGTGGTGGGAGGCTCGGGCCTTTACCTCTCCGCTCTGCTCGACGAACTCGACTTCCCGGGCCATGATCCGCAGATCCGGCGCGAACTCGAGGAGGTAGCTGACCGTGAAGGACTGGCCCCGCTGGCCGCCGAGCTGGCGCTCAAGGATCCCGAATCGCACTCCACTATCGATCTGGCTAATCCGCGCCGTGTGATCCGCGCACTTGAAGTCATTCGGTTGACAGGCGGTCTATACACACCGCGTTTCCCGCGCCATACCAGCCACTACGCGGATCATCTTGCCTTTGCGACAAACCGGGATAACGGACTGCTGCATCCCGTGATCATGGAGCGGGCGCAGACGATGATGGATGAGGGACTCCTTGATGAGACCGAGCAGCTCCTCGCGCGCGGACTTCGCGACACCCCCACCGCTTCCCGGGCCACCGGCTACGCCGAAGCGATCGCAGTTCTCGACGGAGCGATGACCCGGGAGGAAGCGGTGGCGTCCATTGCGCAGGCTACCCGCCGCCTAGCGAAAAAGCAGCGTACCTGGCTGCGCGCTGATCTTCGCGTTACCTGGTTGGATCTCACTGACGGCGACGTCCAGGCGTCCGCTGAGCAACTGGTCACTGCGGCGCGGATGCGCGGGGCGTT
>RRZT011231516.1_pt1 | contig 15719 bp, 14 predicted proteins | sample 2165551 | NCBI WGS metagenome assembly RRZT01 (sample SAMN10456910, study PRJNA506462) | wastewater metagenome | biome: wastewater; feature: sludge; material: wastewater sludge; isolation source: wastewater sludge with Escherichia coli K12::gfp cells carrying plasmid... | place: USA: Moscow, Idaho... | reverse complement strand
CGTGCGCGGCCGGGGAGCCGAGCCGAGACACGTTCGATGGCGTCGGGGACTGACGAACCGTGATCCGTGTCGGTCGAGAGGATCCCGGCCAACAGCGCGTACAGCGTGGCCGGGTCCTCGCGCCAGGACCGACTGGAGAACGGTACGTACATGCGCGCTGTTCGAGCGCCGTACCTGTCCAGGAACGCCGTGACCGCTGCGAGAAAGTCTCGGCCCTCCGGCGAGCGCGTCAAGGACTCGGAGGCAGCGTTCGGGTCCCCGACAATCACATCACTCACACCGGATCGGCGAGCCAACCCAGCCAGGCTATCGAGGTCGCGGGTGACCTCAGCGGTGACGTAGGGCAGTCCCGCGTACACGTCTTCGGGCGTCACGTCATCGGCCAGCCCCGCCTTCTTGATGAGGGACTGCGCGGTCCGACGGTGCACCATCATGGGCGCGAGATAGTCGACGAACCGGTCGCGGGTGATCTGGGCAGCCGCGTCCAACGCCGTGGTCATCAAGCCCACACACTCGGCGTCGGAACCGGTGGTCAGCGCCGCAGCGCGCTGCGAGAGGGCCTGCCAAGAGGCACGCAGGGGACGTTCTTCGACCGGCCAGAGTTCGGGGTCGTGTCGCAGAACCGTGCGCACGAACCGGGGAACCCGGATCAGCATCGCGGGCGTGGGCCAAGGTGCGGTCACCGCCGTCGTGATGATGCCGTCGGCGTCCCCCACCACCAGGGAGCTGCTGGTCGGAGCTTTGGCGCCGAGCTCGCGCATGAGGGCCTGCAAGACGTCTTGGATTCGATGGACTGCGTGCAGGTCCAACGGATAGGGCGCTGGGTAGTGCTCGATGAGGTCGTCGCGCAGCGCACGAGCCATACGTCCCCTCACAGGCGCGTGCGCAGGGCCCGTGGAGGCACTGGTCGTGATCGGACGGGCCTGCAGCAGGTACACCCGGTCGTCGGTGATGGCCCATTCGATGTCTTGCCCTGTGCCGTAGTGCGCTTCGACCTGTTCCCCCAGGCCAGCGAGCCGCAGCAGGTGGGCGTCTGCAACACAGAACCTGTCGCGGTCTGCCTCCGGCACCTCGGTCGAGACCGTTCCGCCACCGGGTTCGGCGTCGATGCGGGTCTGTTTGGTGCCGAGTTGTCGATGGACGATGGAGGCCGGGACGCGCCGGAGGGTGAAGTTGTCCGGGGTCACGAGCGCGGCGACCACGCTCTCGCCCAGGCCATAGGACGCGCTGACGAGCATCTGTGCGTCGTCGCCGGTGACGGGATCGCGGGTGAAAAGGACCCCGGCCACCTCGGGCGCCACCATCTCTTGGACCACGACGGCCAGGGCCAACCCTTCGTGCGGTACTGCGTGCTGGGCCCGGTAGGCCACGGCCCGGTCGGTCCACAAGGAGGCCCAGCACCGCTGCACCGCGTCGAGGAGGTCAGCGACGCCCACCACCCCCAGGTAGGTGTCCTGCTGACCGGCGAAGCTGGCCTCGGCTAGGTCCCCGGCCGTGGCCGACGAGCGCACCGCGCCTGCGGGTTCGCCGAGGCGTGCGTAGGCGGTGGTGATGGCCGTGCGCACCGCGTGTGGCAACGGCACCTCGCGTACGAGTCGTCGTGCGTTCTTAGCGTCGCCCTGTTCGGCGGACGCAGTCAGCTGACCTGAGATCGCGGCGGTGGCTTGGCGGTACGCCTGGGTGGTGATGCAGAACCCGCCGGGGACCGGCAGCCCCGCACGGGTGCACTCCCCGAGATTGGCCCCCTTGCCGCCCACGACCGCGGTGTCGCTCGCCTGCACGTCGTCGAACCAACGAATCACAGCCGTCCCTCCCTCTCAGTGCTCTACAAACATAGAGACTCTATTCTTGTAGAGTCAACACAGGAGGTGCGCATGGACAGGCCGACGGCCATCGCCGATGCGGGAGTGACCCTGATCGCCACCCGAGGGATTCGCGCGCTGACTCACCATGCGATCGACGACCAGTTGGGGCTGGCGCGCGGATCGACGTCGTATTACGCGCGCACGCGGCGCGACCTCATCGCCTTGATCGTGCGGCGGCTCGCCGAGAAGAGGAACGAGGACTTGGGTGGTTTCACGCTCCCCGACCCCGTGACACCCGATGTGGCCGCCGAGCTCATCGCCGCAGCGATCGAAAGGGTGGCCCAGCGTCCGAATGAGTACCTGGCCCGGATGGCGCTGTTGATCGAGCTGCCGCATGACGACGACCTTCGGGCCGGCCTGACGACGAGCGTCCCGATTCGGCTGGCCGCCCAGGACGCCGCCGGACGGATCCTCGCCCAGTGGGGCGTACCCGATCCCGCCGCGCGTGCCGCTGATCTCATCGGGCTCATGGACGGGCTGATGGCCCAGGTGATCATTCGTCGCGCGCCCATCGACACCGCGATGATCCTGCGGGCGTACCTGGTCGGGCTCCAGGCCTGACGGGCGATCAGGCGGGCAGGAATCCCTCAGCTAGCAGCCACGCACGCGTGTCGGCGTCATCGACCCACAGGTGGGTATTCCACCCGCGGGCGAGGGCGGTGTCGACGTTGGCCTGCCGGTCGTCGATGAACCACAGGTCACCGGTTGGCATCCCGATGGCCTCCTCGGCGACCGCGTAGATGGCAGGGTCCGGTTTTGCCGTGTCGAGGAGTCCGGAGAAGAAGAACTCGTCCACGAGCTCGAACCAGTCGAACTGCGGTGCCTGCTGAGCGAACACCCGTGGAGCATTCGACAACACATACCGAGGGACCCCCGCCGCGACCAGGTCCTCCAGGATGGCACGCGCACCGGGGCGGATGTTCTTCCATCCGGTGATGTCGGCCGCGACCAGCTCCGGAAGCAGCGCATCGAGGTCATCCACCTGGGCGCCGTCGATGCGAGACAGGGCGGCGACCCAATAGTCGCGGTCCGAGCCACCACGGTCGTACGCCAAGCGATGCTCACCCCACAAGCCCCGATCCACGGCTTCGGGGGACGTGCCGAGCAAGTCCGCGAGCTTTTCAAACAGTCCTGTCGGTGAGCACAGGACCATACCCAGGTCGAACACCACGGTCTTCGTCACGTTTCGACCCTATCGGCCCATCCTCGTGGGATTGTGCCGATACTGACATGGCCGCGCGCCGTGAGAAACACTGGACGAAGTCGAAGAAAGGACCCCTGCGTGAGCGATCAACTGGCGACGCGGATCGGCACCGTCGTGACGGGCATATCGGGCGGCCTCATCGCGATGGTCGTCTTCACGCCCGTCTACGCCATCTGGCCCGTTTTCGCCTGGCCGGTTGTCGGGGGGATCTACTTCGCCCTAACGCTCGCCTGGTGTGGGTACCTCGCTGTTTCTGCCGTCCGCTTTCGGCGTCTTGGGCGGGACCTGCCGCACGAGACCAACCAGGAAGACGCCCGCATCGCCAAGCTGCAAGGCATCGTGGGCGGCATCCAAGGTGGCTTGATTCTGACGTCGTCGGTCATACTCGTCGTCGCCGGGTTGTGGACGTGGATTCTTCCGTGCGTGGCCCTCATCGTCGCGCTGCACTTCTACGCCATGCCCTGGATCTTTCGGCGGACCATCGACTACTACCTCGGCACAGCCATGCTGCTCGTCGCCGGGATCGGGCTGTACCTGTCCAGCCAGAGCACCGCATGGTTGACGGTGTGGGGCATCGTCGGCATCGGCGGGTCCCTCGTGACGAGCGCCTACGGCCTGTGGATGGTGCTCACCGCGCGGCGAGTCCTCGCCCAGTACGAGTCCCTGTCCGCCGTGCCCCGGGGCTGAGCAGCCCGGGGGCACGGCGCGCTTCGTGTGCCGCCGACTATGACCGGGGCGTGAATGCCTCGCGCACCTTCTGGTTGAACAGTTTCGACTCGGTTTGCCACGCGGTGTGGCCGGAGTGTTCGAAGTACACGAGATCCTTGTGGGGGGCCGTGAGCTTGTCGTAGTAGTCGGTGACGAGGCTGTCGGGAGCGTTGACGTCGTAGCGACCCTGGAAGATGTTCACGTCCACGTCGAGCTTCTCGCAGGTCTCGCGCAGGTCGACCGGGTACAGCTTCGGGTAGAAGGCGTCGAAGACCGTGTACAGGCCCCAGATGAAGTTGAACTTGTCCAACAGGCCGTACTCGACGCCGAAGAGGCCGTCGAACGTCCCGAACGGGGCGGAGTTCAGCTTGCCGGTGCGGTCCATCACCCCGTAGAGCGGCGTCAGGTAGTTGAAGGTCTTCAAGGCCACGCTCTCGGTGTACGGCGGGGGTCCCTGCTCCTCCAAGGTGGCGACCAGTTTGTCGTCCCCTCGCGAGCGCGCGTCCTTCAGGGCCAGGTTGTAGTCGATGACCTCAGTGTCGAGGAATGACACCATCTGTCCGGTACCGATGAATCCGGCGTAGTAGTCGGGGTGGTCGTTCGCCATCATGATGCCAAGCGCCGACCCCCAGGACTCGCCCATGACGTAGATCTGATCTTGGTGAAACTCGCTGCGCAGGTACTCGGTGATCGCCGCCCCGTCCTCGCGGTACGTGTCGAGCGTGATGTCCTTCGCCCCGATGGCGTAGAACGACTTTGCCGCTCCGGGCTGCTCCCACGTCGCGATGGTGAAGTCGTCTTCGAGGTCTTGGAAGTAGTAGCGAGATGTCACCAGTTGTGAGCCACCGGGTCCGCCTGACAGGCACAAGATCACGGGGTTGTTGCGGTTCTGGCCGCGCAACTGCACCCATTCCGTGCGGCCGTTGACTTCCACCTGCCGCAGTTCGGAGATCGGGTCCGAGCCGTCCACGTGCGGGGTGTAGGCCGTCGCCTGCGAGAAGACCACCATCAGCGTCAGCATCGAACCCGCCCCGAGGCCGAGAAGGAGGGCTGTCTTCGCCACCGCGTACTTTCGCGTCCGGAAACGGGAGACGACTGCGCCGAACAGGCTCGTGAGTAGGGATAGTAGCGTGATGGCGATCAGGGCGATTGCGACGTAGATGTCCCCCCGCGTCGATGTCGCGTGGAACACGTGTTCGCGCAGTGCGAAGTAGTAGATGGCGATCGCGCACACTCCCAGAACCCAGATTGCGATCCCGATCCGCAGCCTTGTCATGTCATGTCCTTTTGGAGACGAGCGTCGAGCCCCTGCCCGACACGAGTCCAGTCGGCGAATCATCACCGTGTGAGCCTCACCGCTGGTGCGTTTCACGCTACGCAGGTTGCGACCGGACTTCCTTGCGGGTTTCTTAAGCCTCCCCGACATCTTTCCAACGGCCACTACGCGCGACGCGACGCCGGAGGTCGTGACCTCCCGCGACGTGAGCCCCGCCCTACGAGAGGATTGCGACATGACGATGCCACACCACCTGATCCTTATCCGCCATGGCGAATCCGAGGGGAATGTGGCTGGCGCAGCCGCCAAGCAGGGTGACTTGTCGCACTTCACCGACGAGTACGTCACCACCCCGGGACGTCGGTGGCAACTCACCGCGACGGGGAGGGCACAGGCGCAGGCGACCGGTGCGTGGCTTCGCGAGTTGCTGGCGGACACACGCACGTTCGGTCCAGTCGGTCGCCATTACGTATCGCCGTACGACCGCACGCGACAGACCGCCGGACATCTCGGGTTGGTCGACGACTCGGGACGCCCGGCCGAGTGGTTTCTCAACCGCACCCTGCGCGAGCGCGATTGGGGTGACATCGAAACCATCCCGATTGGCGAGTTCCTGGAATCGGAGCTGTACGCCAACAACGCGCGCAGGCGGGAGATCGATCCGCTGTACTGGCGCCCTCCTGGCGGGGAGTCGATCTGCGATGTGGCCGAGAATCGGGTGCGGAACTTCTTGGACACGCTGCACCGAGAGATGGGTGATCGGACCGTCGTCGCGGTGAGCCATGGCGAGTTCATTCGCGCGACGCGGATCACGCTGGAGCGCACCGACGATGCGACATACGTGGCGTGGGAGACCGATCCCGTGCAGCGCATCCACAACTGCGAGGTGTTCCACTACACCCGCATCGTGCCGCCGGGCACGTGGCCGGGTGTCACCGGTCCGGTCTTGTCGCGAATCGGATTTCTCCGTCGGGCCCGTCCCCTCGAGGTCGATGGTGGGTGGCAGATGCAGGTTGGGGAGTGGATGAGGCTGCCCTACTCGACGCTGTCCAACGAGGATCTGTGTCAAGCCAACACCGCAGCCGATGGGTAGCTCCCGACCGGTGTCGAACCGAACCGCTTTCGGTCTGCCAGTGCCCGCACGCTGACGCAGCGCAGCCCGTGTCCCGCTGGGGGCGGTGTTGCACCGAAGCCTCCACGGGGGTTCTCCGATGCCTCAACGTTCTCTCAACCATCGCTTCGTAGCGTTTCTCGTGAAACAAAACGCGGAGGGATTCGATGGGCACCATTGCCGTGAGGACGCACGACCTCACCAAGACATACAGGTCAACGTCGGCCGTCGACGGGTTCAGCTGTGAAATGGCTGCCGGTCGCATCTACGGACTGATCGGCGAGAACGGCGCTGGCAAGACGACGTTGATGCGGATGCTGTGCGGGCTGGTCACGCCGACGAGCGGTGCGGTGGAGCTGTTCGAGCACCCCGACCCCAGCGCTCGTCAAGACGACTTGAGGCGCCTGGGCTGCCTCATCGAGGGGCCGTCGTTTCATCCACACTTGACGGCGACGCAGAACCTGCGGCTGCACAGGATCATCCGCGGAATCCCGTCGCCGCGGGTGGAGGACGAACTGCTGGAGCTCGTCGGTCTCGGTGACACGAGGCGAAAACGGGTCGGAGACTTCTCCCTGGGCATGCGTCAAAGGCTCGGGATCGCGATCGCGCTGGTGGCGAGCCCCGAACTGTTGGTCTTGGACGAGCCGATTAACGGACTCGACCCCGTCGGAGTCGTCGATGTTCGCAATCTTCTGCACCACCTGTGCAACGAACGCGGGATCACGATTCTGCTGTCGAGCCACAACCTGCCCGAGGTCCATCACACCGTCAGCGACTACCTGATCATGCACAAGGGCAAGCTGCGGGAGGCCTTGACCAGCGAGGAGTTGGACGCGCGCTGTGAGCGCTACCTGGCGATCAAGGCGGGCGATCCGGGTGAGCTTTCCCGCGCGCTCAGCGACCTCAACATGACCGAGTTGCGCGTCATGTCCGACGGCACCGTCCGAGTGTCCGACCCGCCCGACGATCTCGTCCCCGTGGTGAAACAGCTTGTCGACCGCAATATCGTCCCCACGACCTTGGCCGTGCAGGGCCAAACGCTCGAGGAGTACTTCCTCTCGGTGATCGGAGAAGACCGTGATCAATCTGCTGCACGCTGACGCGTTCACCGCCAGCCGCTCTCGTGTGATGTGGCTCATCTTCCTGGCCTCTGCGGCCATGGCATCGGGCTACTTTTGGTTCGCGCACTCCTTCGCGTCGACGACCCCCGACAGCAACACGGTGGGCGCAGCGTCCATGCTGTCCGACACCATCGCCGTGTTCTTCCTAGGGTCCCTTGTCGTTGGGCAGATCGTGAGCGACGACTTCGACTCGCGCGCCATTCACGACAAGGTGCTGGCGGAACGTCGCGGAACATTCGTCGTGGCAAAGTCCCTCTCAGCTGCCGTCCTCATCGGTGTCGTCGTCCTGCCGTATTTCGCCATCTCACTGGGGTGCTTCATCAGCGGTGAGAAGTTCGTGAACTTTCTGGGGACGAGCATCCTGGGCGTCGCCGCGAATCCCGACAACCTGTCCGTGGACGCGTCCTCGGTCACCGGGGTGCTGGCTGTGGGCCTCGTCGTGGCGCTGAACTATGCGGCGCAGTTGGCGTTCTGTGTGCCCGTCGCGTTCTGGACCAAGCGACCGATCGCCGTGGTGGCCATCGGCTTCATCGGAGGGTTCTTCATCAACGGCCTCAGCGCGCAGTCGGGTGTGCCCTCGGCTGTGGTCTCGCTTCTTGACTTCACCCCCTACGGATCGCCGCAGCAACTGTCCCTGTCCAGCAGCGGAAGTGACCTCGTCGTGTCGGCCGTCGTGTCGGTCGTCTTCATTGGCCTGATGGCCGTCTTGTCCTGGTTCGTCATGCGCAGGGCCGACCTAAAGTAGGCCTCGATCTCCGTCGAGAGGAGCGCCATGGTCCCCGCCGTCGTCGTGCTGGCGGGGGCGCTGGCGGTTGTGGTCGGGTATCTCGTCGTCGTGCTCGTGCAGGTGCGTCGCATCAGCGCCCAGTTGCGCAGAAGGCGTGACGAGGGCACACACCACGCCGTGCGCCTCGAACTCGTCAATCGGCAACTCACCGAGCTGACCTCCCTCGTCAACGACACCATCGCGGACGCCGAGCGGTCCGCGGCGCGCACGGCCCGGCAGGAGCAGCGCTCCCGCGAGCTGATGACCGAGTTGTCCCACGACCTGCGCACCCCACTGACCGTCGTGCGTGGGTACCAGCAGATGCTCGCAGACTCCCGCCTGGACGCCCATCAACGGGAGATCCTGCGTGTGGCCAGCCAGAACGCCGATGCGCTCGCCGATCAGATCGACAACTTGTTCGCCTATGCGCAACTGCACGACACGTCAGTTCCGCTGCGCAGCGAGCCCATCGACGTGACGGTCGTCGTCGGCGAAGCGTTGTTGGCCGCCGTCGACCCGTTGGAGGAGCGAGGCCTCGACATCGTCGCCGACATGGACGGCCCCGTCACGATCAACTCCGATCCCGATCTGGTCCAACGCATCGTCGGCAACCTCATCCGCAACGCCACGCAGTATGCGGTTGACGTCTTGAGTGTGTCCGTTACTCCGGATGCCGAGGTCGTGAGCATCACCATGAGCAATCGGGTCGCCGACCCTGGCGCGGTCGACGTTGACAGGGTGTTTGATCGCCACTACTCACAGCGAGCGGCGGGAACGGGGCTCGGCCTGTTCATCGTGCGCACCCTGGCCACGCGGCTGGGGGGCGGGGCCACCGCCCTTCTCGACGCAGACACGTTCGCCATCACCGTGACCCTGGCGTCCGACCTGCCTGGGTCGGCCGGCACGAGTGCGCGCTAGACGCTGAGTGCGCTTTCCAGGCCGCCATATTTCGTGGCCAAGTGCGCGAGGAAGTCCCACGAATCTCCGAGGTCCTCCTCGTCCTCCTCGTCCCACAGAATGCTGATGAGAGCGCGCATCGCGAGATCGACTCGATCGTTGATCGTGATGGTGGTGCCGTTCTTCTCCTTGAGGAAGAGCCAGGCCGCAACGCGATACGGCTCCAGCGGCACGCTGCTGCCTTCGTCCAGCAACCAGCGTTGCGCCCCTGCCAGGAGGGCCGGGCGAAACTCCCGCGGAAGGTCGCCGGCCATGGCCATCGCGCACAGGGTGACGGTGCGCATCGAGGCGGTCGTGAGCGGGATGTCTTCCACTGCGGCCCGCCGTCTCACAGCTGCGGGCACCAAGGAGGAGTAGTTCGTGGCCATGGGGATCTCCAACCATTTCGCGTAACGGTGTGACGCCGAACACGCAGGCGACGCTCAGCGCCTCGACCGGACCTGGGCATGGCCAGGTGGGTCTACAGCGGTACGACGTCCAATTCCAACTGCTCGGCGAGCTTCTGAATCGTCGGCACATCCCCGGCGGAGACGACGACGATCGGGACGGCGTCGGAACCCTCGTCGATCATCACGGCGGTCAGTCCGGCCGGTGCGAGCACCTGGTTGACGGCCGCCATCACGGCGTCGGACAGGCCCTCCACTTCGCTGATCTCAGCGAGGTCGATGCCAGCCGTGCGCAGGCGCGGCACCTCTGCCAACCCCGAGGCGATGTCCTCACCTCCCGACTTCCAGTCGAAGTACGCCAGTTCGCCGGACCGCATCAGGGTGTCGACAAGGACGATCACATCCTCCAAGTCGTCGACCTCCTCGATGCCACGCTCGAACAGGTCCTCCTCGTACTCGGAGAAGTACGCATCGAGATCGCCAATGCCACGCACCACGGCCTCCTGTGTCTCCGAGTCATCGCTCAACAGGGACAGCAGCGTCTGCCAGGTCGGGGTGTCGTTCATGCCAGCACCGTATTGCGGGGCCGTGTCAGAACGAGGCCGATCCGTTCGATCAGGTTCCTGGCCCTGACAGCCGCTCGCTGAGCCGCATATCGAGTTGAGTCACCGTTCCTCGGTCCGGTAGTGTTCCTTCTTGGCGTCGCCGCTTCGTGCGCGTCGCGGGCCTATAGCTCAGTCGGTTAGAGCGCTGCCCTGATAAGGCAGAGGTCACTGGTTCAAGTCCAGTTAGGCCCACCGAACAAAACCCCTTGGATGACCAGGGGGTTTGTTGGTTTCTGCGGCCGCTATGACCACCGGATTGAGCGTCCGTGGGGCCTGCAGGGGGCCTGGGATCGAGCGCTCCAGCCAGGTGAGGGCATCAACGGTGCCGAACGCATCGCGGAATTCTCTCAGCGCTGATCGAGGCTTTGGGCTGAGCTCACGGGCTGCCATGTGTCTGCTGAAATGGAACATGGCCAAATCAGACTTCGCTGAACTACCGAAGGCAAACCCCGGCGATCGTGTAGCCGTCATCTCACCCGCGTTTGCCGCGCCAGCTGTTTCGGAGGAACTCCACGAGCAGGCGATGGCCCGCCTCCGGGAGGCGACGGGGCTGGTTCCGGTCGAATACCCAACCACCAGGCAGCTGGGCGCGAGCGCAGCGGCGCGAGCTGCTGACGTGACCGCGGCCTTCGCGGACCCGAGCATTCGTGCGGTGCTGGCCACGATCGGCGGCGACGACCAGGTGACGGTTACCCCGCACGTTGACGCTGCGGTGCTCGCCTCCAACCCAAAGCCGTTCCTCGGCTACAGCGACAACACAAACCTGAGCAACCTGCTGTGGGGGCTTGGCGTCCCTAGCTTCTACGGCGGTTCGACCCAGGTGCACCTCGGCGCAGGGTCGGGAATTGACGAGATCCACCTTCGGTCGCTGCGGGCTGCTCTGTTGGAGGGCGGTGAGCTAGAGCTGACTGAACCGGGGGAGTCGGAGGACTTCGGTGTTCCCTGGGACGATCCGCGCGCCCTGACCGAGCACGGACAGCGCGAACCGACCGAGCCCTGGTTCTGGTCCGGCCCGAGCAAGACGGTTGCCGGTCGAACATGGGGCGGCTGCTTGGAGGTTATCGACGAGCTAGCGATGGCAGACCGCATGCCGTCGGTGGCCGACTTGGATGGCGCCATCTTGCTGTTGGAGACGAGCGAAGACCTCTCACCGGCCCACGAGGTTGCGCGATGGGTGCGCGCGCTGGGCGAGCGTGGGCTGTTGAGCGCGGTCGCCGGGGTGCTCATGGCGCGTCCGCCAGCGAGCCAGCTTGGCACTCCCATTGCTTCCGCAGCTGACAGGGCTGGGTTCAGGGAAGCCCAGCGGGAGGCCATCGTCGAACAGCTCAACAGGTACAACCCCGAAGCCGTCGTGTGCGTCGGCGTCCCGTTTGGGCATACCCGTCCTCAATGGATCGTTCCCTACGGCGGCACCATCAGGCTCGATGGGCAGAACCAGGCCGTCTTCGCCCACTACGGGTGATGCCTGGCGTTTTGCGAGGCGAGGCGTGCGCCCCAACTAGCGTTTGGCCAGCGAACGCGACGAGGGGTCGCGCTCATGATCGGCAGGGTTGACGTGCGGACGGTGACGAGGATTCGAGCCGGTCCGGACTCGCGAGTAGGTCGTCGTGGGCTATAGCCTTGGGCGACTTTCCGGGGAGGACGAAAATGGCATCGACACGCCTTGTCACAAGAGTATTGGTCAGCTTCGCGGCTGCGCTCACAGCGCTGAGTCTGTCGGCGTGTAGCTCGCTCGTGGCCGAGGACGTCACCGTGCCCGACGAACTCGTCGCTCCCGGTTCGACGGTCAAGGTCGGCCAGACGGTGCGCGTCCCCGGAAAGGCGAAGGCCAACGGCGTGTCCTCGGACACCGAGGTCGGGATGACGATCACTGCCGTCGAGACCAAGGACGCGTCGCTGTTCGAGAAGTTCGAGAACGCATCCGACTTCGCGGGGATGACACCGATCGCGGTGTCCACGCAGGTGAATCTGCCTGACGATGCCGATGACTCGTTGAAGGACCCCACGGCGGCACCGGTCTTTGGCGTGCTGGCCGACGGCACCTACACGGAATACCTCGCGGGCGAGAACGGCGAGAGCGACGCGGATGGTGACATTTGCTACGGGGCCAAGGCGGCCCTCGTGCCGTCGAGCGATGTAGACATCTCGTGCCACGTGCTGCTGGTGCCGAAGGGCGGCAAGCTGACCGCGATCAAGTGGGACGGGACCTGGAACCCGGTTCCGGCCGACGCGAACGGTTCGAAGGCCCCCTACCTCGCGAAGCCGTTGACCATCACCCAGTGATCGTCGCCGACTAGCCCTCGAGCAGAGTCGGCGGAGAGCCTTTGTGTGACTTCGCTGCGCACCGCTCGCCCTTCTTCTCCGGGGGGATGGGATGTCGTGCGGTAACCGGTGCAATCTCGTTGTCTTGAGGTGCACAATGAGGCGTGCCTGAGAATCCGGTGCCGGGCGAGCACTCTGAGGACCCGACGATCCCTGCTGCTCCCGAGGCGGTCTCCGAGCCAGCCAAGCGACCTAAGCACGAGCGTCCGGGCCCGTTGCCGCCGGACCCTGTGCATCGACCCCCGACCGCGACGGCCCTCATGTTGGCGGCATTGGGGATCGTGTTCGGCGACATCGGCACCAGCCCGCTGTACTCGATGCAGACCGTCTTCAGCATCGACCACAACTCGGTCGCTCCGACCCCGTTGGACGTGTACGGCATCCTGTCGCTGGTCTTCTGGTCGGTGACGCTCATCGTGTCGGTGAAGTACGTCGCCTTGGTCATGCGGGCCGACAACGAGGGGGAGGGCGGCATCTTGGCGCTCACCGCCTTGTTGCTGCGCACGTTGAAGGGTCGCCGGGCGGTCCATGTGATCGTGCTGCTCGGCATCGTGGGCGCGGCGTTGTTCTTCGGTGACTCGGTCATCACTCCGGCCATCTCCGTGATGTCGGCTGTGGAGGGCCTGTCGGTCGTCAGTCCCGGCGCCGAGCAACTGGTGTTGCCCATCTCCGTCGTGATTCTCACGATCCTGTTCGCCGTCCAGCGCTATGGGACCTCCCGAGTGGGCGGGGCGTTCGGACCCGTCATGGTTTTGTGGTTCATCACGTTGGCCGCCATGGGTGTGCCGCACATCGTGCAGAACCCCGAGGTCTTCGCGTCGATTTCACCCACCTACGCCATCGCCTTCATCGCCGAGCGCCCAGCAATCGCGTTCATCGCGATGGGTGCGATCGTGCTGACCATCACTGGCGCCGAGGCCCTGTACGCCGACATGGGCCATTTTGGCGCTCGTCCGATCCGCCGGGCCTGGTTCGCCGTGGTGTTCCCGGCCTTGATGCTGAACTACCTGGGGCAAGGCGCGATGATCCTGCGCGACCCGTCGAAATCTGACAACCCGTTCTTCAATCTGTTGCCGCCCTTCTTGGTGGTGCCGGTCGTGGTCTTGGCCACCCTGGCGACCGTGATCGCGTCCCAGGCAGTGATCTCAGGGGCGTTCTCCGTTGCCCAGCAGGCGCTGAACCTCGGCCTCATTCCGCGGATCGCGATCAAGCACACGTCGCGCCACGAAGGCGGACAGATCTACGCGCCGACCATCAACACGCTGCTGTTCGTGGGCGTGCTGCTGCTGGTGTTCGGGTTCGGCAGCTCTGCGGCCCTCGCGAATGCGTACGGGTTGGCTGTGACGGGCACCCTGCTTCTCACGACGGTCTTGTTCTGTGGCGTCGCCCACAAGTTGTGGAACTGGCCGCTATGGCGCGTCGCGCTGGTGATGATCATCATCGGCGCGCTTGAACTGTTCTACTTCGCTGCCAACGTCACCAAGTTCTTCCACGGCGGCTGGCTCCCGGTCGTTATCGCGTCCTTGGTGATCGTCATGATGACCACGTGGCGATGGGGTGCTGCCCTGGTCCGTGAACGCCGCCGAGAAATCGAGGGGCAACTCGACCCGTGGATTGAGAGTCTCGATAGCAAGGGTTTGCAGCGCATGGACGGGCAGTCGATCTACCTGCACACCGATCCGGAGACGGTGCCGCTCGCCCTGCGAAAGGCGCTGCAGTTCTATCCGGTCATGCATAAGCAGATCGCGATCGTCACCGTGAACGTGTTGAACATTCCCCACGTCAAGCACGTCGATCGCATCCACCTCACCGACTTGGGGAGGCCGAACGACGGCATCGTGGCGATTCGCATCGACCTCGGCTTCAACGACTCCACGAGCATCGCCCACAATTTGCGGTGGAGTTACGGGATGAGCGACGAGTTCGAATACGAACTGGACGACGCCAGCTACTTCGTGTCGGTGCTCGAACTGCACGCCAACGGCGGACCGCGACTTACTCTGTGGCGAAAACGATTGTTCATTTGGTTGTCGCGAAACGCAGGCAGCCGGGTGGAGTCGTTCGGCCTGCCACGTGACCGGACTGCGATTCTCGGCGACTCGCTGTACTTCTGACGCAGCGGGGGACTACTTGGCGGTGATGAGGGACACGGCAACAGCCAGCACGACCGCGTTGTAGAAGAACGACAGCACGGAGCGTCCCGTGACGTGCCAGCGCATGCGGCGATTGATGACCTCAACGTCGGATGTCGCGAAGCTCGACCCCATGGTGAGGGCGAAGTACAGGAAGTCCACGGCCACCGGGTAGGGCGTCTGGGGGAACTTCAGGCCACCGCCGTGCCGATAAAAGACCCACGCGTACCGCTGCGAGTAGCTGACGTGGAGCATCAGCCACGCGAGGGCGATCGTGAACACGCCCTGAAGCTGGATGATGAAGGTGATGTCGGCGTCTGCGGCGTCGTCGTACAACACCGTCAGTGCCGCAGACAGACCGATCATCGAGACGACGACGGGGATGATTGCCATACCCAAGTCGATGAGGCGGCCGAACCAGGCGGGCAGTGTGCGGACCAACTCGTCATCGAACCAGGCCCGCGCTTCAGGATCGCGCGATTGTCGATTGGCGAAGAGGAAGGTTCCGCCGAGGAGCAGCATGGCGAGGAGATCCCAGCCGGCCATGGTCGCCTGGAAACTGTAGTCCGCCGTGTCCGAGAACATGAGGAGTTCTATGCCCAGGTAGCCCATCCACACCTGCGCGACAGCGGTGAGAATGGGCGGGATCGACCGGCGCCAGGGCGGTCGGACGCCGGATGCACGTTGGGCGTTCACCCCGGCAGCCTAGAACGCCAGCCGAGGAACCCTCGTCCGGGTTACTGCGCGACGGACGGCAGGTCGGGCCGACGCGCTTCTTCAGCACTCACTCGGCGCGACTGGCGTCCGATGCCGCATTGGGGTGCAAAACCGGTTCGGTCGCTGTTTGCCTGAGCTGCGGGGGATGGGACGGTCTCGGCTGGGCAGGGTCAATCGGGGACGGGAGCGTTGATCGGGCAGCGATCAGGACGGTTGTCCACAGCACGGCAACGCACGTGACGGAGAATGCGATCCCCACTACCCCTCCGTCGATCTCGGCCGCGCGGTAGATGACTCCCAACACGACCGACAACACCGCGAGAGCGGTCAAGACCCGGCCGAGGAGGCGCTCCCGTTCTGACCGGTGGGCCACGCGAACCGTGACGATGACGGCCATGATGGCGAGAATCGCCACGGCGGTGCGAGCCGTCTGAAGGACGATGTTGTCGTCGGAGGCCAGCCACAGCAGCGGCCACGACACGCAGCGCGTGAACGAGCGGTCCCCGGCCGCGAACAGGCCGCTCACAAACGTCACGGTCAGCAGCACGG
>RRZT010435966.1_pt1 | contig 15721 bp, 8 predicted proteins | sample 2165551 | NCBI WGS metagenome assembly RRZT01 (sample SAMN10456910, study PRJNA506462) | wastewater metagenome | biome: wastewater; feature: sludge; material: wastewater sludge; isolation source: wastewater sludge with Escherichia coli K12::gfp cells carrying plasmid... | place: USA: Moscow, Idaho ... | reverse complement strand
CGGCTGCAGGGCCTCGAGGGCACGCGCACGCTCGCGCCGCCCCACATGGCCCGACACCAGCAGGCGCCGCGCGAGGCGCAGGTTGGGCGCCTTGTCGAGCACTCTCTTGAGGTTTTCCTGGGCCTGGACGAAATCCTGGCGCTGCAATTGCAGCGTCGCGGCAAGCAGCAGCGCCGGCATGTACTCGGGCGCCGCGCGCAGCACCTGCTGAACACCTTCGTAGGCCTCGTCGGCCTTGTTGTTGCGGACGTTGATGTAGGCCTGCAGATACACGGCCAGCGGGTGGTTGTTGAGGGCCTTCCGCATTGCCGCGACCTTGTTCTGGGCCACGTCCACCTTGTTGTCGCGCAGTAGCACGGAGATCATGTTCTGGTGCGCCACGATGTCGCTGGGCCGCTCCGCCACGACGGCCTCATAGGCGGCTACGGCATCGTCGTTGCGGTTGAGCGCTACCAGCAGATCGCCCCGCAGGAGGTTGGCTTCGGGGAGCTTGGGCGCCTCCTTGAGGACCGTCTCCACATCGGCCAGCGCAGCCTTGAGGTCACCGCCCATCGCCTGCAGGCGGACCTGCGCGGTACGTGCGAGAGGGAAGCCCGGGGACAGCTCGAGCGCCGCAGCAAATGCGGCGACGGCATCGTCACGCTTGCCCTTCGAGAGCGCGGCCAGGCCTTCGTAGGTCTTGAGGGCTGCCTTGGACTCGGGCTGGGTCAGATTTGCGTTGGCCAGCTGGGTGGCCAGCTTGTCGCCCTGGCCAGACTGCACCAGCGTCTGGGCCAGCAGCGGAACGACCTGATCGGGGGCGTAGCCCGCATCGAAGGCGCGGGTGAGCTCTTTCTCGGCGCCCGGATAATCCCCCTGCTCGAGATAGATCTTGCCCAGAAGGTAGCGCGCCTCGCCGAGGTTGGCGTCTTTCTGCAAGGCGTTCTTGAGCTGGATGGTCGCCGCGGGGCGGTCGTTCTTGGCGATGTAGTCCTTGGCGGAGGCGATCATCGCTTCCGGCTTCTCACCACAAGCCGTAAGAAGCAAGGCACAAAGGGCGCTGAGGGCGACGTTGCGCACGCGGCTGTGCGTCGATTTGGCTCGCATTTGCATCATTCCTTGATTCACGTTGAGGTTTCTTTCTTGAGTCCGAAGCGATTCATCAAATCATAGAGGGTCGGGCGACTGATACCGAGCACCTCGGCGGCGCGCGCCACATTGCCATTGACCCGGGCAATCACCCGCACCACCGCCCGCCGCTCGGCCTCCTCGCGCACGACGCGGAGGTTGAGGGCTTCCAGCTCGTCGTCGGCGCTGACCTCCAGCCCGACGTCGTCCGAAGTGATGCAGTTGCCCTCCGCCATGATGACGGCGCGCTTGATCGCGTTTTCCAGCTCGCGGATGTTGCCGGGCCAGCGATGGGACTCGATGCTCTGCACCGCGTCGTCGGTGAGGGTCATCGAACCGCGCCCGTGATCGTTGGCAAAACGCTGCACGAAGGCATGCGCCAGCAGCACCGCGTCACCGTCCCGCTCCCGCAGGGCGGGAATGTCCACGACGATCTCGGCCAGCCGGTAGTACAAGTCTTCCCGGAAGCGCCCGGTCTGGATGAGGCCCTTCACGTCCTGGTGGGTGGCGCAGACGATGCGTACATCCACCGGGATCTCCTCGCGCCCACCGATCCGCTCGATCACCCGCTCCTGCAGGAAGCGCAGCAGCTTGGCCTGCAGGGGCATCGGCAGATCGCCGATTTCGTCGAGGAAGAGGGTGCCCTTGTTGGCCACCTCGATCTTGCCGAGGGTCTGCTTGACCGCGCCGGTGAAGGCGCCCTTTTCGTAGCCGAAGAGCTCGCTTTCGAGGAGGTTCTCGGGAATCGCCGCACAGTTGATGGCGACAAAACGCTCGTTGCGGCGGGGCGACAGCTCGTGCAGGCCCCGGGCCAGGACTTCCTTGCCGGTGCCGCTCTCGCCGAGCAGCATGACCGTGACGTTGGCCGACGCGACCTTCTCGATCAGCCGGCAAACCTTGAGCATCCCGGCATCCCGCGTGATCACGCCGGAAAGGGCGCTCCCCTGCTGGACCTTGAGCCGCCGGTTGTCCTGCTGCAGGTCGTACATCCGCAGCGCCCGATCGAGGGTGAGGGCGAGCAGCTCGGGCTCGAAAGGCTTGGCGAAGAAGTCGTAGGCGCCCATGCCCACGGCACGGACGGCGTTCTCGCGATCGTGCTGGCCGGTGAGCACGACGACCTTGGTGTCGGGCGCGAGGGCGAGAATCTCGCCGAGCAGCCGGAACCCCTCGGTGACGTCGTCCGGGGCCGGCGGCAAGCCGAGGTCCATCGTCACGACGGCGGGCTCATGGCGCCGGAGCTGGGCGATCGCCTCTTCCCGGTTGCTGGCAACCACCGTCTCGTACTGATCGAAAGCCCAGCGCATCTGTTTCTGCAGCGCCGGATCGTCTTCGACGATCAATAAAGTCCTGCGTTTATCACTCATATGACCTAGTCTGCTTGTGCCGTGTCACCGGCATTCTGGGCTGAAGCGGCGAGGGGGAGGCATATGTCGAAGCGGGTGCCGGCGCCGACTTCGCTATGCACCGTTATGTTGCCACCCAGCTCATGAACATATTGCTGCGCCTCGTAGGCGCCGATACCCATGCCGCTCGCCTTCGTTGTCTGAAAAGGCTTGAAAAGCTGCTCCCTGATGAATGCTGCAGACATCCCCGAGCCGCTATCCTGAACCGTGATGCATGCCGTATTACGCTCCTGGGATAGCGCCACCAACACACTACCATGCTCGGAAGTAGCGTCCAGGGCATTTTGCACGATGTGTCCCAGTATGCGCTCGAGTCGTTCGCCATGGGCCAGAACAGCCACTTCGGGGGCATCATCACGAAGCACCGGCCGAGGATGAGCCAAGCGTTTCGACTGGATGATACGTTCGAGCAGCGGTTTAAGCGCCACCGGCTTGCGCTGATTGATAGGCGTTTTCTCCATCAGCTGCGCCATCAGCCCGCGCATGCGCTCTTCCACATGGCGAACCGTATCGAGCATGTCCGCCTGAAACTCCGGATTGTCCTTGTGGCGCTCGGCATTACGCAACATCAACGACAGCTGGGCAACCAGATTCTTCAGATCGTGAACCACGAAGGCCGACATGCGATTGAAGGCGTCGAACTTGCGCACCTCCAGCAAGGCCTCGGTGGCCTGCATCCGGGCGAAATAGCTTGCCGCCTGCCGGCCGGCCATCTTGAGCAGGTCAAGCACCTCCCAGTTGACGTCCACCGGCGCCCGCGGCGAGAGCAGCACGACGAAACCCACCAGCACGCCGGACGAGATCAGCGGCACGATCAGCCACATGTCGGAGATATCCTGCACCCACGCCGGCGACGGAAACTTGCTGGAGGACGAATAGCCCCCCCGCTGCTCCTCGAAGTTAACGATCCACTCGTTCTCCAACAGATAGCTGCAGAACGGAGACCCCTCCTGCTCCTGCATGCCGGAGGGCGGCATGTTGAGGCGCGCCTGCTGGCTGTAGGCACCGTTCGCGTCACGCAGCCACACACCGCCGCCCGAACTCTCGACCAGGTTGGCCAGCGCCTTGATCACCGACTCACCGAGACTCAGGCCGTCACCCGCCACCGAGAGCGACTGGGTCACACCCAGCCATTCGGTCCGGTAATCGTAGCGGTAGGCGAAGAAGTTCTTGGCCAGGAACACCTTGAGCCGCGCCCGGAACGCCCCCGAGAAGAACATCACCACAAAGAACAGCGCCCCACCGAACAGCAGCGCCAGCTGGAGAGCCTCCCCCCACTCGCCACCGAAGTAGCGCATGTAGTAGCCAGCGCCGGCGATCAAGAGCAGGAACAAGCCCGACACCGCCAGGGCGGTGGAGTGAAAGACCACGTTGCGCGACACCGACACACGGATCGTCCACTCCGGGTTGCGCGAAGCCGAGACGGCAACCAGCGGCAAGGCAATCGTGTGGGCAAAACCGCGCACGCTCCAGATCACCGGGTGAATCCGGCTGAACAGGAGCATCTCGGAGAACAGATAAACGTCGAACGCGAACAGGCCGACCAGTGCCAGCGTGAGCGGCCTGACCCCCCAGCGGGAGCGCTCGGGCACCGAGCGGTAGAAAAGCTCCAGCAGCACCAGCCCGAAAACGGCCGACATGAGGGAGGTGGCGGCCCAGGTTCGCAGCGGGGTACCGTAAACAGGGAGCCCGAGATTGAAGCACGCCACCCCGACCGCGCCACAGGTCACCACCGCCAGGGCACCGGGGCGGGGCCAGCCCGGCAGGTCACTGTTCCTACCCCCATCGCCCGACTGATAGAGCATGGCGACCAGGAAGCCGAACCAGGCCGCCATTCGCAGCACGTCCAGGAGGTTTCCCAGCTGGAACAGCCAGACCCACCCCGACAGGGAGAAAGCCCAGTTGGCGGCAGCCCACAGGGCGCTGGCCGCCACCACGGCCAGCAGGAAGGCACCCCGACGCCCCCGACGCCAGGCCGTGCCGAGATACAGACCGAAGAGGGTGTGCAGCACCGCCGCGAAGGCGTAGCTCCACGCGGAAACTTGAGAGAAGGCGGGTTCCATCGGGCCTCGACAAAAAAAGACGCTCCCGGGCGTCGGGAGCGTCTGGACTCGGTCAGCGCGAGGGCAGGCTGGCGGCTTCGCTCAGTGGGCGCCGTCGCCGGTCAGCACGACCCGGACCGTCTCGAAGAGCACCACCGTATCCAGGAAGAGGGTGTGATTCTTAACGTAGTAGAGATCGTACTGCAGCTTGTTGATCGCGTCGTCAACCGAGGAGCCATACTGGTAGCGAACCTGAGCCCAGCCGGTGACGCCGGGCTTGACGCAGTGACGGACGGCGTAAAACGGGATGTCGCGGGTCAGCTGATCGACAAAGAAGGGGCGCTCGGGGCGCGGGCCGACGAGGCTCATCTCGCCCTTCAGGACGTTGAACAGCTGCGGCAGCTCGTCGATGCGCACCTTGCGGATGAAGCGGCCCATGCGCGTCACCCGGTCGTCGTTGGCGGAGGCCCAGCGCGGCTTGCCGTCCCGCTCGGCGTCACGGCGCATGCTGCGGAACTTGATCACCTTGAACAGGCGGCCGCCCTGCCCCACCCGTTCCTGGCGATAGAAGACCGGCGCACCGTCTTCGAGGATGATGAGCAGCGCGGTCAGGATCATCACCGGCGTGGCCAGCACCAGCAGCGTGAGGGAGGCGACGAGGTCGAACAGGCGCTTCACCACGGCCCGGCTCCAGCCCTGGCGGAAACCTTCGCCATAGATCAACCAGCTTGCCCGCAGGGAGTCGATGCGGACCTGGCCGCGCACGCGCTCGAAGAAGCTCGACAGGTCGAGCACCTTGATGCCGGCCATCTTGCAGTCGAGCAGCTCGCGCAGCGGAATTGCACCGCCCCGACGCTCCTTGACGGCCACGATGATCTCGTTGACCCGCAGGTGATTGGCCGCCGCCAGCAGGCTGCCATCGAAACGGATGATCTGCTTCGGGTCGACACGCACCTCGTCGCACGACCCCGACGGAAGAAACCCCACCACCTGAAGACTGGAATTCTCGGAGTGCGCAAGCGCGTGCTCCACCGCTGCGGCGTCCGCGCCGGTCCCAATTACCATGATACGTTTTACAAACACACCAGCCCCCGTACGCCGCATCGTGAAACCGCGCACTGCAACTACAAATCCAAGAAGAGCGATCACGTTCAGCTCGAGTGCCTCGTGGGCGAACTCACCCCAAGGCAGGACCTGGAATATACCGTAGGCCACCGGTACGCTGAGCGCTATCGACATGCCCACCCGCGCCAGGGTCTGCCGGAAATCCCGACCGTCACCCGGGCGATAGAGCCCGAGCGCGCCGTTGAGGATCATCATCGTCAGCGCGAAGAAGAATGCCGAGGGAACGACGGAGGCCACCAGCGCACCGTCCAGCCGTACCTGCAGCACGAAGGCAACCACGACCGCCACGAACAACAGCAAGGCATCAAAGACCAGCTGGTGGATGGTGGTCGAAGGTACGTAATGATTAAAAAGTTTCAGCATTCTTGGCCTCGATCGCTCATTCAAGGCAACCGCCCGGACGGCTGAAAACGGCCGACGACAACGGGCAGGTGCTACACACTCGAAAATTGCCCAACATTATCGGCGACGACGTCCCGTCAACGATGCCAGTTTCGTTGTGCAAAGTTGCAAAATGCGTGAAAAATTGTGTGAGACAACGATAGCGCTAACGGGCTCACGTGCCCGTGATGCCCGTCACAAGGAAAATTACATAGGACATATCGCACCCCGGAACCAGGACAGACCTCACGGCCCTGGCCAGCCGGCCCTCCGCGCCGCTGGGCGCGCCGCCAGTCACTTCTCCCGAGGATTGACAGCTACATAAAAAAGGCCATCGAGAACTCCTCACTCATAGCAAGCACAACGTCGCCCGAATTATAACCGCATAGCGCCCGAAGTGCGCCCGGCGCGCCCGGAAAACGCCCGCTAGAGCTCAACCTGGGTACCAAACTCGACGACCCGGTTGGCGGGAATCGAGAAGAACTCCGCCGCACTGCGGGCGTTGCGGAACATCACGATGAACAGCCGCTCCCGCCACACCGCCAGCGGTGAGCCCCTGCGCGGTATGAGGGTTTCGCGCCCCAGGAAGAAGGATGACTCCATCAGCTCGAAGGCAAGCCCCTGCCCCCCGCACATCGCGAGCGCCGCCGGAATGTCCGGATCGTCCTTGAAACCATACCGGACGAATACCCTGAAGAACCCGAAGTCGAGCGCCTCGACCCGCACCCGCTCCGCCGAGCTCACGTAGGGGACATCCTCGGTGAACACATTGACCAGCACCACCCTGTCATGCAGCACCTTGTTGTGCAGCAGGTTGTGGAGCAGCGCCCGCGGCACGCCGTCCGGGTCGGTGGTCATGAAGATGCCGGTCCCGGAGACCCGCACCGGCGGATCGTAGAACAGTGACTGGATGAGCAGATTCAGCGGGATGGTGTCCAGGGCCATGCGCCGGGCGAGCGCCTCGCGTCCGCGCTTCCAGGTCATCAGCAGGGTATGGATGACCAGACCGAGGGCCAGCGGAAACCAGCCGCCGTCAAAGATCTTCACGCTGTTGGCGCTGAAGAAGGCGAAATCGACGATAAAAAACAGCACCACGAAGGCCACTGCCCAGCCGAGCCGCCAGCGCCACAGGGCCCGCACCACCACGAAGGCCAGCACCGTGTCGATCATCATCGTCAGCGTCACCGCGATGCCGTAGGCCGACGCCAGCGCGCTCGACGACCGGAAGCCGACGACCAGGGCCACCACCGCCCCCAGCAGCATCCAGTTAACGTTGGGCACGTAGATCTGCCCGACCTCCCGCTCGGAGGTGTGCACCACATGCACCCGCGGGCAGTAGCCCAGCTGGACGGCCTGCTTGGTCAGGGAGAACGCCCCCGAGATCACCGCCTGGGAGGCGATGATGGTCGCCAGCGTCGACAGCCCCACCATGGGGTACAGCAGGGGCTCGGGCACGAGGAGATAAAACGGGTTCTTCACCGCGCTCGGGTCGTCGATGATCAGCGCGCCCTGGCCCAGGTAATTGAGGTACAGCGCCGGAAACACGTAGGCGAACCACGCCAGTTTGATCGGGCGGCGCCCGAAGTGCCCCATGTCGGCATACAAGGCCTCGCCCCCGGTGATCGCCAGCACCACCGCCCCCAGGGCCAGAAAGCCGTGCCACTGGTTGGCAGCAAAGAAGTTCAGCGCATACATGGGGTTGATCGCCCGGAGCACGTCCGGGTGACGGAACACGTTCATGGCCCCCAGCACGCCGAGGGTGGTGAACCAGAACAGCATCACCGGCCCGAAAACCGCCCCCACCTGAGCCGTGCCCCGGCGCTGGATCAGGAACAGCCCGATCAGCACCACCAGCGAGATCGGCAGCACGTAGGGCCGAAGGGCCGGCGCCGCCACCTCCAGCCCTTCCACTGCCGACAGCACCGAGATCGCCGGCGTGATCACCCCGTCGCCATAAAACAGCGCGGCCCCGAACAAGCCCAGCGCCGCCATCCCGCCGGCAAGACGCGGTGACTCGGTGGTGCGCAGCGCCAGCGAGGTGAGGGCCATGATGCCCCCCTCGCCGCGGTTGTCGGCGCGCATGATGAACACGACGTACTTCAGGGACACCACGATGGTCAGCGCCCAGAACACCAGCGACAGGACGCCGAGCACGTTGTCGGGCGTCACTGGCAGCCCGTGGTGGCCACCGAAGACTTCCCGCATCGTGTAGAGCGGGCTCGTGCCGATGTCACCGAACACCACCCCCATCGCCGCCAGGGCCATGGGCATGACGGGCGTGGAGCTGGCTTGCGGATGCGCCCCCGGTGCCTTGTCGGCACTCATGCGAGCCCCACCGCTGCACCGGGCGGCCGGATGCGGCCCTGGCTGCCGGGTCGCGGCTGATTCGAAATAAACACGCTAAATACCGCCTATGGGAATCCGTAAGAATCCGTAAAATGCCTGCAGGCTGTGCCCCCCTGACGCACAGTCTGGCGGCCGGATGTTACCGCACTGCAACATGCACAGGACAACGAATCATCCGCTCTCCGGCCCACCTCAGGCATGGGTGGCGCGTTGACGCATGGTGCTCACCCGCCAACCACGCTTACCCAGATGATTTCAAGCCAGCCCCTCCGGCCCCTCGTCGGACTCACCATCGCCTACGCCCTCGCCGGGCTGCTGGCGCTGCAACTGGCCATTCCGCCGGGCTATGTCTCGCCGCTCTATCCCGCCGCCGGCATCGCCCTCGCCGCCGTGCTGATCCATGGCAATCGCGTCTGGCCGGGCATCTTCATCGGCAGCCTGATCATCAACAGCGAGGCCGTGCTGCGCTCGGGGCTGGCAGGCTGGAGCTGGATCGTGCCGCTCTGCGTCGGCGCCGGTGCGACGCTGCAGGCCATTGTGGGTGCCCATCTGGCCCGGCGCTGGGTGAGCTTCCCGAACGCCCTCGACACGCCGGGCGCGGCGGTTCGCTTCCTGTTCGCGGCGGCGCCGCTCAGCTGCCTGATCAGCCCCTCGCTGGGCGTCGGCGCGCTGGTGCTGTCGGGCTCGATCCCCGCAGATGCGGCCGCCTTCAGCTGGAGCAGCTGGTGGGCCGGCGACGCAATCGGGATCCTCATTGCCGCCCCGCTGACCCTCGCCTTCTTCGGCACGCCCCGTGAAGACTGGGCGCCGCGCCGGCTCGCCATCGCCCTGCCGATGTGCGGTGCGGTGATCCTGCTTGGCGGGCTCCAGCTGCAGGTCGGCAAATGGGAGCAGCAGCGCCTTCAGTCGCGCTTCGAGCGGGACGCCCGCAACTTCTCCGGCCTGCTCCGCAACCGCTTCGCCGACTACCTCGACGTGCTCCAGTCCACCGAGCGCATCATGGTCACCGCCCCCCAGCTCACCCACGACGACTTCCAGCAGTTCGCCGACGTCTGGCTCTCGCGGATCGGCGGGCTGCAGGCCATCGGCTGGATCCAGCGTGCCACCGCCAGCCAGCTGGCCGGGATAGAGCGCGAGGCGCGCCGGGTTCCGGCCACCCGCGACTTCGCCATCCGCGACCGGGACCGCGAGAACCGGCTGGTCCCCGTGAGCAAACGGCCCGAGTATTACCCCATCCGCCACATCGCCCCGCTGGCGCGCAACCGGCGCGCCCTCGGCGTCAACATCCAGTCGATCCCCAACTCCGCCGAAGCCATCGCCCGCAGCCTCCAGGACGGCCGGGCCGCCACCACGCGCGCCTTCGAACTGACCCAGGAGATCTCGCGCACCAGCAAGCTCGGCGTGGTGATCTACCAGCGCACCCGGCACGGCAAAGCATCCGGCGGCAGCCGCACCGAAGGGTTTGCCTTCGTCACCGTCCGCATCGAGGACGTCTTTTCGGACATCCTGCAGCAATACCCGCAGATGGGCATCGCCTACTGCCTGGCCGAGATCGGCCCCGCGCCGCAGGGCGACAGACGCCTGGCCGGGCTCGACCACTGCCCCTCGCCGGGCCACGCCGGCGAGGGCGGCGTGCTGCCGTGGGTCGAGATCTTCGACTTCGCCGGCCGCACCTGGTCCCTCAGCTTCGTGCCCGAGCCCGGCTACCCGCCGCTACGCCGGGGCTGGGAGAGCTGGACGCTGATCGCCATCGGCCTGCTGTCGACCGGCCTGCTGGGCACCTTCCTGCTCGTCACCAGCGGACGCACGCGGCGCATCGAGAGCCTCGTCTCCCAACGCACCGCCGAGCTGGCCGACGCGAGCGCGCGCCTGATCGCCAAGCAGGCGATCCTCACCCACGCGGAGCGCATCGCCCGGCTGGGCAGCTGGGAAACCCAGCCGGCCACCGGCAAGACCTACTGGTCGGCCGAGCTGTTCCACATCCTGGGCGTCCCGCCCGACCAGGCCGCCGGCGTCGACCGGCTCCTCGCCGCCATCCACCCGGACGACCGCGAAACCCTGCGCGCCGCACTGAACACAGTCGGAAACGGCGGCGCGGCCACCAGCGTCGATGTCCGCCTGCCCGAACGCGACGGCAGCTCGCCCATCGTCCACGTCTCCATCGAGGCCACCCGCGGCGCAGATGGCGTCGAAACCCTCCGCGGCACCCTGCAGGACATCTCCGAGCGGCGGGCCGCAGAAGCCCACATCCATTACCTCGCCCACTACGACACCCTGACCGGGCTGCCCAACCGCAGCCTGTGGGCCAGCCGCGCCAGCCAGGCCCTCGCCTTCGCCCGCCGCCACCAGCTGAAGCTGGCGGTGCTGTTCCTCGACCTCGACAACTTCAAGACCATCAACGACACCCTCGGCCACCCGGTGGGCGACCGCCTGCTGTCGTCCGCCGCCGGCCGCCTGTCGGCCTGCCTGCGCGACGAGGACGTGCTGGCGCGCATCGGCGGCGACGAGTTCGTGATCCTGCTGCCCAAGCTCAACCGCAGCGACGACGCCGCCGTCGTGGCCCGCAAGCTCCTCGAGAGCCTCACCCAGCCCTTCGACATCGACGGCCAGGAGCTCACCGTCAGCACCAGCATCGGCATCGCGGTCTATCCGGGCAACGGCAGCGACATCGACGTCCTGCTCAAGCACGCCGACACCGCGATGTACGGCGCCAAGAACGAAGGCCGCAACGACTTCCGCTTCTTCACGCCCGACATGAACAGCCGGGTTTTTGCCCGCCTCAAGCTCGAAAACGCCCTGCGCCGCGCCATCGAGCGCAACGAGTTGATCCTCGAGTACCAGCCCCAGTGGGAAATGCCCGAGCAGCGCCTGATCGGCGTCGAGGCGCTGGTGCGCTGGGAGCACCCCGAGCGCGGGCGGGTCACCCCGCTCGAGTTCATCCCGGTGGCTGAGGAGAGCGGCCTGATCCACGCCATCGGCGACCACGTGCTGCGCACCGCCTGCCTCCAGCAGGCCGCCTGGCACGCTGCGGGCCTGAGGCCGGTGACCATCGCGGTGAACATTTCGGCGCTGCAGTTCCGCCGGCAGGGCTTCCTCGAGCGCGTCCGTCGGATCATCGACGAGACCGGGGCCGACCCGAAGGGGCTCGACCTGGAGCTCACCGAAAGCGCGCTGATGCAGCCCGGCCCCGAGATCGAGGCCCAACTCGCCAGCCTGCGCGAGATGGGTTTCGGGCTGGCTCTCGACGACTTCGGCACGGGCTACTCCAGCCTCGCTTACCTCAAGCGGATCCCCCTCACCCACCTCAAGATCGACCGCTCGTTCGTGCAGGACCTGCCCGGCGACGCCGAGGACGCCGCCATCGCCACCGCCACCCTGTCGATCGCCCGCGACCTGGGCCTCGCGGTGATCGCCGAGGGCGTCGAGACCCCGGCCCAGCGGGATTTCCTGCTCACGCGCCAGTGCCGGGTGATGCAGGGCTACCTGCTGTCGCGCCCCCTGCCGGCCACGGCCATCACCCAGCTGCTGCGCGACGACCAGGTGGGCGGGCCCGCAGCGCGGCCCCACTAAAGCGCTGGCGCCCCGCTACTCCTTGATGCCGAGCCGCTCCAGCCGATAACGGAGCGAGCGGAACGTGACGCCCAGCGCGCGGGCCGCCGCCGTGCGATTGCCGCCGGTTTTTTCGAGGGCCTCCTCGATCACGTGGCGCTCGACCCGGTCGAGGTAATCCTGCAGCGGCGCCCCGCCCGGCGTCTCGGGCGCGGCGTGGCTGGCCTCGCCGATGTCGCTCGGGTCGAGGAGCAGGTCGTCGGCACCGATGGCGTCGCCGCTGCACAGGGCCAGCGCGCGCTCCAGCACGTTCTCGAGCTCCCGCACGTTGCCCGGAAAGGCGTAGGCCTTGAGCGCCCGAAGGGCGCCCTCGCTGAGCTTCACCGCCGGCAGGCCCGAAGACTCGGCCAGTCGCGCCAGCAACACCTCGGCCAGCTGCGGGATGTCCTCGCTACGCTCGCGCAGGGCCGGCATCCGCAGCTCGATCACGTTGAGGCGGTAGAACAGGTCCTGGCGGAAGCGCGCCGCATCGACCATCGCCTTCAGGTTCTGGTGGGTGGCGCTGAGGATGCGCACATCCACCGCCGTCTCGGCCGTGTCGCCGAGGCGGCGGAACTTCTTTTCCTGGATCGCCCGCAGCAGCTTGACCTGCATCGGCAGGGGCAGATCACCCACCTCGTCGAGGAACAGCGTGCCCCCGTGGGCCGCCTGGAAAAAGCCCTCCCGATCGGCGTCGGCCCCCGTGAAGGCCCCCTTGCGGGCGCCGAAGAACTCGCTCTCCATCAGGTTCTCGGGGATCGCGCCGCAATTCACCGCCACGAAGGGCGCCGCCGCGCGGGGGCCGAGTTCGTGGATCATGCGCGCAGCGCGCTCCTTGCCGCTGCCCGATTCGCCCGAGATGAAGACCGGCGCCTGGCTGCGCGCCAGCTTCTCGATGAGGGAGCGCACCTGCACCATCGCCGGCGATTCGCCGATCAGGCTGGTGCTGTCCTTGCGCGCGCCCTCGGGGCCTTCGGCGCTCACCGAGAACACCGACTTCACCAGCGCCCGCAGCTGCTCGATCGAGACCGGCTTGGACAGATAATCGAAGGCGCCGGCCTTGAGGGCCGTCACCGCGTTGTCCATGCTGCCAAAGGCGGTGATCACCGCCACCGGCAGGTCGCGCACGTGCTCGGCGATGTAATGCACCAGCTCGAGCCCGTCGCCATCGGGCAGGCGCATGTCGGTGAGGCACAGGCGGTAGCGCTTCTCGCCAAGCAGGCGGCGGGCCTCGGCGAGGCTGGCCGCACCGTCGCTGGCGAGGCCCAGGCGCAACAGGGATAGTTCGAGCAGCTCACGGATGTCGTCCTCGTCGTCGACGATGAGCACATCCGGCCCGCTCGAACGGGCACGCCGTTCAGTTTGGGTCATGGTTTGACGCGTCCGATGAGTCGGAAATGGGCACCGGGCAGCCCGGCCGGCTCGCCGGCGCACAGCTCCAGCACGGCGCCGTTGGCCTCTGCCAGCTCCCGGGAGATGTACAAGCCGAGACCGGTGCCTTTCGAGTGGGTGGTAAAGAACGGCTCAAAGATCTGCGCCCTCAGGTTGTCGGGCACGCCCGGGCCGTCATCGAGCACATCCAGCGCTACGCGGCCGTCATCGCGCAGGGCAGCGCCGATTTGTACCGCAGCCGGCCCTTTGCTGCAATACCTGTAGGCATTGACGACCAGATTCGACAGGATCTGCCGCATGTGGGTGCGGTCGATCGCCATCTCGAGCCCGGGCAGTACGCGGTTCACCACCACCCCATGCCCGCCGTCGGCCTTGCCGACCTCGAACTCCTCGATGAAATCGCCAACAAACTCGGCCAGCGGCAGAACCTCCCGCAGCGCCTCGTCCCGCCGCCCGAGGGCCAGCACGTCGCCCACCAGGTTGTCGATGCGCTGGGCGTTGCTGCCGATGATGCGGATCAGCCGGGCCTGCATCTCGCTGCGCTTCTCCTCGCGCAGCAGCTCGGCCGCCTGCGACACCGAGGCCAGCGGGTTGCGGATCTCATGGGCGATGCTGGCGGTGAGCCGCCCCAGCGCCGCCAGCTTGACCTGCTGCACCTGGCTGTGGATGCGGTCGAGGTCTTCCAGATACACCAGCGTCTCCCGCGCCTCGCCAGCCGGCAGGAAGCGCGCCAGCAGCATCGTGCCGCTGCCCTCGGCGCGCAGGCTATGGCTGGAGTTGTCCCGCGCGCCGGAATCCCGCAGGGCCCGGGCCAGGGCCGGCGCGTAGGCCGCCAGCGGCGCACCCTCCCGCAGGCCGGTGCCCAGCAGCACCGCCGCGCGGGGGTTGAACTGGCGCACCAGGCCATTCTCGCCCACCACCAGCACGCCGTCCTGCATGTCCTGGATGATCTGGCGGTTGAGCCGCAGCTGGCTGGCCAGGTCGACACCCCGCTGGCGGGCCAGCTTCTCGTTGGCGGCCGCCCGCAGCGCCAGCAGGCGCGCCACCTCGGCGATCGCAAAGAAGCCGATGCAGGTGATGCCGACGGTGAAGAAGTCCACCGTCGGCCGCCCCCACAGGGTGCCGAAGATGTTCTCGAGCAGCACGGCCACCGTGGCGTAGGCCGCGTAGAACAGCACCATCCGCCCCTCGCCCACCAGCCCGGCGCCGGCCAGGGCGATGAGGATCAGGATCGGGATGCCGCTGCGGTAGCCGCCGCTGCTCCACATCACCAGGGTGAGCAGGGTGACGTCCACCAGCACCTGGATCGTCACCAGGCGGCGCAGGCCGATAAGGCGGGCGCTGTCGGGGAAGCCCAGCGCCAGCACCGCCGCCACGTAGGCGAAGGACGTGGCCACGAACAGCGTCGGCGACTCGCTCCCCAGCTGGAGCGAGCGCCCCGCCACCAGAAACAGCCCGGCGACGACCAGCCGGAACACGTTGAGATAGCGCAGGGGCTCCTTGAGGGTCAGCGCCTCGTCGAGGTCGCTGTCGGGCGCCCGTGGGGCGAGCCCCTTCACCGGCGCGGGCCGAGGCGCCGGTGTTCTTCGGAACAGAAGAAGCCACCCGCGCCACGCACGCCCTCGCTCTCCGGCACGTGGAGGCCGCAGTGGGCGCAGGCCACCATCTGCTCGATCTCCTGCACCTCGGCCCGCGGCGGCATCGGCGCTCCCTCCGGCGCCTCGGCGTCGGGCTTCCGCCCTCCCTGCCCGAGCCCGCCGCGCAGGGCGCGCCGAACATAGAAAAGACCGATCAGGAAGAGGATGAACAGGGCGAGGTTGCGCACGGCCGGGGCTCCAGAGTTGGCTTTCGAGTTTAGCAGAAGCGCTGCAGGCGCTCGAAAGCGGCGGCCAGGGTATCCTCACGCTTGGCAAAGCAGAAGCGGATCACCTTTTCGTCGCGCCCGTCGCCGAAAAAGGCCGACAGGGGAATCGCCGCCACGCCCACCTCACGGGTCAGCCAGTCGACGAAGGCGGTGTCGGCCTGATCCGAGATGGCCGCGTAGCGGACGGTCTGGAAATACGTGCCGGCGCAGGGCAGCAGCTCGAAGCGGGTGGCCGCCAGGCCGGCCCGGAAGAAATCGCGCTTCCCCTGGTAGAACGCCGCCAGCCCGAGGTGGCGCGAGGCATCGCCCATGTAGTCGGCCAGCGCCAGCTGCACCGGCGTATTCACGGTGAACACATTGAACTGGTGCACCTTGCGGAACTCGGCCATCAGCTCCCGCGGCGCCAGCACGTAGCCCACCTTCCAGCCGGTCACGTGGTAGGTCTTGCCGAAGCTCGAGACGATCACGCTGCG
>RRZT011520278.1_pt1 | contig 15722 bp, 15 predicted proteins | sample 2165551 | NCBI WGS metagenome assembly RRZT01 (sample SAMN10456910, study PRJNA506462) | wastewater metagenome | biome: wastewater; feature: sludge; material: wastewater sludge; isolation source: wastewater sludge with Escherichia coli K12::gfp cells carrying plasmid... | place: USA: Moscow, Idaho... | reverse complement strand
TTCAGGAGGTTACATAAGCTAACCTCCAAAATTAACGGAGGTAAAATGAAAAATATAATTATTAAATATATAAGAGAAAGCATATTTAGAAAAGCAACACACAAATCTTGTTATACATGTTTTCACTCAAGTGATTTATTAAATTCATGGTGGTGGTAATTTGAGTAAAGAAGATAGATTATTAGAAAATAGATTTTCATATAAAATAACAAAATCAAAAGTTTTTATTTATTTTAAAAATAGAGAAATAATGACTCTAAAAAATTTGGATGCTCAAGAATGTATTAGAGTTTTAGATGGAGCAAGTCCCTATGAAATTCAATATTACTTAGCAACAATTACTGGAAATTTTAAGCATGGAAATGAGAAAAAATAAATTCTCATTTTAACGCTTAAATACTCTTAAAAAATCAACTAAATATAATTTATTTAAAAAAAAGTAAATAAGTCATCAAAATAAGCTTGTTAAAATGATTTTATAAGAATCAATTTAAGATTTTTTATAGTATACTTAAAAGTAGTTAGATAAAATTAATTTGCTATACAAAATTTATTTTTAAGGAGACAAAAATGAGTTTAAAAAAAGATTTTTTATGGGGTGGAGCAGTAGCTGCCAATCAATGTGAAGGTGCATATTTAGAAGATGGTAAAGGAATGTCTTTAGTAGATATTTTACCTGGTGGAAAACTAAGAAAAGAAGCTTTAATAGATAATCCAAAAAAAGCTCTTGAAACTAAATATGATTTTTATCCGTCACATGAATCTATTGATTTTTATCATACATATAAAGAAGATATAGCCTTATTTGCAGAAATGGGATTTAAAGTATTTAGAATGTCTATATCTTGGCCTAGAATATTTCCAAATGGAGATGAAACAACTCCAAATGAAAAAGGTTTAGAGTTTTATGATAAAGTTTTTGACGAGTTAAAAAAATATAATATAGAACCTTTAGTTACTATTAATCACTTTGACACTCCATTAGGTTTAGTAAAAGACTATGGTGGATGGAAAAATAGAAAATTAGTTGATTTTTATGTTAACTATGCAAAAGTAATTTTAGAAAGATACAAAGGAAAAGTAAAATATTGGTTAACTTTCAATGAAATCAATATGCTTTTACATATCCCTTTCTTTGGTGGTGGGATACTAATTGAAGATGGAGAAAACGAATTAGAAGTTAAATTCCAATCAGCTCACCATCAATTAGTAGCAAGTAGTCTTGCAACTAAAATTGCTCATGAAGTTGATACAAACAATATGGTTGGATGTATGCTTGCTGCAGGAGATGTTTATTATAACACTTGTAATCCTAAAGATGTTTGGAAATCAATAGAAAAAAATAGAGAGCAATACTTCTTTATAGATGTCCAATCAAGAGGATACTACCCAAGTTACACAGAAAGATTGTTTGAAGAAAATAATATCAATTTGAAATTTGAAGATGGAGACAAAGAAATACTAAAAAATCATACTGTTGATTTTATTTCTTTCTCATATTATTCTTCAAGATTAACAAGTGCAGATCCAGAAGAGCTAAAAAAATTGGAAGCAGGAAATGCATTTGCATCTCTTAAAAATCCATATTTAGAAGCTTCTGAGTGGGGATGGCAAATTGACCCTATTGGTTTAAGAGTAACAATGAATACAATGTATGACAGATATCAAAAGCCTTTATTTATAGTTGAAAATGGATTAGGAGCTGTCGATGTCTTAGAAAATGAAACAGTTAATGATGATTATAGAATTGCTTATATGAAAGAACATTTAAAAGAAATGATAGAAGCAGTAAAAGACGGTGTAGAATTATTAGGATATACTTCTTGGGGATGCATTGATTTAGTTAGTGCAGGAACTGGTGAAATGAAAAAAAGATATGGATTTATCTATGTAGATAGAGACAATGAAGGAAAAGGAACAAATAAAAGATATAAGAAAAAATCTTTTGAATGGTATAAAAATGTTATAGCAACAAATGGACAAGAATTATAAAAAACAAAGAGAGATTCAAGATTTTGAATCTCTCTTTTTGATTTATATAAAAAAATTTGCCGAACTTAAAAAAATTATGGTATTATACCTTAAATTTAAGAGTTTTTTTAAGGAGTTTTATGGATAAAGAATTAAGAAAAATCCCTATTTTTTCTAAACTTTCTGACTCTACTATCAATAAATTAGAGGATTTAATTGTAAAAAAAGAAATAAAAAAAGGAGAAATTTTATTTTTTGAAAGACAAAAAGTAACAAATATTTATATATTATCTAAAGGAACAGTTTTTCTTTATCGAGATGGTCTTAAAGATTATAGAAGAATTGTATTTATTTTAGGAGAGGGAAAAGTAATAAACGAAGTTATATTTGATGGACAAACAGCATCTATAACTTGCGAAGCTTTTGAAAACTCTATTGTTTACTCCTTTGATGTTGAAAAACTTAAAAATATCATGAGGGATGATTTTGACTTAAGCTTCGCTTTTCTTACTTCTACAGGACATAAGGTAAGAAAGTTATATAGGCAATTAAAAAATGCAACACCTATTGGATTAGATAAAAAACTCGCTGCAAAACTTTGGAAATTAAGCGACGGTTTTGGTGTTGATTGCTATGCAAGAAATCTTTCATGTACTAAGAAAAATGAAAATTGTATAGGGTGGTCTCATATTATTAAAAGCATAACTATAACTTTCTTAGCTGAAATGCTTGGTTCTACAAGAGAAAGTATCTCAAGGGAAATGAAAAAACTAGAAAAAGCAGGTTTAATAAAATGGGAAAATAAGCATTTACTAGTTAAAAGATGCGATTTACTGGAGTATTATAAAGGAGATAAAAACTGAGTGTTAGTAACACTCAGTTTTTTTAATTCCATTTATTTAAATTCCAAGTTTCGCTTTCATTTTTTGAATAGCTTTTTTATAAACTTCTAATGATTTATTACTATCTGCCAATATATAATTATCTAAAGCATCTTGAAATTGGTTTTGTTCTTCAAAAATTTTTGCGATATTATAGAAAGAGCTTGCTTTAACAAGTTTTTCATTAGTTCCTGTGGCCAAAGAGATTGCTCTTCTGTTCGCCCAAATAGCTTCTGGAAGTTTACCAAGTTTCTTGTATGCTAATCCCATATTGCTATAAGCTTGGCTAAAGTTTTCATTAACTAAAATAGCTTTTTTATAATATTCTATAGCCTCTTCATTATCTCCGCTTTTATAAGAATTTTCTCCTAATTTATTTAATTCATTAGCATCATTAACTATTTTTTGATCGAGTAGTTTATTATCCTTAAGTATTCCTTTTAATAGTGTATCTGCTTCATTTAAATCCGAAACAGTTGTAAATTTATTAATTGGAATAAGGTCTCCATATTCACTAATTTTGAACAATACCCATAAATTGCCTACATGGCCTTGAGGTATGTAAAAAGTTTCAATTTGCGTAGAACCTGCATAAACCAAAACTTTTGCCCCACTTTCAGATAATTTTGTAGAAAATTTTTCATCTTTATTTGTATAATCATGAACAGCATAAATATAGTCATTTCCATTTAAAGATTTATTAATAGTAATAGTTTCTGGACCAAATCCATCAGTATCATCTACATCAAGCATTCCCTCTTCTCCATTTTTATTTTTCCAAAAAATATGACTATTTCTAAAAACTAAATGTGAATCTATATCTTTTGGATTCTCATCCCAACTAAGGACAATTCTATATCCTCCTATTTCTTTCATTTCTTTACTTAAAGCAAAAGTTAAACCATCAAATGGTCCTCTAACAATTTGCGTTGCATACCCTGATTTTTTTATAATAATTGTAACTGAAGAATCATCTATACCACCAAATATACCATCTTTGACTATAAGCCTTCCATGTGAATCTGTCTTCCCTACGTTTATATTCTCTCCATCTTTACTAAAAGAAATATCCGCTCCTTCTATAGGCTTTCCTTTAACTTGAGAATCTAGTACATTAATACTAATAATTTCTTTAGCAAATACAGGTATACACATCATTGCTATAATTATAATAAAAACTAGTTTTTTCATATTTTCTCCCTTATTTCTTCGATTTTTACTTCTATTCATAAATATTATATTTTATTACAAAAAAAATCAATATTTTTTTGAAAAAAATTAAATTTTTATTTAAATCTTTATTATAGGCTAATGATTTATAAAAGAAAAAAACTAGTTTGCATTTAAAGTTCTACTTATTACATTCATAATTAGATTTTTCTGTGAGAAAAATCTAATTTAAAAAACAGGTAAAATTTAATCTTTACCTGTTTTTATGCCTTCAATATTTATAATAAATACTCAAATTAATTTAACTATAAAGATATTACTTGTGCACAAATTATATCTTTATTATTTTGGAATCTATCTAAAGTTTCATTAGATAAAGAATTATCAATGTTTAAAAGCATTATTGCCTTATCACCTTTAACTTTTCTTCCAACATGCATTGTTGCAACATTTACTTTAGCTTCTCCAACTAAAGTTCCAACAGTTCCAATTACACCGGGAACGTCTTCATTTTTAATGTAAAGAATGTGATTATATGGAGTAACATCTATTTCAAAACCGTTTAACTCGACAATTCTACCTTCTCCATTAGCTGCCAAAGTTCCAGATAAAGTAAATTTCTCTCCGTTATTTTTTGTAATTTTTATTTTAATTAAGCTAGAAAAATTATTATATGAATCACTGCAAGAATTTTCAATAAAACCAATTCCTAAATTTTCTGTTATAACCTTTGCATTTATATAATTTACTTGAGAGTCTTGTATCGGAGTTAATAATCCTTTTAAGAAACTAAGTCCTACAAGACCTGTGTCATATTTAGTAATATTTCCCCAATATGAAATTTCAACTTTTTGAATTTTTTCTTTTTCCATTTGAAAATAAAATTTACCTAATTTTTCAGACAAATCTATAAATGGTTTAATTGTTTTTAACTCTTCTAAATTAATTGCAGGCAAATTAACAGCTGTTGATACAACTTCACCTTTTAGACCTGCAATAACTTGTTCTGCAACAACTTTTCCAACATTTTTTTGAGCATCAACAGTATTTGCTCCAATATGAGGAGTAACTGTAACATTTTCAAATTCATATAAAGGAGATGTTTTTCTTGGCTCACTTTCATGAACATCTAAACCTAAACTAGCAATTTTTCCAGATTTTAATCCTCTATATGCAGCTTCTTCGTCAATTAACCCACCTCTTGCAGCATTAACTAATCTTACTCCCTTTTTCATTTTTTCAATTTGAGAATCTGAAATCATTTTTGTAGTTTCTGCTGTTTTAGGAGTATGCAAAGTAATAATATCTGCTTGTTCTACAAGTTCATCTAAAGAAACTTTTTTACATCCAAATCTTTCAAATCTTGAATCAGAAATATAAGGATCATATGCAATTAAGTTCATTCCAAAAGCTTTCATTCTCGTAGCAACAATAGAACCTATTCTCCCTAACCCAATAATTCCAAGAGTTTTATTGAAAAGTTCTGTTCCTTCAAAATTATTTCTATTCCAATTTCCTTCTTTTAAGTGTTTGTCAGCATAAGAAATATCTCTACATCCATCTAACATTAAACCAATAGCTAATTCTCCGGCAGATATAGTATTGCTTTCAGGAGTATTACAAACAATAATCCCTCTTTTTGTAGCCTCAGGAACAACAATATTATCTATACCATTTCCAGCTCTTCCTACAATTTTAAGATTAGTCCCTTTATCCATAAGCTCTGCATCTACTTTTGTAACGCTTCTAACTATTAATGCGTCATATTCATGTATTACAGAAAGAAGCTCTTCTCTACTTTTATCAATGGCCAAAGTTACATCACAATTCTCTTTTAAAAGTTCAATCCCACAATCGTCCATTTTTTCTGCAACGATTACCTTAAATTTTTCCACAGTTTACCCCCTGTATATAAATTTTTTCAACTATTCATAGTAAAAATTTTATTCCAATTATTTTATATATATGAATAGTTATTTTTCCCATTTAAAAAATACTACCGAAATTATACACAATAATGACAACAAAGTAAAGAATTAAAAAAATTTGTATATTAAATATAAGGACAATTATTGACTTTTTTCAAATTTTCATTTATTCTTTATATGAGGTGATAATATTGAAATTTATTAGAGTTAATAAAGAAGGTAATATAAAAAATGGTATAGTTTTTAAAGAAAAGTTATACTTTTTAGAGGATATTTATAAAAAAGAAATAGAATTAATAGAATTTATAAAAATATTTGATTTAAATGAAGTTTTTAATCAAATTAAGAAAATAGAGGCTTACTCGCTAAGTGACTACACTATTTTATCTCCCATTGAAGAGCCCAGAAGAAATGTTATTTGTCTTGGAAAAAATTACTTAGACCATGTTAATGAATGTGCAACAGGAGGGATTGATAAAGATTTAGGAAGACCTAGAGAACCTATATTTTTTACAAAAATGATAAATAGATTTGTAAATCCCTATGAAAATATAGATTTAAATGAAGAAGTTACTAAAAGTTTGGATTATGAAGGAGAACTTGCTGTAATTATTGGAAAAGAAGGAAAAAATATAAGGGAAGAAGATGTAAAAGATTATATATTTGGATACACCATTTTAAATGATAGTTCTGCTAGAGATTTACAGCAAAAACATTCTCAATGGTTTAAGGGTAAAAGTTTAGATAATACCTGTTCTTTAGGGCCAATGATATTATTAAAAGACGAAACTTCATATCCACCTAAATTAGATATTAAAACTTATGTAAATAACGAACTACGTCAAAGTAGTAATACTGGAAATTTTATTTTTAGTATCGATTATGCCATTTCTCAACTATCTCAAGGAACTACATTAAAAGTAGGAGATATAATTGCTACAGGGACTCCAAAAGGAGTAGGGATGGGGTTCTCACCTCCTAAATTTCTTAAAAAAGACGATATATTAAAAATTGAAGTTGAAAAAATAGGAGCTTTAATTAATAAAATCAATTAATATTGCTATGAAGAGACATATATTTTGCTAGAATGTCTGTATTTTTATGTAGGCGTCTAGCTAGTTCTCTAGCAATATTAAGTATAATTTTTGAAAAAAGTGTAGGATAACTTTTGTGTAGGTTAAAAAGGGTTTTTCTAGAAATCATAATACATTCTGTTTTCTTTTGACAAATTGCTGTTCCACCATGAGGTTCAATAGAAATAAGTGAAGCTTCCCCTAAACAGTCTCCAACTGTAAAATCTAGGAACTCATATTCAATATTGCTATTACTAATATAAAGCTTAATTTGACCAGAAATAATAATATATATATAATTTGGTGAATCCCCTTTTTTAAATATTATTTCATTTTTATTAAATGATTTCCATTCTGATAATGAAAAAACTTGGGAAATTTCGCTTTGAGATAATCCTCCAAGAAGAGAAATTTTATTTAAAATAGGTAACACTTTTTTTATATTGTTAAAAGGAACAATATTGTAATTTTCCATGATGCGCCCCCTAAATAATTATTGCCATATTTACTATTCTGTATTTTTTAAAAAATCCTTTAATAAAATTAAATTTTTAATATAATTAAAAAGCTTAGTTTTTTAAGTAACTAAGCTTTTCTAATATTATTCTTCTGATTTTATTTGTGACCACAATCCATTATGAACTTCTAATGCACTTCCTAAATCTCTAAGTAAAGATGTTTTTTTCAAATCCTCAATAGAATAAGGTGATTTAGTTTTTCTTAATTTTTCTGCTTCTGTATTTACAGAAGGAATTTCAAAAAAATCAACAACTTTTGCGTATACTTCTGGTCTAAGAATGAAATCAATAAATTTATATGCATTTTCTGTATTTTTTGAACTATTAAGAATAACCATAGAATCAATATACATTGTTCCACCTTTTTCAGGGATAAAAAATTCAAAATTATCTCTATTTGACTCATCTAGCTGAGCAACAATATTTTCATAATATCCTTGGACAACCCAAAATTCTCCAGTAGCCAGCCCTTTCCCAAAACTTTCAGAATCAAATTTAACAATATTTTTTTTCCATTTAGAAATAGAATCTTTTGCTTTTTCCAATTCTTCTTTTTTTGTACTTCTACCATCAAAACCATTATATAATAAAGCACTTGTAATAACTTCTCTTCCGTCATCTAAAAGAGTCATATAACCTTTATAATTAGAATTTTCAAAAATCTCATAACTTTTTTTATAATTTTTAACATGTTCTTTATTTACAGCAATTCCAGTAGCTCCAATAGCATAAGGAATAGTATAATCTAAATTTTTGTCATACTCTATTTTATCAATTATATCTTTGTTCAAATTTTTAATATTTGGAATTTTTGATTTGTCTAATTTATGTAACATTTTTTGATTTATCATAATTTCTTGATAATCTGCTGAAGGAAAGACAATGTCATATCCTAGACTTCCAGAAGAAATTTTAGCATACATTTCTTCATTAGAAGCATAATTATCTACAATAACTTTAATCCCAGTTTCTTTATAAAAATCGTCTAAAATTTCTTGGGGCATATAATCTGACCAATTAAAAATATACAAAACTTTTTCTGATTTTTTTTCACTTTTCCCACAAGACATAAATGCCATGGATAAACATAATAAAAACAATATTTTCTTCATTCTCATCTCCCTACTCAAAACACTAATTTTTTTAGCATTTATTATATTAAAGTTATAATTGCTTAAAAAAGCAAAAATAAGTCAAAAAGACTACCTTTTATTATAACATGAAAATGATTTTTAACCAATTTAATTATAAAAAATTTAATTATGTTTCATTAATTTAATAGCTTCAATAAGAGTTTTTTTGCCTCCTAATTTTTTTATATTTTGAATATTTAATGAATTTTTCCAAAGTTTTGAATTTTTTTGGCCGTGATACAAACCTAATAGATGTCTTATTATGGAATTTGAGTTAAATCCATTTTTTTCATAAGAATCAACATAATCTAATATATTTTCAATAGCTTCTTCCCTTGAAGTTGGAGCATTACAAACGTCATAATAAGAATCTGCTATATTTAAAAAATAAGGATTATCATAAATTTCTCTACCTATCATAACACTATCAACATTTTTTAAATGTGTGTCAATATCCTCTTTTGTTTTTATCCCCCCATTTAATTCAATGTTTAAGTGGGGAAAATCTTTTTTAACCTTATAAACAAAATCATAATTTAATGGAGGAACCTCTCTATTTTCTTTAGGGCTAAGTCCTTTTAATATTGCTATCCTTCCATGTATTGTGAGCCTGTCAGGTTTTCCTTCGTCTATTATACTAACAAACTCTTTTAAGTATTCATAAGAATCTAAAATTTTATTCTCAAAAGTTCCATCTAAAACTCCTGTTCCATCAATACCTATTCTATGCTTTACAGTAACTGGTTTTTTAGTTATTTTTTTTATTTCTATCACCATATCCCTAACTAAAAAAGGATAAGCCATCAATACAGCTCCCATATTATTTCCTGAAATTCTATCTGATGGGCAACCTATATTTAGGTTTATTTCATCATAGTCCCAATTTTCAGCAATTTTAACGGCTTCTACCATTTCTTCTACATTGTCTCCTGCAAGTTGTAAAGCAAGAGGCTTTTCTATAGGGTCAAAATCTAAAATTTTATTTTTATCTCCATGAATAATGCTTTTAGCAGTAATCATTTCTGTGTAAAATAAAGATTTTTTACTAAAAGCTCTTAAAAAATATCTAAAATGCCTATCAGTTTTGTCAACCATAGGTGCAACACTAAATTTATGAATTTTAATCATCTCCTATCTCTAATTTGTTAATTCTATATTAATTCAGTCAACTTTCATCATAATAGATTAATAAAAATTTGTCAATTAATTAGAGATAGAAAGATTTAAATTTTTACTTATTTACTGTACAATTATTTAGTATTTTTGAGACTATTTTTTGCAAGAAGAGGATTAATCATTACTCCAGGGCCACAAATACATCCACCTTCACATGCCATTCCTTCTAAAAGGTTTATATTAACAGATTTTATTTTCTTAAAAACTTCATTTCCTTCAGAAATTCCATTCATTTTGGAAATCATAAGATTTTTATTACAATATGCTTTAACAGCTTCACTTACTCCACCAGCTTGGGCAAAATTCCATCCTAAATTTGACCCTTCAACTTCTAAAGTTTCTAAGCTTGAAGGCTCAATTCCAAAGCTTATAAACAAACTTGCTAATTCTTCAAAGGTTAAAACATAATTTACAATCTTACTTTCTTTAGCTTCCATTTTTTTAGCAATACATGGTCCAATAAAAACTATTTTTTGCCCTCTTTTTTTTATATGCTTTGCTAACTCCACCATTGGAGAAGCTGCTGGAGAAATATTTTTTTCAAAATCTTTTTGGTATTTTTTTATATAAGATACAAATGATGGGCAACAAGAAGTTGTCACAAGGGAATCTGTTTTTTCAAGATATTCGGCTTCTTCTTTTGCAACTAAGTCTGCTCCAAGAGCTACTTCGCAAGCATCTGAAAATCCAATGTTTAAAAGAGCTTGTTTTATTTGACCAATTTGAACTTTTGGTCCAAATTGTCCAGCTATTGCAGGGGCAAAAATAGCAACTATTTTATCATTATTTTTAATGTGAGACATAACTTTCAACATGTCAGAAGGACTTTCTAATGCTCCAAAAGGGCATGCAATATAACAAGCTCCACAATTGATACATTTTTCTGAATCAATTTGAGCAGCATTTGTTTCATCACTAGAAATAGCATTTACAGCACAAGCACGCTCGCATGGTCTTTCTAATTTTACTATAGCAAAATAGTTACATGCTTTTGCACATAATCCACAGCCTACACAGGCTTCAGCGTTAATATAGGCTCTATTATTTTCAATGGAAATAGCATTTTTAGGACACACAGTTTTACAAGAATGAGCAACACAATTTCTACAAAGATCCGTAGCATAATATTTTCCTGAAGGACAGCCGTCACAAGCCTCTTTAATTACTTGTATAAATTCATTATTATTCTTTTTTTCAAATTGTCCTAAATTTTCATAAAAATCTGATATTTCATAAAGTTCATAATCTTTAGTATCCTTATAATTTAATCCTAAATAAAGCTTAATTCTTTGTTTTAAAACTTCTCTTTCGTGGTATAAAGATGTTCTATATGTGGGATGTGGGCCAGGTAGAAGAGTTTTATTAAGTTTTGGAAGTTCTTTTTGTAAAGTATCATTTAAGAAGAGCTTTCCCATTTTAATTAATGTTTGTCTTCTTAATTTCATAGTTTCATTAAAAACAAAAGTTCTCATTATTCTATTCGCCTCTTTCTAATTTTGTTATTAAAATAGATTTAAAATTTTCAGGAGACATATTTTCATAAAGTTCATCATTTATTTTTATAACTGGTGGTTTATAATGACCTTGACATGCTGAAAAACATGTTGCATATTCTAAAGAATAATTTTTTTTAATTCTATCGTCAAATTTTTCAAAAACATCTATAAGAGTAGAAGCTCCCATTAAATGACAAGTTGTACCAACACAAATCTTTACTTTCATAATCAATTCTCCTTATAAAAAATTATTATACTTCTTCAATTTCAACTATTTTTCCAAGTTTTTCAAGTAATATCTTTAATTCATAAATAACTTTTGCCTTAAGATTAAATTCTTCGGGTAAAAATGGATTTTGATGAGCAACATTTATTGCTTTTCCTAAATAAATTTTTATATTTGTTGATTTTCTAAAAATTTCAATTATTTTACTTGCAGGGCAATTTTTAATTTCAGTATTTTTTTTAAGCATGTCAACTACTCTATTTAGAGTAAGTAATCCTTCTGTAACTAAATCGACTCCTTTTAATTTTGCCATAGGTGGTAAATCATTCACATAATTTTCTAAGTCTACAATAATTTCTTCTTTTATTTCTCTAGCAATAATATTTGCTGTAGTTCCACCTGATAAAATTCTATAACCTTTTGATTTTTTGAAATTATCTAAAAATTTTGAATCATCTTTAGGGTTTTTAGGTGGTCCAATAAATAAGTCAGTATAAACTTTTTCTTTAAAAGTAATGGCACAAACAGTTGTATCATCTCCAGCTCTTCCATTATATAAATTTTTACATACATCGACTAATGACTCACTTACATCGGAAGCTGATTTGTTTAGCCTAACATAGTCTTCCAAAAAGTCATTAACATTTTCCCATTGCCAACCTAAATTTAAAAGTTCACCAACACCAGCATGAATTACCCCATCAGAAACTGCCACTAAAAAGTCACCCATTCTCATTTTAAAATTACTTTCACGAATTTTTTTCCCATTTATTTCTTTTTCTTGTTTAATAATGTTAAAAGTTTTACCTAATCGATAGTAAAAAGAAGAGGGGTTTTCATATTCAATCATGTAAACATCTCCAGTTTCTTTTACATCAATAATTGTAAATGTTGAGTAGGCCAACTGTCTTTTTTGACAAACAGGTAAAGTATGCATAATGGTGTCTAAAGTTTCTTCAATACTTAATCCTTCTTTTAACATTGTTACAGCTATTTTAGAAGTTAAGGTAGCTAAAATGTTAGCTTTTACTCCACTTCCTAAACCGTCAGCAAGAACAAGAATAAGTCCATCATCAGTTTTTATTACTTCTACATTATCCCCACAAAGTTCTTCACCAAATTTATTTATACTATTAAAAGAATAATCAATATAATAATCCATTAAAATTCACCTTCTACCAGCTTCTTAAGTTTAGTTAATGCAACTTTAGTTTCAGCAGTTGTTTCTCCTAATAGAGAAGCTATTTCTTGTGCAACAGTCATCTGTTTATTTATAACTTCTTGGGTAAGTAAAAGTGTATTTTTTTTCATGGCAAGAAGCTCTTCTTTTTGCTTTTCTTCTTTTGTAATATTAGTAATAATTACAAGGAGCGCTTCTTGATTTTCAAGGTATATTATATTTTTTAAAGCTATTAAATTATAAGTTGAGTAAAATTCTCGTTTTTTGATAATATTCGTTTTTGTTTCCATCACATTTTTAAAGTCTTCATCATTTAAATAATTTGTAATTTTCTTTCCAATTGCACTATCATCACAGTAAAACTTTTCTTTTGCTGCATGGTTTAAGTCTCTTATTATTAAATTTCTATCAAGAACAAAAACACCATTAGGTGAATTTGAGAAAAGTTCATTACTTATTCTTTCAGCTTTTGTTCTCATAAAAGGAATACACATATCAATAGTTGACATCCCATTTATTACTGCAATAGCTTTTTCTCTACAAGAATTATATCCACAAGCAGCACAATTAAGCTCATCTTGTTTAGTGTATTTTTCCATAGAAGTAAGAACTTCTTTTATTTGGTCTTCATCAATAATAGGCATTTTTTTCTTTTTATCTTTAAAAATTCTTGAGCAATCAATTTCAGTAGAGTATGAAAAGTCTTTTTGAATATTTTCTTCCAAATTAAGAAGACGTTCGTAATATGTTGTTTCTGTTTTTTCCCCAGCTGGGCCCCCTAGGCATGAGCCTTTACAAGCATTTATTTCAACAAATATTTTTTTATCCCTTAAACCCTTTAATGAATTTAAAAAATTAATACAGTCTTCCATCCCTTGAACAGTAATTTTTTTATAATTATTTGAATCAATAAATTTATTAATTCCTCCTATTTTTGGAAAAAGCTTTCCACTATGAGGAGCTTCTAAATCAATTTCACTTTCTGGCATATTTGAAAAATCACCATACTCATCAAGAATTTCATCAAAGGTCAAAACAGCATCAACTAATCCTTCGTAATTTTCTGAAAAAATTTCAGATTTTTTACTTAAACAAGGTCCAATAAATACAACTTTAGAATTAGGATAATTTTCTTTTATCATTGCCCCATGAAGAAGTAGAGGGGTTTTTACTGGTATAAGATAATTAATATATTCTGGATAATGCTTTTCGATTAAAGAATTTACTGAAGCGCATGCACTTGTTAAATGAATATTGCTTTCAGAATTTGTTAAATATTTCTCATAATTTTCGCTAACAATAGAAGCCGCTACTCCTGTTTCTTCTACCCTATAAACTCCTATTTTCCTAAGTAGACCAATAAATTTTTTATAATTTTTAAAGTAGCCTCTATAAGAAGGAGCAATTGAAACGATAACTTTTTCACTATTAGTTATAAAATTTTTTACCTTTGGTAAATCACTTAAAATTTGTCTGGCATTTTGACTACAGACTAAAAAACATTCTCCACATTCAACACAAAGACTTTCCTCAATTTGTGCTTGATTATCTTTAAATTTTATAGCTTTAAGCTTACATTTCCTTAAACATTTATAGCAATTTTTACAATTGGCTTCTGAAAAGTTAAGAACTTGAACATTCATACATTTACCACTCTTTTCTTAATTTTTTCTATAACATTTTCTTTTGTTGCAGAATCAATTTCATTATCTATCATAATACTAACATCTTTTGTACATTGACCTAAACAAAATGATGCTTTCAATTGGATTTCCTTTTCAAGATGATTAGTTTTAATATAATTTTGAATTTCCCCAATAACATCATATGATCCTTTTAAATGGCAAGCACTTCCAACACAAACCTTAATCTCCATAAAACCTCCTTTGTTAAGTAAATATTAACATAAATACTTGAATTATAAAAGAAGAAATTTAATTTTTTTTAAAAATATATTACATATTTTCAATTATTTTGATAGGCTTTTAATTTGAAATCGATTTATTTGTTCTAAATTAATTCAAAAATAAAAGATATAAATTTCAAAAAAAGAGGTATTGCAATGAATAAAAAATAACTTTTTAAAAAGATGTTTGAATTAACTTTACTAAAAATTACTCTACGGAAAATTCATTTTTTAAAGTTTTACTTAATTAAGTTAATTAAAAAAAATTAGAAAAAGAGGGGTTTTTGGTTTTTTATAGAATACAATAATGTTAAGAGTAATCAATAAGTTATATATATTAAAAACACGTATAAAATGGAGAGGATAATCATGAAAATCAAAACAAAGTTAACCTTAAATACCGTTCTTGTTTTTTTACTTTTACTTATAAGTGCAATATTAGTATTCTTTATGCAAAAAAATATTATGAAGAAAACTGAAACTCTTTTATATGAAAATAGTTATAAAAGCATTTCTTTGATTTTGAATGCAGATAGAGACTTCTATCAAGCTTTAGACGCAATAAATAAATTTAGTGTGTCTAAGGATAATAAAGATAAAGATGGATATACAGAAAATGTTCAACAAGTTAAAGATAGAATAGGAGAAGCATTAACAATTCTTTCAACAAATAAAGATTACTGGATAAATATAAAAACTGAAGAAGGAAATGAAGACATTTTTTCACTTTTTGAAAAATTTAAAATAAATATAGCAAAATTTGAAAATTCAATTTCTTCTGGTAATATTGATTCAGAAAGCTTTGATGGAACTAGAGACCAAATAAATTTAATGGGAGAGCTTGTTGATAAGGGTGCTGAACAATCTATTGTGGAAATAAAATCTCTTGAAAAAGTAACAGAAAATATTGAGAGAGTTATGTATACCCTTGTAATTTTAATTACTTCCATTTTCAGTTATATAATCTCTAAGTATATAAATAGCTCTATTATAAGAATTAATAAAACAATTAAAGAATGTGAAGATGGAAATATGAATGTTCGTATTGGAATTACTAAAAATGA
>RRZT011153371.1_pt1 | contig 15728 bp, 12 predicted proteins | sample 2165551 | NCBI WGS metagenome assembly RRZT01 (sample SAMN10456910, study PRJNA506462) | wastewater metagenome | biome: wastewater; feature: sludge; material: wastewater sludge; isolation source: wastewater sludge with Escherichia coli K12::gfp cells carrying plasmid... | place: USA: Moscow, Idaho... | reverse complement strand
GCGGTGACCTCTCGCCGCTCGATTCACCTGGATCCGCGCATCTGGTACAAACCCGGATCGATCATCGGGTGGGGGAGTCGCCGTCCAACATGCACTCGATGATCTGAATGACCCCCAGCTCATCGCACGACGGCGCCACATGGGTGGCGGCCCGGATGATGTCGGGATGTGCATTGGCCACGGCGAAGGATGTGTGCGCCGCACTCATCATTTCCAAGTCATTGAGGTAATCCCCGAAAACGACCGTTTGGTCAGCCCCGATACCGAGGCTGTCCTGAAGTCGCCTCAGGGCGTTGCCCTTGTCCGCGCCCCTCTCGGTGATGTCGATCCAGTTCTCCACGGATGAGACCACCGAATGGGTGGCCTTGAACCGTTCGACGGCAGGAACCAGAGTGTCCTCAATGGCATCGAACGAGCAGACGGCAATTTTGACGACGTCATCCTTGACATCCAGGACATCCTCCACGATGCTCATCTTCTTGTAGTAGCGATCTGCCTGCTCAAGGAACGCCGTATCGCTTCGGTCCGTGTACGCCCCCTGCTTCCCAGCCAGGATGACGCCGAGGTTCACGCCCTTGTCCGCGAGGCCGCGTACGATTGCGACGGCCTTGGTCACGATCTCGGGGGCGATGGTGAGCGAGTGCAAGACCTCTCCATCGAGGACCACCAGAGCCCCGTTCTCCCCGATCAAGGGCATTCCGGCGTGCGCGCCGCCGAACGTGTGCTCCAAGGTGGCAATTTGCCGGCCACTGGCGGGAACGAAGAGAATTCCTTTCTCCTTCAGCCGCCGCAGGAGGGGCCACATGGGTTCGGGGACCATGCCGTCCTCTCCGATGAGAGTTCCGTCCAAATCGCTGGCGATCAGGCGGACATCGATCAGTGGCAGGTAGTCGGACGGATCTGAGGCGTGGACTGTCATGGAGTACTCTCTGCATCGGAAATCCTCACGGCGGAGCGCGTCCTGGCGCGAGGCGGCTTCGTCCCATCCTATCGAAACCCGGACTGAGCTGGGCCGACATCGACAACCGGCATTGGAACGCGAGGTCGGCCTTGTAGTGCTCACTCTCGCGTTCCAACGGTCACTCTCGCGCACGGGCCGACTCTGAGCCGGGTGGCTACGGGCGGTCTCCCTCCTGCGAGTCGAGGTAACTGATCAGCGCATCGCGCACGAAGGACGCGCCGGCGCTGCCGCCGTAGTTCCTTGCGAACCGCGGATCGTCCACGTACATGTGCGCCAACCCGCGCACGTAGGCCGCGGTGTCCCCGCCGGGGGTGTGTGCGGGGGTTCCCGGGACTCCGGTCAACCACTCCACGTGCCGCCGCGCAAGTTCGCGGGCCGTGGCTGAATCGGGCGCGGTTCCGGCCTGCGCCGCCGCCACCCAATCGGAGTTGAGATTGGCCACCCTGTGCTGCCACTCCTGCTTCTCGGCGGAGCTCAGCGCCTGCCACCACTCGCTGGAGCGGGCATGAGCCTGCTTGCCCCACCGCTGCTCGACTTCCTCCTTGTACTGCGTGTGATCGAATCCTTCGAACATTGCATCTGCCATGAGTTCTTCCTTTCCTTCCAGTGCTCGAATGGTGTGTTCCACCGCAGCCACCTGCTTCCCGACCCGGCGCAACTCGTTCTCCAGCATCGCCAGATGGCGCCGAAGAGCGGCGAGTTCGCCCTCCTCCTTTCCCAGGATGCGCGCAATCTGAGGCAACCCCATTCCGAGGTCTCGCAACAGAAGAATGCGCTGCAGGCGGAGCAGCGAGTCCTGGTTGTAGTAGCGATAGCCGTTGTACCCGACACGGCTGGGGGAGAGAAGCCCGATCGAGTCATAGTGACGCAGGGTCCTGCTCGTGCTCCCCACCAGCTGGGCCACATGGTGAATCGTCCATTCCATGTCTGATACTCTAGAGGTTGACGCAACGTCAAGCTCAAGCCACCGAGGGACATGCTGGTCCACAGGGCGCCTACTCCTCCCAGATGCCCGAGGATGCGCGCCGATGCGACCCGAGCAGGTGGACGTCCACAATGCCGATGGCACCCATGAGCGCGTACATGGTGGTGGGCCCCACCATCGTGAATCCCTCGGCGCGCAGTGCCTTGGCGAGCGCCACGGACTCCGGCGACTGGCTCGGCACCTCGGACGGTGTGCGTGGGTGCGGTGTGCATTCGGGCATGAAGGACCACACGAGGGCAGCCAGTCCGCCCCTCTCCCGCAGCGCCACGGTTGCTCCGGCATTCGTGATCGTTGCCGCGATCTTGCGGCGATTGCGGACGATGCCGGAATCCGACAGCAGTCGGGCCACATCCGCATCCGAGAAGCTCGCCACCACATCCGGGACGAATTCCGCGAACGTAACGCGAAAGGCCTCGCGTTTGCGCAGGATGGTGAGCCAGGACAATCCGGCCTGAAAAGCCTCGAGGCTCAGCCGCTCGAAGATTCCCCGCTCATCGGCGACGGGCATTCCCCATTCGGAATCGTAGTATTCGGTCAGGAGTTCGTTCCTGTTTGCCCAGACGGGCCGCATCAGTCCATCCGGTCCGCGCACCAGCCCCTCGCTGTTCTCCGTCAAGGCCTCGCTGGCGTTGACATGTTCTTCCATGAACCTTCCTCCAATCGTGCAACCGGTTCATCCAAATGAACCAGTGGTGAGTGCTTCAATTCTCCCCATCACCTCCGACACACTTGTGGCCCGGATCTCCTGTGAGACTCGACCAATGGGCCGCGTATCACTGCCCTCGGGCACCTTTTGGCCCCGTCACATGGATATGGTTGGTTCCATGCGAATCCAGCCCACTGATCCAGCCGTCTACACCAAGGGAATCGATCCCCGTCTCGTCGTCAGCGACATGGATGGCACGTTGCTCGACGACGAGTCGCAGATCCCCGCGCGCCTGTGGCCACTTCTCAAGCGGATGAAGGCACGGGGCATCGTCTTCGCTCCGGCGAGCGGCCGCCAGTATCACACACTGGCGGACCTCTTCGAACGGGAAATCACGGGCATGCCAATCATCGCCGAGAACGGTTCCTATGTGGTGCGAGACGGCAAGCAGATCTCATCGATTCCACTGGATCGCGCCGTCGTTGTGAGCACCGTGGAGTTGCTGCGTGGGCTCGTTCGGGATCACGGACGCAATCTCGGCATCGTCGTCGCCGGACGGAAGGCCGCCTACGTGGAACGCACCGACGAAGCCTTCATGTACGAGGTCCGCAAGTACTACCATTCCCACGAGGTGATGGCAGATCAACTTGATTTCGACGACGACATTCTCAAGATCGCCATTTACGATTTCGACGACGCCGAGGCCGGGACCGCACCTTTCCTCACCCACCTACGTGGTCCATACGCCGTGGTGGTCTCAGGCGAGCACTGGATCGATGTCATGGACAGTCGGGTCAACAAGGGCGCGGCGGTGCGGTCCCTGCAGCAGGAAATGGGAATCACACAGGAGCAGACCGTGGCCTTTGGTGACTACCTCAACGACCTCGAGATGATCGAGGCCTCCGGCCCTTCCTTCGCGACGGCGAACGCGCACCCGGACATCATTGCCGCAGCCCGCCATGTGGCCCCGTCCTGTTCGGAGGAAGGCGTCATTCAGGTGTTGGAGAACATCTTGGACAACTGATGCTGCGCCCATTCTCGCGACTGTCGGGTTCAACCACGGATTCACGGCGCAGGTTCACGCCACCAGTCCCGCCCCGAGCAATCCGAGCAGGGCAGCAAGGAAGCTGAGGGCGAGCATGCCGCCGCTGTGCGCCAACGCGGTGGCGTACCTGCGAGCTCTGATGAGGCGCACGCCCTCCACGGAGGCCGTGCTGAAGGTCGAATATCCTCCCATGAGTCCCGTTCCCGCGATGGACGCGAGGCTCTCCGGGCCCACGTGGTTCGCCACGATTCCGTTGAGGAAGCCCAGAAGGAAGCAGGCGCTCACGTTGATCACGGTGGTGCCCATCGGTACGCTCAGTCGATTGACGCGGCTGACACCGGTGTCCACGAGGAATCGAAGCGCACCGCCCAGTCCGCCGGCCAGGGCTGTCAGCAACAGGATCACCTGCCCGCCTCCTCGTCCACGCCCGCGGGGGAACCGGCCCGCAGGCCTCGACCCACCAGCGCGGTTGCCGCCGCGATGCCAGCCCCCGCGGCGCCCACTCCGAGCAAGAGGCTGACAAGGGCATAGGCGACGCCGAGCCACGGCACCCCCGCCCGGGCAAGCTTCTCGACCTCCAGCACATAGGTGCTGTACGTGGTGAAACCTCCGAGCACGCCGGTGCCGCACATGAGCCGCACGGTGCGCCGCCACCCGGTGTCCGTGCCGGAGAGCACCAGCGATTCCAGAAGCCACCCCAGAATGAAGCTTCCGGCAAGGTTGATGAAGAATGTCGCCCACGGCCACCCCTGCTCCGGATGGGGATACGCGAGGGACAGGCTGGCTCGCAGGAAGGTACCGAAGGCTGCTCCCAGAGCCACCAGGAGGGAGAATCGGGTGAGAGTCCATCGTGGCGAGTGCGAGCCTTCGCCACCGGTGCTCTTTTCGAAGGTCGAGTTCAGTGATCCCATGTGCTCGCCGTCGCCTTCCAATCGACCACGCTCAACGGAACCGTGAGCACGGGCCGGTGCTGGTGCTGGCTCAGGTGGTAGGCAACCGAGCCCTCGATGATGTGCCGAAGGTGGGCGCGCGCCCCGGGAGCCCTTGTGCCCACGACGATCACTGCGGCGTCAACCGCTCGGGCCAGGTGCGTCAGGGCCCTGTCCGGGCGTCCGGCGAGGTAGCGAAACTGCCACGGAACGTCCGTGGAGGCCAGCATCCTGCCCAGCTTGTTGCGGAAGTTCTCCTCGCGGCGTTGCCATGCATCATCGAGGGAGTCCGGGCTGATCAGGGCGTGCCGGACGGTGCCGTCGTCGAACTCCTCGACGATGTAGCGCGCAGGGTCCGCGTAGGCGAAATACACGCACGTTGCGCCGATGGCGTCGGCCAGTGAAAGAGCAGTGAACGCCACCAGATCCGGCAGATCAGGGGAGACTCCAACCACGACGGGGTGGCGTCCAAAGGGCGTCAATCGCTCCACGGCGGGTTGTGGGGGGACATGCGGCATGGCAGTCGCCTTTCCGTGGGCAGCATGAATCCTGCCCACACATGCGCGGGACAGGAACCATCAGCCAACAGGCGGTTCGGGCACGAGATCCCTTGCGAGGCATTCTCGACCCCGGCGGGATCCATCACCGATACCGATCCTAGTACTCAATTGTGCGGCCCGCAGGCGCGGATGTGAAAATGTCCCCTGTTGCGGTGTGAAATTCTTGTTGTTCCCCGCGGGGATTGTCGTTACGATCACGAAAAGTACAGTTGAAGGATGCCTCCGGCGTGGACGGATGGCGCACTTCATCTCCGAATGGCCGATTATTGGTGATGAGGTGAATTCTTTGGCAGACCAGTGGAATCTTGGCAGCTCATACGTTATCGAGCGCGAAATCGGCAGCGGCGGTATGGGCAATGTGTGGTTGGGACACGACCATGAGGGCGCGCGCTACGCAGTCAAGGTGCTGCGGGAGGAACTGGCACGGGACTCGGAAGTGTTGCGCCGTTTCGTACGTGAGCGTTCGGTTCTGCTGGGATTGGACCATCCCGGTCTGGTGCGGGTGCACGATCTCGTGGTGGAGAAGAACACCCTCGCCATCGTCATGGACTACGTGGATGGGCCTGATCTGCGGCACTTCCTGGCAGAACGGGGGACCTTGGCACCAGCACGGGCCGCTCTGCTGGTTCAGAAGATCGCCGAAAGCCTCGACGCCGTCCACAGCGCAGGAATTGTGCATCGAGATCTCAAGCCCGAGAACATCCTCGTGGAGCACCCGCAGGGCGAACCGAATCCGCGGCTGGCGGACTTCGGGATTGCCACCATCGCCGTTGAAGGCGTGCAGCTCTCCACAGCGATCATCGGCACCCCCCACTACATGGCCCCGGAGCTCTTCGACGGCAACTCGCCGACACCGGCCGTGGATGTCTACTCGTTGGGCATCATCCTCTTCGAACTGCTCTGCGGAATCCAGCCCTACCGTGGCACGCCGGTGCAGCTGATCGCCCAGCATGCGACGTCGAGGCCGGGCCGGCCCGCAGGAATTCCCGATCCGCTCTGGCAGGCCATCGACGAGATGACGTCCATCGAGGCCTCGGCGAGGCCCACCGCGGGCACGATCGCGAAGCGGATGACAACGCTTGCCGGCTCTCTCACCGAATTTCCGGCCCTGGCCAAGTTGTCCGCACCTCCGTCACCGGTGCGAGTTGGCGGAGTGCAGCAGGCAACCAGCGTGAGCATCTGGTCCAATCCCACGGTGCCGGTCAGCCGCCACGACGTTCCTGCCCAGTCGCAACCGCGCGTGGAGAACCCGGCGCCGCAGTCGCGAGTCAATGGAGCCACACCGGTACCGTCTCACCCGAACATGCCGCGAACCGCCCCGCCTCACTCCAATGCGGCGACGCCCACCCAACCGGGGCGCAGCATGCCTGCCGCATTCTCCGGCTCGGCCGGTGCTCGGGGCGCCCAGCGTTTCCCGTCCAACCAAGGCTCTGCCACGCCCCAGCAGTTCGGTGCGAACCGGGGGATGATGACCCCTCAGCAGTTCGCGGCGAACCAGCGGGTCTCCACACCGCAACAGTTCACTGTGCAGCGTTCCCCGCAGCAGAGCCCTTCCACGGGCACCACGCCATGGAAGGCAATCATTGCGGGTGTTTGTGCGGTGGCCCTCATCGCCATCGGGGTGTGGGGCATCCAGAACGCGCTGGCGAACAAGTCCGAGAATGGGGGCGGCACTGTCAGCACCGATCCTTCAATCATCGGCGGGGGTGGAACTTCCACGCCCCCGACTCCCACGCCGACCCCGGGTCCCAGCACGTCGCCCACCACAAATGTGGCAACTCCGGTTTCCTTCGACGAACCGGTGCGAAGCGAGCTGAATGACAACGGGATGTGGTACGGAACCATCACGATCACCGAGCCGACCACCACACTGTTCTTCGTCTCCACCTACGGAGATGCGGACCTCTGGCTCAGTGTGTTTCGCGACGATTTCTATTGGTCCAACGAGAATCGCGACGACGTCTTCGCGACCTTCACCACGAATCGCACGGATCCTGCGCTCGTGGCGCGGCTCGATCCGGGCGAGTACCAGGTTCAGATCAACGGGGTCGGATACACGGACAGTTCCTTCATGCTGGAGACCTTCGTCGCGACGGACATCGCCACCGGTCCGACCGACCTTGAGGGCCTTGGTCTGGAGGACGACGAGGGTTGGCGGGCACACTTCCTGAGTGTGGACATCCCCACCGCAGGCGAATGGGATTTCGACGTGGTGACCACCGACGGCGACGTCAAGATGGGCGTGTACGGAATCAAGACCAGGAGTTCATCGGCATCCGACGGATCACCCTCGGGTGCGGGCACGGAGAAGGATCCCAACATCGTCACATCCTTGGATGCGGAGACAACCTTGGTTATTGTTCAGGAGGAAAGCTTCCAACCCTTCGATGCGACTTTGACGGTTACGGCACTATGACTCTTCCCTCCAGTGGACTCGCGCCCCTCACCGTGCGCCACGAGCAACGCGCGTGGACCGTGCAGCCGGGCGACAGCCTGCTGATCGGACGGTCCACGGAATGCCAGATCACCATCGCCGATCCGCGCATCTCGCGCAAGCACATGAGACTGGCCGCCGTTGACGGCACGTGGGCGCTTCGCTGCACGGGGTCGAATGGAACCTATGTGCAGGAGCAGAGGCTGCCGGAGGTGGTCTCACTCACCGGCCCCCTGACGGTCCGGCTGGGCGATCCTTCCGACGGCCCCATCCTCTCCTTCGCCGTGGAGCAGCAGCCGACGTTGGCCTTTGGGCCTGCATCGCCACCTGCCGCGGCGGCGCGGTCCGAGGCCACACCGCAACCCCTTCCTGCGTCCCAACCGGCACCGCAGCCATTCATCTCCGCCGCGGCGGCGCCCTCGGCCTCGCAGTTCGCGCCGCGGGCGGACCAGATGCCGGTTCCCGCCTCGTCGGGTCCCGTGGGCTCCCCAACACCCGGCAGCTTTGCGGCCCCGGCTCCATCTGCACCCAGCGCGCCACCGGCCGGTCCCGGGACATCGGGGGTGATACCGCTCTCTGCTCACACCCCCACTCGAATCGGCAGGGCTTCGGACAATGAGCTGAAGATCACGGATCTGCAGGCGTCACGCCACCACGCACGGCTGGTGCCCACGGCGCAGGGATTCGTGCTCGAGGACCTCGGCTCCATGAACGGCACCCAATTGGGTGGCATCAACATCAGACAGGCGTTGCTCTCACCCGGGGACATCGTGACCATTGGCGCCACCAGATTCCGGTTCTCCGGAAGCGAACTGTTGCCCGCGACGTCCGCACCGGGCAGCCAATCTCTTGTGGCTTCGGGGGTGTCCTTCGCCCTACCGTCGGGAAAGGTGCTGTTGGAGGACGTCAACCTCGTCATCCCACCCGCTGCGCTCGTTGCGGTGATCGGACCGTCCGGTGCGGGAAAGTCAACGCTGCTGGGAGCGTTGACCGGAAATCTGTCGCTCGCGTACGGCAGCGTTCACTTCGATCACCGAGACATGCACCGCGACCACGCGGAGATGCGTCAGCGAGTTGGGCTGGTGCCGCAGGAGGACGTCGTTCACCGGCTTCTCACGGTGCGGCAGGCCTTGGAGTATGCCGCGGAGCTGCGCTTCCCCCACGATCTGGGCAGGGAGGCCCGTTCGGCACGGGTCATGGAGGTCATCAACGAGCTCGGGCTGCGCGACCACGCGGAGACTCGCATCGACCGGCTGTCGGGTGGGCAACGCAAGCGGGCGTCCGTGGCCCTCGAGCTGCTCACCAGGCCATCACTGCTCTTCCTCGATGAGCCCACATCGGGGCTCGATCCAGGGCTCGACAAGCAGGTCATGGACACCCTGCGCATCTTGGCCGACGGTGGGCGCACCGTGGTTGTCGTCACCCACAGCGTGGACAACCTCAACGTCTGCGACGCGGTGCTGTTGCTGGCTCCGGGTGGAAAAGTGGCCTACTACGGGCCACCCTCCGAGCTCCTGCCCTACTTCAACCAGACCTCCTATGCAGACGTCTTCGTGCACGTGGCGGCCGATCCGATCCATTACCAACACGCCTTCTCCGGCTCGCAGCGCGGCGCGCAGGAACGCGACCGCGTGACCACCACGCAGGCATCCATTCCTGCGCAGTCGTTCCAAGTGGCCCCGCAGCGCACACAGCGCAGGTCACGGCAACTCTCCACGCTGCTGCGGAGGCAGGCGCGGATGGTGCTCGCCGACAGGGGCTATTCAATATCGATGCTGGTGCTGCCAGCGGTTTTGGCGCTGTTGGCGATGATTGTCCCGGGGGAGGACGGCTTCTCCGCGATCCCGGGTGGCTCCCAGCTTCCCAACCCGGAGCCCCGCCAGCTGTTGCTCCTCCTCATTGTTGGTGCCGTCTTCATGGGAATGGCGGCCACCGTGAGGGATCTGGTCGGGGAACGTCCGATATTCAAACGGGAGCACTCCGTGGGTCTCTCGGTGGGCACCTACCTGATCAGCAAGCTGCTCATCTACGCGGTCGTGGTCACCGTTCAGGCAGTGATCCTGGTGTTGCTGATGACCGTGGGAAAGAACGGTCCGCCCGCGGCGTCATTCCTCGGGTCGGGCACGCTTGAGCTCATCGTGGCCTGTGCCCTTGCAGCCTTCGCCTCGGCGTGCATCGGACTGCTGCTCTCCGCACTCGTCTCGTCCTCCGAGCAGGTGATGCCGGCGCTCGTCGTGGGCATCATGACCCAGTTGGTGCTGTCCGGAGGTCTCTTTCCGGTGGTGGGCCGAGCGGTGCTGGAGCAGGTGTCCTGGCTGGCCCCCTCACGTTGGGGATTCTCGGCGATGGCATCCACGGTGGATCTGGCCGGAATATCGCTGATCGCTCCCGACGGCATGGACGCAATGTGGGAACACAACGGTGGATCATGGTTGGCCGCGATTGCGCTGCTCGTGGTGCTCGCCGTTCTCTACTCGATTGTGTGCTACGCCTGCCTGCGCCGCAGGCACCGCTGACAACCCACGTTCCGAGGAACGCCCGCACCCAGATGAAGCCTCAAGAAGTGTAGTTGTGGAGATCAAATGGATGAAGCACGTGACCCCATATACAGCATGCCCTCCGGCGGCCCGGCGGGAGCAGTGAGTCCGGAAATCGGCGAGCGGCTCGCCGCGGATCAGCCGACGATACCGGGTGATCCCCATCTCATCGACGCGCAAGAGATTGTGGCGGCCCTCCGGGTGGATCCCGTGGTGGGACTGACCCGTGCGCAGGCCGCACGCCGTCTGGATCAATTCGGACCCAATGAGCTGCGCGGAACGCCGCCGACACCACTCTGGCAACGGGTGGCGCTCCAGCTCAAGGATCCGCTCGTCATTCTCTTGATCATCGCCGCGCTCATCTCCGGCGGGGCATGGGTGCTGGAGGGCGCGCACGGCGCACCCATCGAGGCGATCGTCGTGATGCTTGTGGTGGCATTCAACGTGGGCATCGGCCTCGTCCAGGAATCCCGGGCGGCGGATGCCGTCGCCGCGCTGGCGAAGATGACCGAGGCCCACGCGACCGTTCTGCGTGAGGGCGAGCTGTGGGAGATTCCGGCCGCCGAACTCGTGCCGGGCGACGCCTTGCAGCTGGCCGAGGGCGATGAAGTCGGCGCCGACGCACGCCTTGTTGCGAGCCACTCGCTGCGCATCGCCGAGGCGTCGCTGACGGGCGAATCCACCGCGGTGGAGAAGAACACCGAAACTCTCGGCGGCCGCATGGCCCTGGGTGATCGCTCGAACATGGTGTACAAGGGAACCGCGGTCACGGGCGGTACTGGCCGCGGCATCGTCACCGCGACGGGCATGGACACCGAAATGGGGTCCATCGCCACGATGCTGGATCAGACGGAGGAGGAGGACACTCCTCTCCAGGCCGAGATCAATCGCGTCGGCGCAATGCTCGGCCGGGTGGTCATTGCGATTGCGATCGTCATCATGCTGACCATCGCGATCGTGCAGACTCCCCGGACACCGGGTGATTGGGTCACGATTCTGCTGCTGGGAGTCTCGCTCGCGGTGGCTGCGGTCCCGGAAGGTCTGCCCGCCGTGTTGTCCGTGGTCCTCGCGCTGGGAGTGCAGCGAATGTCCACGCGCAACGCCGTCGTCAAGAAGTTGAGCTCGGCGGAGACGCTCGGATCGGCCTCGGTGATCTGCACGGACAAGACGGGCACACTCACCCAGAATGAGATGACCATCAAGAAGGTGGTCAGCGCATCCGGCACCACGGAACTGACCGGAGTGGGCTACTCGCCCCGCGGCAAGGCCGTCGTCGCCAAACTCAACGGCAACGGAGACTCGAAGCCCCTGGGGTCGGACGCCGGTCAGCCGGGCACTGAAACCCGCGAGCATGACGATGCCCTCGACGAGGCCCGGGCCGTGCTGGGTCTGGGCTCGCTGGCGAACAATGCCCAGTTGGTCAAGAGGGAGGGCCGGTGGGAGATCAGCGGTGACCCCACCGAGGCCGCCTTCCTCTCCGCCTCGCGCAAGTTGGAGGGACTGCAGGATCGCATCGACGGACTGGACAGGCTCGCTGAGGTCCCGTTCTCCTCCGAGCGAAAGATGATGTCCACCCTGCACACGGACTCCTCGGGATCGCTGACGATCATCTCGAAGGGCGCCCCCGACGTGCTGCTGGATCGCTGCGCCATGGTGATGGTGGGGCGCGAGGCCGTGGCGTTGACGGACGCGGATCGGCGGCGCATCCTGACGGATGTCGAGGAGCTCTCGGGGGAAGCCTACCGAACCCTGGCGGTGGCCTCACGTCCGATCCGGGCTGGCGAACTGACGGGCTCGGGTGGCACCGACGCGTCCCGTTTCGACGACACCCACGAACGTGATCTCGTCTTCGCCGGAGTGGTTGGCATCATCGATCCACCCCGAACCGAGGCGCGTGACGCCATCGAGGAGGCGCATCAGGCGGGCGTCCGGGTGGTGATGATCACCGGCGACCATCCGGAGACGGCCCGTCGCATCGCTTCGGATCTGACCATCGTGGACAGGGGTGCCCGGGTGCTCAGCGGGCATGACATCGATGACTTGGACGACGACGGATTGCGCGCGGCCGCCCGCACCGTCTCCGTCTACGCCCGCGTTGCGCCCGAGCACAAGTTGCGCATCGTCGACGCCCTCCAGGCTGACGGCCACATCGTGGCCATGACGGGCGATGGCGTGAACGATGCTCCGGCATTGAAGTCCGCGGACATCGGAATCGCCATGGGCATCACCGGTACGGAGGTGACGAAGGAGGCGGCCAAGATGGTTCTGGCGGACGACAACTTCGCCACCATCATCCGGGCGGTGCGCGAGGGCAGGGTGATCTTCGAGAACATCAAGAAGTTCCTGCGCTATCTGCTCTGCTCGAACATGGGCGAAGTCCTCACCATGTTCTTCGGCGTGGTTCTCATGGGGGTCATCGGACTGACCGCTGCCGCTCAGGACGCGGGGACACACATCGTGGTTCCGCTGCTGGCAACTCAGATCCTGTGGATCAACCTGGTCACGGACGTGGCGCCTGCTCTGGCGGTGGGCGTGGACCCGGAGCTGGAGGACGTCATGAAGCGCCCGCCGCGCTCGGCGAAGGAACGGGTGATCGACGGCCCGATGTGGATCGCCATCATGAGCACCGGCTTCGTCATGGCGATCGCCTCCCTCCTGACCATGGACATCTGGCTGCCGGGAGGGCTCGTCCAGCTGGGCAGCGACTCGGTCGAGGTTGCTCGGACGGCCACCTTCACCACGCTCGTGTTCGGCAACTTGTTCTCCGTGTTCAACGCTCGTTCGGCCACTCAGAGCGCCTTCCGTGGATTCTTCAGCAACAGGCTGCTGCTGGGGGCCGTGGGGCTCGGGCTCGTGCTGCAGATTGCCGTGGTGCAGCTGCCCCTCCTCCAGGCCGCCTTCGGAACTGCACCGCTGGACCTGACGCACTGGATGGTCTCCTTCGCTCTGGCATCACTCGTGCTCTGGGTTGAGGAGGTCCGCAAACTCGTGGTGCGGCTGCGCAGCGGAGCGAAGCGCTAGCTTCGTTGGGCCAGGACTCACGGCGGGCCGGGTTGCGGAATGTGAAGGGATACGCAGGCCGCCGGCACCGCGATCTCATAGACTTGTCCCATGCGTTTTCTTCCGGGGCAGCAGCCTGCCCACGACCTGACCTACGACGACGTCTTCCTCGTCCCGTCACATTCGGACGTGGCCTCACGGTTCGACGTCGACTTGGCGACAAACGATGGCACCGGAACAACGATTCCAATCGTCGTTGCCAACATGACGGCAATCTCCGGCCGGCGCATGTCCGAGACCGTCGCTCGGCGCGGAGGCATGGCGATCATCCCGCAGGACATCCCCGTGAACATCGTGGCCAAGGTGGCCGGACGGGTCAAGGGATCCCATCCCGTCGTCGAGACCGCCATCTCCGTTCGTCGCGACGACACCGTGGATTCCGTGCTGGCGTTGATTCCCCGCCGCACCCACGACGCCGCGGTGGTGGTCGAGGATGGCAAGCCGATCGGCATCGTCTCCACATCTGACTGCAAGGGTGTTGATCGCTTCGCTCAGGCGGGTACGGTCATGACCCCTGATCCCGAGGTCATCGAGCTGTCCGACATCGGGACTGACAACGCCTCGCTGCAGGCCGTGTACGTGCAGCTGGAGCGCAAGCGCCGCTCCTTCGTTCCCGTGGTGGACAACGGCATTCTGGTGGGAGTGCTCACCATCAAGGGAACTGTTCGTTCCTCCATTTACCGGCCCTCGCTCGACGCGCAGGGGCGCCTGCGCCTTGGTGCAGCCATCGGGATCAACGGTGACATCGAGGGGCGCACGGCAGCCCTGCTCGAGGCCGGGGTCGATTGCTTGGTCGTGGACACCGCGCACGGCCATCAGGCCAAGATGATTCAGGCGCTGCGCCGTGTGCGCGCCTTGGATCCACGGGTTCCGATCGTCGCAGGCAACATCGTCACGGCCGCGGGCGTGGAGGAGCTGGTCGAGGCCGGCGCCGATATCATCAAGGTGGGTGTGGGACCGGGCGCGATGTGCACCACCCGCATGCAGACCGGCGTGGGTCGCCCGCAGTTCTCGGCGGTGTTGGAGTGCGCGGCCGCTGCGAAGAGGCTGGGTGCACACGTGTGGGCCGACGGCGGTGTGCGCCATCCGCGCGACGTGGCCCTGGCGATCGCTGCCGGTGCCAGCCAAGTGATGGTTGGGTCCTGGTTCGCCGCCACCCACGAATCGCCTGGCATTCTGCAGGTGGATCCCGCCGGGCGCAAGTTCAAGGAGAGTTTCGGCATGGCCTCGGCGCGTGCCGTCGCCGCACGCACTGCCGGCGCCGAATCCTTCGAGAGGGCACGCAAGGCCCTGTATCAGGAGGGCATATCCTCCTCGAAGATGTACCTCGATCCACAGCGGCCCGGAGTCGAGGACCTCATTGACGAGATCACGGCGGGTGTTCGTTCCTCGTTCACCTACGCTGGCGCCCGCAGCCTGGCGGAGTTTGCCGAACGCGCCGTGGTGGGCGTTCAGTCCGCCGCGGGATATCAGGAAGGGCGCCCGCTGCCCAAGGGCTGGTGAGCGGCCGATTGACCCGGGGCCTGCTCGAACCTCTCCAAGGACTGCTGAACCTCGTCACGTCGCGCACCGCCCACGATCTTCTGGGACCTTGGGCGCACCTTTCCTTCGATGGTGACGTGCGCCATGTTTAATAACACGGTGTTTTACGTGTTTATATTGAGTAGCACAAACATTCAATTCTAGACTTCAGGAGGAGTTAGGGCGTCCTAACCCAACGCATCGAGAAGGAGCAGGACATGGCGGGTGCCGCAGCGACGTCGTCGACAGAATCAAAGGTTTTCACGGATCTGCTTGAGCAGTTGCCCATCTTGCACGAGGCCACCACCAGTCGAGTGGTACTGAACAACGAACTTGTCCGTTACGTTCTGTTCTCGTTCGACGCGGGACAATTGCTCACCGAGCATGCGAGCCCGAAGGCCGTCGTGGTCCAACTCCTGAGCGGCACCATGGAGTTCACCGTGGCGGGAGAATCCTCCGTGCTCTCGGCGGGGGACATCGTCTATCTGGCCCCGGGAGCCAGGCACGCGCTCACCGCCATCGAACCTTGCCGTATGGCGCTGACCATGGTGGACGTCAATGCGGTCAATGCAACTCGGGAAGGAACCCTGTGAGCGCCGAGGAAACCCGGGCCTGCGCATGTTCGCAGGTTCCGGTGGACCAGATCGACAAGGCCGCGGCCGTTGCGCGGGAGCCGGCGCAGTCCGGACACCAGAAGGGCGCCCGTTCGGGACCCGAGGAGAAGAGGCTCCAGGGCCACTGGCTTCTCGCAAAGATGGGCAAGCGTGTGCTGCGCCCGGGTGGCATGGAGATGACGCGGCGAATTCTCGGCAAAGCCGCCCCGAACTCCGCGGATCGGATCGTGGAATTCGGTCCCGGTGTGGGAAAGACGGCCGAGCTGCTTCTCGCCGCCCACCCGAAGAAGTACTGGGGAGTTGATGTACGGGACGAAGAGGACAACCCCGTACTCGATGTGCTCGACGCGCACGAGGGTGCCATTTTGATCAATGCCGACGCCAAGGACACAGGGCTGGAGGATGGCTGCGCAACCATTGTGGTGGGAGAAGCAAT
>RRZT010352496.1_pt1 | contig 15731 bp, 9 predicted proteins | sample 2165551 | NCBI WGS metagenome assembly RRZT01 (sample SAMN10456910, study PRJNA506462) | wastewater metagenome | biome: wastewater; feature: sludge; material: wastewater sludge; isolation source: wastewater sludge with Escherichia coli K12::gfp cells carrying plasmid... | place: USA: Moscow, Idaho ... | reverse complement strand
CTTTCTTTCTTTAAAATAAATAAAAGTTTCAGTCTCATCATCCCAATAATAATTGCTTCGGTTGCTGTACATTTTTCCGAGAGAATATTGTTCTTTTCCATAGTTCCTCATCAGAGTCATATTTACTAAAAGATTTCCCTGATTTTCTATATTATCTTCACTAGGGTTATACACTACAAAATCTCCCTTATCATTCATAAAATATGAAACTTCAAAACCTTTTTGTAATCTTGGTTGCCACGACCAATCTTGCAGAACTGTATCGTAAATTCCTAGTTGGGTAACCGGGAAGCTTTCATTGCGTAAGGTATATGAAATTTGAACTCCGTGAGGATTAGATTTAATTGTCTTTTCTCTAATCAATGGAACCATTAAATATCTTTGTTCTCTAATTTCTAAACCCGTTTGTGGACGAGATGCTAAAATGTAGCCTTCAGGAAGAGACCACCTAGTTTCTTTTACCTTTTGTAATTTATCATTCAATTGTAAAAGCGACCCCTTCCCTTTTTCTCTCTGAGCATATATCCACACATCGTTTACGTAGATCTTTGCCCATACAGGTTTCTCCATCAAAGAAGGTGAGGTAAATTCTGTTGCTTTCAGAATATCTTTTTTAACCAATTTGTCCCCTTCCATAAATAAAACAAATTCATTATGAGAGGCATCCATGAGTAAAACATCCTTTTTTCGCCAAATGACATTCCCTTTTAAGCTAAGACATTGTAGCATTTTTTCTTTGGGAGCGTACAATAAAAAAAGTTCTCTTTTGGCATCTATTTTTTTAAGGATAAACCCTGAATATGTTTTGTTTTCATTGGTTTTTAAATTTTTGCAAAGCACCCCACCATTTATTTCAATGAGTAAATAATCTTCTTTTATAAAGTGATAATCACTTCCTTTAGGAATAGAAGTGTACTCTTTTGTATGGGTATTATAAAGAAAATCCTCATTTTTACCGTATTCATTAGCGTGGTTTTGGATTATAAATGTGCCATTACTACTTATGCTTTGAATATAGGTGTTATAGTACTTTTTATACTCTTCTTGAACCTTTTTTATGGCATTACTATCTTGCGTGTACGCCAAAATAAACAAAAACAAACACAGTATAATTTTTATTTTTTTATTTATTATTTTCATAATATTTCTTTTATCACTATTCTTTTCTTGAATAATGGGAATGCTCTTTTTAGTATCCTGCATTTTGCGGTGCGAGGTTCGGGTTTAACAACAATTCTTTTTCTGGAATGGGTAGAAGCTGATAATGGTTTTTCCAATTAGGTTTTACCAAAATCATTTTAGTATCTAATTTTCCGAAATGTTTCAAATCATAAAATCTCTGCCCCCATTCTGTAAAAAATTCAGTACGACGTTCTTTCAAAAGTGCTTCTAAAAGAAATGTTTTGTCTGTATTGTTTATACTGGGCAAATTGACTCTGTTTCTTATTTTATTTAAATCTAATAATGCTAAAGATGGCTGAGCTTTTTCAATATAAGCTTCTGCTCTTAATAAGAACTGCTCCTCTACTCTAAAAATAATAGAGTATTCAAGAGTAGAAGTAGTATTGGTTTGTTGTTTATACTTATAAGAATAAAAATATGTATTCCCACTTGCATCTTTCTTTTCTCCTATCCATTGTGTTTTTCTTTTATCATTGTTTTCAAAATCATTTACAAGATCTAAACTTAGAGAGACTGTAGTAGGAGGTGCTGTTCTTAAGATAAAATAATTCCCTTGTTGAGTATTGTAAGTATTATCATAGGGCATTAACTGCCATATCGCACTGCTGCTCTCTTTCAAAAAAGTCTTATCAATGTTATTTTCCATGGTATATGACGGGTCATTTATAATTTCTGTAGTGTATTTGATTACCTCATCCCATTTTTTTTGGTTTTGATAAACTCTTGCTAATAATGCTTTTGCCGATACTTTTGAAGGACGCACTCTAAATCCTTTATTGTATGTATCTGGAAGTTTTTCTAAAGCATTTTTCAAGTCTGACTCTAAATTTTTGAAGATTAATTCTTTATCAGTTCGTGAAACGGTTTTATTCTGCTGATAGTCAGTAGTGGTGATATAGGGTATTTCTCCGAAAGTATTGAACAAATAATGATGTAGTATTGCTCTCATAAATAAACTTTCTCCCAACAATTGATTTTTCACTTTATCGCTTAATTGGCTGGACTGTTGTAATCCTTCAATCATCGCATTTATGTAGTAAATTTGTTTATATGTAGCACTCCAAATAGAATTCATTCTTGGTGTATCTGTCTGATGGGTTAATAGATAAAATAAAGAAGTATCAGCAGTTGCTGAAGCATAAGAAGTTAATTCATCGGTATAACACCCTAGGTATACAGAAGTGCCTGAAGAACCTCCAGATAAAAACCCTGAAGATTCAACAGATCTATATACTCCTGACATGGCAGATAATGCTAGCGCATCATCTTTGAATACCGTTACTCTTGTTATTTGGTCATTAGGCAAGCCTACGTCTGTAAAATCTTTGCAAGAAAATAGGAATGAAACTATAAGGATTGCCAAAAGATGTATTTTTTTCATTGTAATTTTTTTAAGGGTTAAAAGGTGATATTAAGACCAGTAGAAATAACTCTTAGAGCGTTTGTATATCCTTGAAGGTTAAATTCTGGGTCTATACCTTTATAGTTAGACCACAAGAATAAATTTTGGCCTTGCAGATATATTTTAACATTCATTTTGGTATGAGTCATTGGAACATTATAGCTTAGAGAAGCATTTCTAAGGCGTAGTGAAAAACTATCACTTACCGTGGCATCACTTTGTTTAAAAAGGTTATGAGCTGCAACCGCCTGTGCATTAAGTCCTGCGGTTGGTTTTTGAAATTGTGCCTCAGGATTATCAGGGGTCCAATAATCTAAATACAATTCGGGTCTTGTTCCGACCGCACCCACATAATTATCATTTGCATATATGTTGAGTTGGCTTTGCTGAGTGAATTGAAATAAAAAGTCTAAAGTCCAATTTTTATATTGGAGATTTTGTTGAATCCCACCATACCAAGATGGCTGAAGTTCTTTTACCACTGTTTTGTCTACATTATTGATGATTCCATCTTTATTTTGGTCTGCTACAGTATACAAACCTGTTATAGGGTCTATGCCTGTGTATTGGTATAATTTCACCAATGTGGTAGACTTCCCTACTTGAAATGAATTGGCATACGTGGATGTTTCTAAGTTTGGAAATCTCAAGAGTCTGTTCTCTGGTAGAGATACGTTCATCATGAGATTCCATTTTACAGCTTTATCTCTAAGGATTGCCGTTTGAAGGGATAATTCTAACCCTCTATTCAAAACTGTAGCATCTAAATTGGCATTATAAGAAGTAAATCCAGTAGTAGCAGGTAAAGGGATTCCCACTAATTGATTTGTACTGATGTTTCTGTACCAAGCAGCAATCATGGAGATGCGTTCTTGAAACATAGACCATTCTAGAGCCGCTTCTAGTTTGCGAGTAGTTTCCCAACCAAAATTTTTATTGAATAATCTGCTTGGCAATAATCCTGAACTGTTGTCATAACTTCCTCCAGAATTGAGGTAAGTATCATAAAATTGATAATCCCCAATTTGGTCACTCCCTGTAATCCCATAACTGGCTCTAAGTTTTGCATAGCTTAGCCATTTGATATTCTTAATAAATTTTTCTTTGCTTAATATCCATGCGCCTCCTACAGCACCAAAGTTTCCAAATCTCTTTTCTTCTCCAAAGCGGCTTGAACCGTCTCTTCTTGCGGTGAGGTTCAAAAAATATTTTTCGTTATAATTATAATTCAGTCTGCTATAAATGGCTTGATATCTATAATGAAACTGATAACTGCTAGCCACTGTTACTGTAGCAGCAGAAGCTAGATTGTAAATCAATTCATCTGAAGGAAACTTAGTTCCTAATAATGTAATATTATTGGATGTTTGGTCTTGAAAACTGCTTCCAATAAGTGTATTTATATTGTGCTTGCCCCATTTTTTTTCGTAGTTCAACTGAGGTTCTAAAATCCAGTTTCTATTGACCATAGAACCCGTTCTCAACGAAGAACGTTCGCTGCCAATATTAGAAGCTGGATTGTAGTAGGTTTTAGGATAGATACGTTGTTCTGCTCTATCATAATATCCATAACCCGCATTGAGATTTATGCTCAATCCTTTCATTACTAAATATTGACCATTAAAATTAGCATTGAGATTTCTTCCTTGCATGGTAACCGTTTGACTGGCAGTTGCCAAAGGATTTACAAATGTACCCCCTTCCCAATTGTATCCCCCTTCAGGAGTAAATAATGCGGGAGCGTTTGGTGCAATATTGCCATAAATCGATTTAAAATCTGAAGGAGGCAAGGTATTGTCTTCCGTGCTATAATACCCCGTAAAAGTTAACTTTAATTTTCTATCTGTACTTTGGTGTTCGGTATTGGTGCTCACTGTATTTCGTTTATAACGATAGCTCCCAGGAAAAACCGTAGTTTCTTCTCTGTGCCCACCTGAGAGGGTAAAACGAGTATTGCTGTTCCCTCCTGATACACTTATTTGGGTATCTGTTTGCTCTGCTTGGTTTCCTACAAAATATTTTTGCCAGTCTGTGAATCTTTCTTTATCCCATCTTCCATTCACGTCATAGGCGTTTGCAGGATAATTACTTACTCCATCATTGCTAAAGGCTAATGTTCTCATCTTTAAATAGTCTTGGGTATTCATGACCTTGGGTAAATTGGCATAATTGCCTAAACCATAAGACGTGTTGATTTTCACAAGAGTTCTTCCTACATTTCCTCTTTTGGTAGTGATAAGAACTACTCCATTGGCTCCTCTGCTCCCATAAATAGCGGTAGCATCTGCATCTTTTAGCACTTCTATTGAAGAAATATCGTCAGGATTTAAACTGTTTAGGGCATTGGTATCATTATACGGTAAAACGGCTCCAGTAAGTCCTGCTTTATATTCATTTAAAGATGGCATGGGAACTCCATCAATGACATATAAAGGAGCATTGGCATCATATCCCGCAGTAAGGTATGTTCTCAGGCTGTTTCTACCTCTTATTTGTACTTCAAAACCACCTCCGGGAGTGCCACTGTTTTGAACAATGTTTACCCCGGGCATTCTGCCTTGAACTGCTGAAAGCACATTATTTACGGGTTGGTTTTCTATTTCTTTGGCTGATACTTTGGCAATGCTGCCTGTACTTTCGCGTTCTTTTACTTTGTAATATCCTGCATTTAAAACGACTTCATCTATTTGCTTTTCTTTTTCTAAACTTGCATTAATTGCATTTTGGTTTCCCACAGTTACCCTAGTTTCAGCATATAGAGGGTGTCTAAAAATGAGGATTGCATTTTCACCGAAAATGGTGAGTTGGTATTGACCAGAAGCATTGGTTTGGGTAACGGTGTCTTTTCCCTCTTGGGAAACCCATACTCCCGCAATGGGTTTTTGATTGCTCGTCACTGTGCCTGTGACGGTTCTTTGTTGTCCATAGGCATAGCTAGAAACAACCATAGTGAGCCCTAAGCATATCGGAAGATAGCTTAGACACATTATATTATTTTTCATAATTTTGTTAAGGTTTAAACATTAAACTTATCTGCTCTTCCTTACGCTAGTCGCCAAACTTTGCAGGAAGGGCTTTTTTTACATTTGGCTTCGACAGGCTCAGCCACCCATTCGTGAACTTCGTTCGCAGATGGCTTCGTGAACTTCGTTCGCAGACCTTCGGTATGTGCTCAGCCAACGGGTCTTTGCTCAGCCACCAGAGGGGAAGGGATTTCTTATAGATTTTTAAAGCTTTTCCCCTGCCCTGGCTTCGACAGGCTCAGCCAACGGGTATGTGCTCAGCCACCGGTGAGGAAATACTTTGTTCCAATTTTTAAAGTTTTGCCCCTGCCCTAAAGGGTGACTTTAAAAATTTTTTTCCTACTCTGGCTTCGACAGGCTCAGCCAACGAGTATGTGCTCAGGCAACGGTGAGGAAATACTTTGTTCCAATTTTTAAAGTTTTGCCCCTGCCCTAAAGGGTGACTTTAAAAATCTTTTTCCGTCTCTGGCTTCGTGAACTTCGTTCGCAGATGGCTTCGACTGGCTCTGCCACCGAGTGTGTGCTTAGCCAATGGAGAGGAAGTGTTTTTCTAGATTTTTAAAGTTTTTCCCCGACCCTAAAGGGTGACTTTAAAAATCTTTTTCCGTTTCTGGCTTCGACAGGCTCAGCCAACGAGTATGTGCTCAGGCACCTTAGGTGGGGAGACTTATGATTTTGGGCTCCCTTTCCTAAAGCGTCATTAAAAATTTAATATGAATATGAATGTTATTTGTGGGAAACAGAATAAAGTTTATCCTGTATTGAAAGAAGCAACCATAAATTTTAAGTGATTAAAAAAGATTATTAGTTAGTAATGTCCCGTGAAAGCTAATAAGCCGCAATGGTGCGCTGCCATTGTATCCGTCAATATGATACTGTATTTTGAAAAGCAGCTTAGAAAAATGTAGATGATGCGGACGGCATAAAAGAAAACGGCATGGAACTCTACATTATCCGCTTTTGAGGTACTGGCATACCCTGGAACAGATAAGAGAGCCCACGCCTAGGTCGTGAGCTTTTTACTTATCCTCTTGTTCCTTAAAAAGTGCCAGTTTTCAAAAGCAAGATTCTAAGCAATAGCTTCTAATATTTTGTTGAAGTATCGCAAAGTTACTTATTCAGTAACTTATTTAGCAAATATAATAAATAATTTTCAATTTAGGGATATATCCCCAAAAGAAATTTTAGAAAAGTCTGCACTTTAGCCTTAAATCATAAAAAATGAATATTACAGAAGATTTTCTGATTGAGATTGGTAAAAGAATTTTTCAAATAAGAGATAAGAATAAACAGACATTGGATGATATTGAATTCTTAACAGGTATAGATTCTAGTGATATTAACAAGTATGAATTAGGTAAAATAAATTTAACTATAAAGACACTATTAAAGCTGTCAGTTGCCTTAAAAGTTAATCCTAAAGATTTACTTGATTTTAATTTTGATTTCGAAAAATATAATACCGATAACTCCTAACTTTTGTTAGGAGTTATTTTTATATACTAATCTCTTGATGAAAATAATCAAAATATTGTTATAAAACTTCTTTTTCTACGCAAATTTTTAATAGGATAGCAATGTAATATTAACCGTTGACCAAAAACAACGCAAAAAATATGACAGTTTTAGCATTGGTTTATGCGTTGAAAAACTGGCTAAAGCCGTGTTTTTTCTGTGCGTGGGCAGAGATTAAAAAAAATCACATACTACTTTTTATAATTCAATATCAGTAATATTGTATTTGTCGAGTAAAAATCTATTTATATCTTGTTTCTTCCTTAATTTCATAAATGACTTTTTCTCCTGATCTGTAAATAAAGGTACACTAAAATTTTTAATGTAATTTTTTGCTAAGGCAAAATAATTATTTGCATAGGGTTTACTAGTTCTTTTAATATAATACCAAAAAACATCTGTTTTTAAAACTTTTTGAATAAACTTCAAATTTTCTTCAGAGTCTGCAACCAAAGCATATCCATTATAAAATAATAATTCAGTATCATTTGTATATACGAAATAAGGCGTATCGGAAATGTATGGAAAAAGTAATTTTAGCCCTATAATATTTAGAGCCTGGCTCCTCCCATATGCATACCAGGTTTCATATTCTCTTTGTCCTTTATCTCTTTTGGCTAGCTCCTTCTTTTGAGAATTAAGATAACTATACGCATTCGGGAAATCTCTTTGAAAAATTTCTTCCTGAATAATTTTGACTGAACGATTAGCTTGGTTTTGAAATAAATCATTGTTGTTGTAGATAACAATATTATATGGAAAAATAATTTTCTCCATTAGCCTTACTAAATCTGGCTCCTCTTTAAGAATGTTCGGTTTTATTGCATCTCGACAAATATTTCTCTCTATTTGGAATCGCTGACCTTCTTTTTCGAAATAGAAAAAATTTTCATCTTCTTCTATTGGCGTAAACAAATAAATATTATTCCTTAAAGTTGCAAAGCCGTTCCTGATATTGAACAAATCACCGAGCTTTTCTCCTGCGTTCTCTAATTTTTGTAAATTAAGCTGTGTCTTCGCATCTTCCAATTGCCAACCATCAATATTATTCAATTGTTCATAATCAAATTCAATAAAATCTTTCTTTTCTAATGAATTTATTCTTTGGGGCGTGGTGTTTGTATAAAGTAAATTCCCTTGAAACTTTCCTATTTGACAAATACAAGTGTATGTTAATCTTGATTTAAAAACCTGCTCACTTCCAAAATCAATAAGTTTAAATGAATAACTATTTTCTGAAAAGAAATTTCTTAATGCTCTTCCGTTCAAACTGCGATAAAAATTGTTTACAGTTATGTACCCTAATATCCCATTATCATTTAGCCATCTTAATCCAATTTGAAAAAATGGAATATACAAATCCAATTTACCAGTTGAAGAAACCGACCAATTTTTCATAAGTTTTTTTGTCTGTTCATCTAAATTTGACGAACCAACATAAGGAGGATTACCAACGACTGAATCAAGCCCATTGTTATTTTGTATGACTGAAACCTGATTCCAATCGAATTCTAAAGCATCCCCTTTAAACAAGTTAAATTTGAACTTTTTTCTATCTTCGCCATTAATGATAGCGTGTAACGTTAATAATATTTCGGTTCTGACAATACTATAGTTTTGAATATCTAAACCAAAAATATTCTCGTTGTAAATGTCAAAATAGCTTTTACCTAATTTAACTCGATATTCTTCTGCAATGGTTTTGAAAAAGCCACCACATCCACAAGCAATATCTCCAAATTTCAAATTATCGATATCTCTGCCTTGCTCTTCAAATTCTTTCAAAATTTGTTTGACAATATACTCTCTAATAAATTCAGGCGTAAAAACAGCCCCATTTACCTCTTTATCTTCAGGAGAGATAACAAACTCAAAAAGCTCAAGTAAGAACTCAATATCGAATTTTGAGTCAAAAAAGGCTATGAACTTTTCTAATTGTTCTTTTTCTACCTCATCTTGATTATCAATAATAAGACCCTTTATAAACTCGTTATTTACTTCTTCAATATTATTCAAATATAAAAATGAAGAAACTAGTAATCGATTTATATCATACTCTTCGTAAGAATACTCCTTAAGGTATTTTAAAATATTTTGATTCATCTACTTTAAGTATAAAGGAAATACTTTTTCTAAGCTATAGTTTAGATGCTTGTTTTTAGGTTGAAAAGCTTTAAAATAATCTACCCAAATTCTTTCCTGAGAATTTTTTAATATCCGAATATAATCGGCGTCATTTAAAATATTATTGACAAATTGAAATCTTCTATTATTGTAAAAGTTGTTGATTACAAAATGAAATGCTAATATTATATCCATAGGCGGATGAGGAATTCTTGGCGAACTCAACACTCCTAAACCTTCTTCAATATACTCTAATTTTTTACCCCCGAATTGAAAATGATAATATGGGTGAGTATACCTACAATTCTCAGGATTTCTTTCTTTGTCTAAATGCCAAGATGAATAACGGGGTTCAGTTTTATTAAGTTTAGATTTATATAATTCAATTTTAAAATCTAATGTATAGATATGAAGGTTATCAATATTAGGCGTAATAGGGTCTGTTATAGCAACTTTGTTATCAAGTTTTACGATACAATAATTAAACGTTTCACTACTAGGTAGTGTGCCTGCCATCATTCCATTTACAGCAAATTCTAGATTTGAGAATTCATAATCAACGAATGTCTTTGTTCTTAAATCTTCTATAACATCATCAATAGCTCTAAAATTTCCTTCAATTTCATATTTAGTGATTAGTGCTTGCAATATTACTAAATCCTTAATATAAAATTGATTTTTCCAAATATCCATATCTTTACTTCTGAAAATATTTTTTAAAAAAGTACAAAAACGCTTAATCATTATTAAAATTTCTCATTTCTTTTCTATCGAGTTCACTTACAATTTTACTGTATTTAGAGATATTTGATAGATAGCCCCCAATTGAAACGTACTCTTTGTCTTGCCATACTTTGAATTCTTCATCCAAAAGCTCCAAACCATCAAAAGGGTCTAGTGGAAGTTTCGTTTCTTTACAAATAGTCCAATAATTACTACTTGAATTATATTTGGCTTTTGAAACAGTTTTTAAGTTTAATTTTAGTTCGTTCGATAGTATTTTAGTTTTCTCTTCAGAATCAAAATGTCTAATTGAATATTTTTCTTTAATATTATCTTTCCACCACAAATCAATTTTTGACATCCACCATCTATTATATACATCTGAAAAAATTCCAGCATATTTACAATCAGTAAGCTGTTCTTTCAGTTTGCCCCAATCTGAAGAATCTTTACTTATCCCTAATCTAGCTGACAAAATATCTTCACCAATTAGTAAGCCTGAGCATCTGATCAAATGTTCAAAAATAAATCTACTATATTCGTAAACTGATTTTACATCTTTATTTAAATGAATTCTAATTCTTGAATGAATTAAATTAGCATCTCCACCAAGTTTTAATATTTGATCTAAATCAAAATTATTTTGTGTGATATTTGTATAAGAATTTAAAAAGGATAAACATTTTTTTCTGAAACGTTCTGGATTCTCTAATGCTTTTTCTTTACTTATCGCATAATCAAATAAATCGTGACTTGTATAATCTTTTCTATATATATTAACTATATTGTCAAGTGTTGATATTAATACAATAGGTCGTTCTTTTATTCCATCATTGTATTTTGACCTTAATGTCGAAGCTATTGTTGGAGCATCACAATATGAAAGCTCACTACCTTCTGTCAGCTTATAATCCATTAAAATTATATCAGGATTTTCATCACTGATTTTTTGGATAATATCATCAATATTGACATCAGGTTTAAATGAAATTATTTCAAAACCTTCACCTTTTAGGGTTTCTATTCGACTTTCGGGATCTAAATCCTCTATATAAAAAATCTTATAAGCCATATTTATCTAGTTCTTTATCGTTTGCTTTTGGTATTTCAATATAAATTGTAGTTGAAAATCCTTCTTTAGGTTCATCAACAAATATTTTTCCTCTGTAACTTGAGAGAATGTCTTTTACTATTTTCAATCCTAATCCGGTTCCTGTTACTTCGTTACTTGAGTTTAAGCTATCTAAAGTATTAGGAGATGAAGTTGTAAAAAACTCTTCAAAAATACGGTCTTTAATATCATCGTTAATTCCGTCACCCGTATCGGAAAATCTTAAAAATACTCTATTCTCAATTTTACCACATTCAATATCTATTTCACCTTTGTTTTTTGACCTCTTAATTGCTTTTTTAGCATTTGTATATAAGTTAAACAAGATGGAAGACCATTCTGAAGGATGCATTGGAGTGGTAAACAAGTAATATCCATTTCTAATTGGTTTCTCAAATTTTATATTACTTTTTTTAGCATCATTTTGAGTGTTCTCCCAGAACTCTTCAGCCTTGTTTTGTAATTCTATAGGAATTAGATTACGAACAACATTTTGAGAAATCACAGTATCAAAATATGAAGTATATGATTTGAAAGTTTCTACATTTGATTGTAGTATTAATAATCGTTTAAATGTTTGCTCTTCTGACTTTAGTTTTTCTAATAAGAAATTAATATCAGAATTCATATTCAAAATATAGTCTTTCACTTCGTGAATGAATAAAGCTATTGTTAAACCTACACTACTTAAAACGCGAAGCATTGACCTCTCTTTGAGATACTGTTCCTTTTCTTCTTCCTGAGCCTTTTGTAATTCTTCAATCTCCTTTTTGACCTGTTGAATTTTCTTCTTTCTTTTCCTTTTAACTTCTACACTACCAGAATCTTTTTCTAATTCTCTATCTAATTCTTCGAGAGTAAATGCAATATTTTTGATTCTTACCTCAACTGACTCATAGATTTCGTTATGTATTGTCTGCCCTGAAACAATCTTTACATTTCTAACTTCTGCAATTTTTATTACAGCTGTCATTATTGTTCTATAAACAAAGTTTTTTAATTGGATTAAAGCTTCATTCTCAATCAGTCCTTCACGGCTTGAAGTTTCATAAAATTTATTGTTATTGTCTAACAATTCTACAAATCCAAAAAAATTGATATTCGCGTGAACTGGTAAAATTGAACGCCTAACTGTTGATGCATCCAAACCTAGCCAATCATTATTGGGTTCACCATAAGGTAAAACTCTAAAACCATTTCTATATAAACGAATACCGCCTTGAGTTCTTGCTAACTTTCTAATATTAGATTCTTGTAATTTTGGAACTAAATCCGCATTGTAAATATAATAATACGCCCTAAATCTAACGTCTTTTAATTGAGAAAACGGAACATCTTCATTATCTGGATCACTGCTTATGTATCCTATCTCGTCAATACCTAGCCTTTTGCTTTCAACAGCAAAAACCCCTATTCCATCATTATCAATAGTTCCTTCTATAACAGCCGTAGCGTGATTATAAACCATCGTTTTCTCATCTGCTATATTTATTTGTCGACCATTGGCAATTTTGTAAAAATAAACTTTGAACCCAGGGTCGAGATCAATCTTATCATTAGTGATATCTGCCTCAATTTTTGCTAATGGAAAAGGTTGTAATATATCCCCAACATAGTTATATATTCTTTTGATAGAAGCTTCTGACCATTTATCTTTTAAAAGTTCAATTTTTAGAACAGTACCACTTTCCTGAGTTTTATTTGATTTGGTATGAATCTTATTGTTCACAGCTAATAAATCAATGTCATTTGAATAGTCATTCCAATTTATTGTAACAACTAATGCATTATCACTATCTGCAGTTTGGGTTGTAATTGTAAGTTTTTCTCCTAGTCTTTGAACAGCAAATCTACCAATCCCTTTTTGCCCAGCTCTTTTTCTTTTATAAATATCTGATAATGGATTATGAATTTTAGATGTTGAGGAAATTCTCATAAAACCATTAATTAATTGCTCACGAGTCATCCCTGTACCATTATCTATGATATATAGTGTACCACCAATATCATCTGAATTTTCAAATCTAATGTTTACTTTAGTTGCATCAGCATCGTAAGCATTTTTTACAAGTTCGGATACCGCAGTCTCTTGTCTTGCAACAAGTTCACTACCTAACCTATCAATTACACCAGCATCAACACTGAATCGAATATTTTCATTATCAAAACTTGATAATTTAGAAGATAATTCTAAAATTTTACCATAATTAGTTGGATCTTCAACTAGAATTCTTGATAACTCATCTCTTATTTTTTTTTCGTTCATGATTTACATTTTCATTAACTTTTTTCTTAACTCATATAATGGTTCTAAAATCTGTTGTTTAAGATTTATAGCTTGTTCTTGCGACAAAGATTTGTAACCTTCATACTTATTCATAAATTCAATGTTTTCATTTATTACTTTTAATAACAATTCTATTTCCTCTTTTACAAAGTTATTTAAATTTGATGGCTTATTATTTAGTTTTTCAATTACTTTTAATAAAGGATCTTCGCCAGAAAAGCTTTCTTCCCTTGCTCTAAAATATTTAATTGCTTCTTTTAAAATTTTCACTTCATCATCTGAAAAGGAATGTATATCCTTATTGACAAATAGTAATGCATTATACCAATAGTAAAAAGCTTCAGGGTTGTTCTTTTTTAACTTATTAAGTTTGTTGTATTGCAGGTCTTCAATTAGCCAATTTTTTATTTCTAAAGGATTTTTAAACCTTTTGATTTTTATTTCTTCTTCGGCTTGTAATAGTTTGGTAAGATATGCTACTTTAGCTCCTGCTGTTATGGCTTCGTCTATATTGAATCGGTCAATTGTGAAGTTGATAAAGTTTCTGATCCCTAATTGCAGATGATTAAACTCATCAGATTTTATATCTCGTTCAGCTAATGTATAGCAAGCTTGCCAAGTATCTTGTAAAACTTCTGTTGCTGTAATCTCTAATTTTCTAAACCCAATTTCTTCTTGAACTACCTTATTATAGCTGTTTTTCACTACTGATAAATCATTTATGTTGTCAAATAAAAATGCAATATCATATAGCTGTTTTATGATTTCAACTGGTCGGTTTTTGCTGTATAGGATTCCAGTTGTTTTGGGTGCAAATGCTGTTAATTTGTCCCCCAAAATAGCATCAAATGTTGGCATTGTAATAACAGATTCTTCTTCTGAAGTCGATAGCCAAGGATGTTTAATTTTTATTTCTTGAATTTCAGGATAAGGATTTTGCGTATAAAGAAGGTCCAATAAAATAGGTTCAATATTGCCATCTACTGCGCTTTTATAATAAGCTTTGAAATGTCCGATTGGAGCATCAGGTGTGTGCTTACGATTATTGTCGTCTTCCCAACTCAAAAATATATTCTCGTCTACTATTTTTTGGAGTACTGCTATTATTTCTTTTTCTGTATGTTCTGTTATTATATCGATGTCAATAGAAAATCTTTTTGGTTTTTCGGTAGCTAAAAGTAAAGCTGTTCCGCCTTTGAATGTAAATTTTAACCCGTTTATTTTTAATTGCTCCAATAGTGTTAGTGCCCAAATTACTTTTTCGATTAATTTGGGATCAATGCTTCTTCCTAACTTACTTTTTAAGTTAAGAATCCAATCTATGGTATGCGTTTCGTGGTTAATCATTGTTTGTATATTATTGGCAAAACATCATCTATTTTGCCAAACTTATATTTATCAATTTTTCTACTTCTGTTTCTCTGTTTCTTCTTGCTGCATATCGTTTCATTTTTGATTCATTAATATCGTATTTGTTGAAGGCCGTTTTATACATAAAATTTAATTCTCCCTGTTGTGCAGCAAAAAGGGTATCATCAATTACTATATCGACCAGTATTTTTTCAAGTGTTGGAATAGTTAAATCGTTACGCTTTAAAATGGGAGCTTCAGAATATAGATTTTTTACAATAATCACATTTTCTAATGAGCTTATGTATCTTTCGAAGAAAATTTCGTCTGGGTTAATGAATGTATTTTGGAAGGAACTATTCAATTCATTAAATACTTGCTCTACCGCTACTTTTTCAATTTCAACAATTGTAAAATTTCTAAAAGGTTGGTGTTGCATCAAATCGTTTAACCACGAGCTATTCCAAACACAATAGGTAACAAAAGGAAATTCTTTGTGAATCCTACTGGCTATTTTTTTTAATTCATTGTTAATTTTTGGTGTGAATAATTGGATTTTTCCAACGGTATATATTCCTCTTGAAACATTGTCTATAACTCCATTTTTTTTAAGTTTATACAGGTAGGTATTAATTGTATTATTTGACCAAGTGGGAAAATCGTTTTTGAGCAATTCCATCAAATCTTCCTTCGACAACACATCTTTGTTATCAAAGTATCTTATTATATGACTTTCAACTATTTTCTCCAACTTTTATTAATTTGTAGTAAATATAATAAAATATCTTTAATAAATATAACTTTGGCAAAAATAAAAGGATTTTGCCAAAGTTATATCTATTTATTATGCTCCAAATTTGGTGAAGAATTGGGGCAAAAAATTATATTGGAATCTGTTTGTTATATTTCATAGTTGTATGGTGAGGTTTGAACTCGTGAAACTGATACATAGCATAATTAATTTGTTAAGTTTTGGCAGTAAATAGGATTTATTGCCGAAAGTTAATTTTTTCT
>RRZT010762617.1_pt1 | contig 15732 bp, 19 predicted proteins | sample 2165551 | NCBI WGS metagenome assembly RRZT01 (sample SAMN10456910, study PRJNA506462) | wastewater metagenome | biome: wastewater; feature: sludge; material: wastewater sludge; isolation source: wastewater sludge with Escherichia coli K12::gfp cells carrying plasmid... | place: USA: Moscow, Idaho... | reverse complement strand
TTCTGAACTCAGGTTAAATTCTGAATTGCGAATACCGTGTTTACGCATATTAAAGAAAGATTCTGGATGGAACTGGTTGCCGTGATTATCAGTCACGTACAGTTCCGGTTCCAACACATCATCAATAGTGATATTGCTAACAGTTTCCTGATCTGCAACTAACTTACCTGATTCCTGATCAATGAACGCAGCGAAAGGAGCGGTGCGCAAGAAAATTTTGAAGAAAAAGTTGTGATCATCCAGTGACGTTTTTACTGCAACGCATTGAGTGATGGTTACAGATACAGAGCCATCTTCATTGCCAGAATGTTGAATACGACTTACCGCGCCGTGAAAATCGCCTTGACGGATGGCTTTGTTGATTCCACCAAAAACCGTTTCAAGTTTCAATAAGTTTTGCACGTTATTGATGGCATCGGTATGGGAACCCACTTTATTGAGGAAATCGACTGAATGCTCAGTTGGAGTAGTCGAAATGACAAAAGCATGATTCGAGTACATTGCCGGGGTGATCTTCAATTCTGCGACATTGAAGTTGTTAATAGTCTCTGCATTTGCAGTATTCGGGAATACAAAGTACAGTTTACTTTTTTCTTGAGCTGCTTCTGTCATATAATTTTCTCTATGTTTAAGCACCATGAAATATAAGTGCATAAAAAACTTTTCAATACCTTAAATCTAAACAAAAACATGGCATAGGTCAATATAAGAACTGATGTTTAGAGCAACAGTATCCCCCAAAAAAGGAAAAACACTCAAAAAACAGGGCAAATAGCGACTGCCACAACAACCAACATGGTAATGGGTTTCTTATTCAATTCATAATGGTTATAACCATCAATAACCACTACTTAATAGGCTTTTTGTGAGCCTTCGTGTGCAAACCCGGAAATATTGTATAGAATTAAACTTGTTACACCTGTACGGCGATACCGCTTATGATTATATGCAAGCCTGATACCTTGATAAAATTCCCGCATGATTTATCACTGGTAGAGCAGCGTGTTCTCAATCTGGCTATCCACGCTTTCCAGAAAGCAAATGACAGCACCTTAGATAAATATAAACTCAATATTGGCTTGTACGCTCAATTGTATGGTATTGACCGCTCAACGGCGTATAAAGGCTTAATTGATGCGATTACCTCATTATCATCAAAGACCTTCTATAACCTCATTACAAATAAGCATGAGCCATTTTTCGATGATATGCGTTATGAGCGTGTAGGGCAGGGTGGAGCTGTGTTCTTCAAGTTCTCTGAACCATGCTTACATGAGTTTCAGCACTCACCAAAAACAGAGATCGACCTCAATTTGACTACGAAGTTGCAATCAAAATATGCACTGCATCTATACGAGCTATTCCTGTATAGCGATAAAGTAAGTATGAACAGCTTGACCTTTAGTATTCGGGATTTTCGTGATCTGATCGGTCTGGGAATGAATGAGTACAAGATATGGAGCAATCTTAAAACTCGTGTGGTGGACGAATCAGTAAGCTTAATCAATAAGCATACCGATCTACATGCTGACTATCACCTATACCGCGAAAACCGCAGAACAAGTGATATTAGTTTTGCAATCCGCAAGAAAACTCCGCGTGTTGAATATGCTCTACACTAAAACCATACGCTCCATTTGATAAAAGAAGCCCTCCGAAGAGGGCAACTTTTTAGGTTTGGGTCCGTTTTGCTTTCGCTTCTTCAATCAAGCGTTTGATCTTAACCACCAATGAATCCTGAACAGGTCTTGTGTACTTCGCATCAGACCCTAGTTTGCGCGAATCCCACAATTGTTCATTTTCCAAATCCTCTTCAATTACAACCTGATCTAATTGAAGGTGGTCCATTTGATTTTTCATATCGAAAACTCCTGAAAGTGAATGTAGTAATTTCAGGTCATTCCAGGAGACAAAACAAAATTACCTATCGGGATAGTAGTGTTTTTTCCGTTATAAATCAATCAAAAGGTTTCCATCCAATGACCCCCTCGATGGGTTGTCTCTGGTTATGCCATTGGCAACGATGACTGCCGTGCTGCTTAACATAGAAGCCCTGATACGGTATAAGTGAGCCATCTGATTTACGGACTAGAAGTTTGACCAAGCTACTGCTTTAAAAATAAGGTGATCTAGCCAAAATAAAAACCCGCTATTAATAGCGGGTTTTCATTTATTTGCCTTTAGGCAACATATAACTGATTCGGTCGCTTGTCTTGAGCATACTCCACAGTCAACATGCCAATTAGCTGTGAAAGCACCTGAGAATATACAAACCGGCTTACTTCATGTGTCACATAAGCTATGTCATTACCTACCTCAACCTCGTGTGGTTCCAGAAGGTCTTTGTCGGTTGTAGCAGTACCTAACCATGATGCTACCGCTTTAGACTGTGTGATCTGGTCATACCCTAGATTGATCAAAAGGCGAAGTAAGTATGCCTGAACATGAACAGCAAACACTTTTACGTGATACACAGCCAATTCTTGAGACGATAGCTTAACGAGGTGTTTACCGCTTAAATGGTCATCAATCTGTGCCACAAGCTCGTCAAAACGGAATGAACGATTGAAAGTGAAATGAACTGGTTTAGCAGGGTCAATCGAAGGTAACACCACAGTACCCGCTACATCCAAGTGTGAAACTATTTCGCTTGGAACCGTAGAGCCTTCTTCATTACAGCACACAGCTTTGATTGATAGCTGAGTGAAATACGGCGTTATAACATGGTCGCCATGCGTCAGGTCTTTACTTTGAATATTGTTAAACAGCTCGTAAATACGGACGCTTGGAACTGACATGCCAAAGTTTGCTGAAAGTAGTGCTGATGTAAGTTGCATTTGAGAATCCTTAATCTAAACCTTTTATTACGGTGGCTTTTCCGTGTGAGCTTGCTGCTCTGTATATACAGCATTATGGATTAAAACATGGCATAAGTCAATCTAAATCAATAGCAATCCAATTTACACTAATAAATGCTAGTGAATTTTAGAAGAGTTTGTATTTATGGAAAAACAATCTTATCCGCTACAGCCTATTGGTGTAAGTCTGCAATCCACTCGTGCTTATTAATGTAGATTCAGGAAGGAAAAACCCATAAAAAAAGAGTTAGCCAAAGCCAACTCTTTTCTAAAAAACTATAAGGAAAAATCCATCTTGAGCAAATCTGAAACGGCTAAGTCCAAAGGTTTTTCTTTTAATTTTCTCAAGTTAAGAACAACTAAATCTTCAACTTGAACTTTAAATTGCTCAATATCCTTTAATTCAAAATGTATTCTATCCTCGGTATACTTTATAAGGTCTATATGTGTTGGAATAACGCCACTACCTATGTAAGCAGGACCCATACAATAAGCAATCAATTCATCATAATTATATTTAAAACTATTGGGGTAACGATAAACTACAGCCATATCGGTAACTTCACCTGAATGGTGAGCCTGTAATTTCCAATAATTACCATTACTTAGGAAAGCAGAAGAAACTTCAATCCACTTCAACTTGTAGTTGTTCGGGTAGTCAACTTCATCACAAGGGGTTTGATAGAGTTTGATTCGGTTCCAGATTACATCATTTGATAGATCATGTGTTGGAATCAAAGTGTTTCCTAGACTAACGACATGCTGCATTCGATTAAAGCTATCTTGCTTATCTGAATTTATGTTGCCTTCTTTATCCAAAAAAAACCTCCAATTATGGTATGCAATACCGATATAAGGATTGCCATTTTCCAATTTGCTTAAAGGTTTTGTTGCATCAACAACATAATTTTGCTGAATAATCTGCTTTGCTGTTTTCAGCAGTTCATTCAAATCAGTATTTCCCCACGAGCAAACTCTTGTTCCGCTAGTATTTTCTTCCATGACAAACAATCGCGGAAGGTGTGCATGATCTATAAAATATCTATCAATTAAAGGCAATTCATCTTTAAGATTTCGATTAGCTGTGCCTGTCTGACTTACATCTGGGAATCTTGCTTGAGCAAATTTGATAATACCCTCAAGATAATTCGGTTCTTTGAAATCATGTCGAATCATGGAAGGGGAATGTAAAACTGTAATGTATTGAGGTACGTCTGTACTGGCAATAAGAGGGTTATCTGTAATAAAAAAACCCGGTTCAGTTTCAGGGTGGCGTTTTGCCGTTTTGTAAATTAGGTCGTCCAAATTTTTTTTAGCGCGTTTATAAAATGGCAAATAGTAATTTGAACTATTAATACCTTTAAGTAGCTCAATATTAGATTGAACCAAATTTGCTAATTTAGTTTTAGGAGCTGATAAATTAAATTTTTGGGGTATAACGAGTTTTTTTAAAGGAGTTGTGGGGTAATCATCATTAAAACCCAGGAATTTCCAATATTTTTCATGGATTGCAGAACGCTGATAAATAGGATACACCTCACGATACTTAATTTCATATAAGTCTGTGGGTAGTTTGTTTTTGCGTAACCATTCCTCAATTACATTAGCATTCAAAACACCCTCAAAGAAGTATGGAAACCAACCTTCATTTTTAACCAGACTTTCAGGTGTTTCATATAAGCATTTCAGTCTATCACCAACACTCTCCAACCTTTTATTTCTTACCTCAATGCAGATATCAGGACTCTTTACTGGTTTTGAAGAAGTTGCTAATCTTTCTTTAAGTAACATATTAATTCACCGTTTCTAGGGATTCTTTTAATTCATCAGGGAACCAACCTTGTTCCTGAACCAGATATTCAGGTGTCTTATCCAAAAATACAGCCTGTTTGTTTTCTATTGCAGAAGGGATGTTGTAATAACGTCTATCCAAATAGATTTCATGTCTTTTAGGGGTAACAGGGTCTTTGGTTTTGGTATCCACTACTTAATCTTCCTGATGTAATCTGCCTGCGGTACTCACCACTTTGAAATCAATCGCCCATACATATACAGATTCATCCCACTTACCACCTGTAGATCGCCACAAGGTCTTAAATGAATCAATTGGACAGTTACGAGTGATGCCACCTTTAGATTCGTAATCGCGGTAAGCAGTGTGCGAACCGGCAGACCATGAGGATTCTAACTCAACAGGTTCAATAGGTTCAATACCCTCGGCAATCGCGTCCTGAGCAGAGATATTCACGACTTTCTCAAGGCGAACATTGGTGATCTGCAACTGAATACGAGAAGCCCATTTAGGCATGTGAATAGATGGGGTAAAGCGAACCTGATCAATTGTAGGAATGCTGTCACGGTCAAAGTGGTCACTCACACAATTCGGATAATCCGCACGATACACTAAATTACGGCGTGGACACGGCAGCTTGCCTGGGTCGCCTACAATTGAAAACGTCTCACGGACATAAAGCAAGTCACCTACCTGACCAAAAGGACAGAATGAAAGGACATAGCCCATATCTTTTTCTGTGAGCTGTTCAAATGGATGGCATTCGCCTAGCTTGGAACCGATGTAAATGTCACGGATATTCGCGGGTGACAGGGCGCGTCTAGTCTGGGTCTTTCCCCCTGCTAATAGGGCATTCACCATATCTGAATTAAAGAGAATAGGGCGTTCATTATAATTCATACGTTACCGAATATTCTTTTTGCTATATTTGGACCACGTTTAAATAATCGTGGCATAAGTTAATATTGTTGCTAAATCATAGCATAAAAACTAAATAGAAATAGTGAGTGAAAAAAGAGTGGCTTAATTTGCCACTCCATGTTCATTTAGTTGATTCAGTACGGCAGATCGCTTGTCATGGTGTCACCACTCCATGTTAAATTCTTATAATTAGTCAGGTAGTGCTTGGTGATCTTGTCTGCAACAGCTTCATCAGAAATAGCATCTACCGGCTTACCTGTCACACTGCTCAAAGAAATCTTATCTTCCTTAATGCGTTTTTGGTTACGCTTGTTGATCAGAAGCAATGCTTCTTCAAGAGAATTTGCATAGCATTCCATGTAAGACATAACACCTGTAGCAAGGGTCTTTGCTTCATCTTCGGTTAAAACGAAACGGACACCATTCGGGAAGGTATCGAACATGGAATCTGGACTGCCGTTTAACAGACTACCGGCAACTGCCATAGAGGTCATAGATTCAGGCTTTACACCTAAAGCATAAAAGATCACAGCTTCTTTGGTCATTAGACCGTTAATGTTTGTTTCTATATCGAAATGGCGATATTGAACATCAGCAGGGGTAACAACATTGTTAGAAAAAATACTCATTTGATCACCTAAAAACCAGTAATACGGTGGCTTTTCCGTGTGAGCTTGCTGCTCTGTATATACAGCATTATGGATTAAAACATGGCATAAGTCAATGTGTAATTTTGGTTTAATAAAAAAGCCCTCTTAATCGAGAGCTTTATTGTTAGGTGATATTGATTTAAAGACGAAGGTTAGCTTCATATTCTTCATTCTCAATATACGGAACATAACCGCCACCATGCTCGCAGTTATCTAAGCAATCCTTCGCCGTTTGCATTAGTGCATCAAGGACAGCAGGGGTGATCTGGTAAGTTTCTGCGGTAATGACCTGACCATTGATCTTCACTTCCTCAATAAGAGGGTGGCTTGGGAATGGTGGTTTATGTGTCAGGCTTTCTACTTCTGGAAAACGAACCTTAGTAGCCTGGTAATCATCATCTAGTAGTAGGTATTCCACATAGCTTTCAATCGCTACAGCAAAGCTAAAATTGTCCTCTGGGGGAATATTCTTATAGGCTTCTGCCACATCCGAATGATTGCGATATTCCAACGGCGTAGATTCAGCAGTGTAGGAACCTTTGAATAAGAAATTCACCTGTTCATCACTGATACGAGTACGGCATTGATCATAAATCTCCTTGACCTTCGCCACCGATTCCTCAGTCGGTGGGTAAACATCATGTGGAAAGCGTAACCACTCGGTATCTGAGAAAACTGGTGCAACTAAAAGGGTGTTGGCAACTTCGTTAGTAATTGGTTTTTGGCTCATTTTGGTATCCTTTGTTTTAATCAGCAACCTCACTGTTGGGGCTAATGAGTAGTGATTATTTGCCTTCGCTAAAAAAAGTCTCTTTTAAAATACGTTTAACCAACTGATGTGCAGTGATACCTACGTTGTAGCTGCCACAAATGTAATTCTGTTCATCTGGATAATCGTCTGGCACTTCCAACATATCTAATGGAAGAGCGTAAACCTTAGTCCAATTGGAATAGGCATCGTATTCCTGATCTGTTAGAAAATCTGCCTTGTTCATTTTCCAAAGAATCCGCTTCTGGACGGTGACAGCAATATTATTTAGGAATTGTGGCAACACATCCTTGATCTTCTTTAAATTGTTGGCGTTATAGGCTTCAACCAACTCTAAAACTGAAAATTCAACAACACCTTCAATCAACCGTGTTTCATCACCATCAGTCGCATTCTTCATACCGCCGTTGTAATGAATTTCAAGATCAGTGAAAGGCTGATTGCGGTCTGGCATTACTGCGTATAGGGCGCAATTTGCAAAAGGTAAGCCATCCTGATCACAGCTTTCTTTACCCAAAAGCACACGTAATGGAGCAGCAAAAGTAAGACCTGATGGAGCGACTTTAATCTCACACATAGTTTTTGAATCCTGTATAAAAAACCTTTATTACGGTGGCTTTTCCGCTTGAGTTATCTACTCTTTATATACAAATTATACTCTCAAAACATGGCATAGGTCAATGTAAATAAAGAGTATTCTATCCATGCGCTTTATTTGCTGTTAAAAAATATCATTCCATTTTTTTATCTAAAAATCTAACGCATACCATCTTCAATGGCACAAAAAAATGACCCCTACAAGAGCAGAGGTCATTCAGGCATGGGGCGGGGAGTTACCCCGCGACCAGATTAAGCAGCAGCTCGATCTTTCACGCTCAGTAAGAAATATTTTTCAATCACTTTTGAGATTTGGTTGGCTACATTGTTCGCTATGTCGATGATGTGGAAACTGTCTGGTGCTTCTAAATCGAAAGGCTCAGACGATTGGCTTTCATTCCATTCAGTGAATGCTTCAATCACTTCGTCACCCACAGTATCACAGGTAATCGCTGATGCGATCAGGCTTGTTTGAACATTGATCTTGATGTGCTTCTGTAATGCTTCCAGATCGTCAAATTTAGCCAAATCAATATCAAGGGTGTTGCCCACATCATAACGCTCAGTATCAAGCTCTGAACTAGGCTGTACGTCAATATTGAAGCGTATGTGGTTAGTTGCAGTGCAATGGATGCTATCAGCCACAGCAAATACCAGAAGTGTACCTACCTGTTCGTGGCTATGATTGATCGCCAGTGCGTCAAGAAGAATGCTGACTTGTGGTTGGTTGTTTTTTAATTTGATTGCTGATTCTATATTCATAACTTAAATCCTAATTTTAAGCCTTAGTTACGGTGGCTTTTCCGCTTGAGCTTGCTGCTCTCTATGTGTTTCATTATGGATTAAAACATGGCATAAGTCAATATAAAACCGACTTTGCATATATTAAATTGCTGATAAGAAAGGGGAAAGTACAAGTTAGATGAATAAAGACATTACACCATTTTTTTATTAAAAACTATCGCCTACCTTTTTACCAGGAAAAAAAAGACTGTGTGCTTTTGGGGCAACTACAGTCTGAATTTTGAAAAGGAAACCATCATGGTTTAGTAGCTTAAACTGCCGACCCATTCCAATTAAACCCTAAGCACTTAGGTAGAGTTTTCCATTCTAGGCATTCTCCCATTATCAAGGTATTAATCATTGGGAATATCGCATCATTCACTAGCGAAGTGACATTAATACGCAGTGATTCTGGGGTTGCATCGTATTCATGCTTATTTATAGCACCGCAAAATTCGACCTCACCAAAGCCCACAGGGTTCGTTTGGTAGTGGTCGCCAGTCCATACGCAACTCGGCAAGAAAGTATGGCAGAAATAGTCATTACCAGATTCGTCTGTTAAAACTTTCATATCGTTCTGAGTGATGAACTTTTTGAGATCAGTGTGATTTGAGAAGCGTTCACCACGCTTGGTATTAGGTAGACTGAAACCCATATCCATCGGTTCTAGGGCGTGATCTGGATAGATCAGTTGCATCAATCGTGAGTAAACATAAGCAACAGCATATTGCTGATATTCATGGGCTGCCGGTGTGCTCACTGCAATCGTGACTTTATCGCCCTGACTAATCGCCATTGAGCCATTGTTCAGTCGGTTATGGTTGATAAGACAGGTCGGAACATCAAAGCGAAGGTAAAGAGGTGGAAATGGAAAGCTCATTGTCTGGAATCCTATTATCGAGCCTTTAATGCAGTGGCTCTACTGCTTTGATCAAGTGATCTTAATAAGATAATTATACCCTTAAAACATGGCATAAGTCAATCAGTGTGGTGGTTAAGCAAAATTGATGGCACTAAAAAACTCGCTTGGCGCGAGTTATTTAGCTAAAAATCAAATCAAATCAAATGAGCAATAAAATATACCAAGCATAAACCCACAAAGGAGAAAGCAAGCTGAATCGCATAGTCCTCAACGGCTTTTATTCCCATATCCAGAAAGCCTTTAACAGCTCCAATAATCGAATGTAAATCTTGTGAAACTTCAAGCGGTAGGAGGTTATAGTAATCCGCAATTACCGCACCCAAGAAAAATCAAGAAAAATAAAATAGTTAAACGAATCATACAAACACCACTTACACAGTAGGGCGTGTATCAGAAGTGGCAGTAACCGCCAAATCGTTTACGCTCACAGCTTCAACAAACGTGAAATCTGATGAATTAACGCCATTTGCAATGCGTAAAAGCTTTTGTTTAGCCCATGATTCAGGCACAACATAGAAAGTGCCGTCCAGGTCAAACAGGTAGCTTTCCTGTGAGCCGGGTGTGCCGATCTGCGTGTAATTGTCGCAGTTTGAAGTTTCGATGATACGTGCTGATTCACCATCAATCGTGACTACGCCGTTTTTATTAAAAATCTGTTCTGCGTAACGGTTTTGGATAAACATTAAAGCGTTGGTAATTAGGAAGCGTTTTAGCATTATGCTGACCCTCAAACTAAACCTTTAATCCAGTGGTTTATCTGGTTGAGCCGTTTGCTCTGTATATACGAAATTATGGCTTAAAACATGGCATAAGTCAATATAATACTATAATCAAACATTTATCTATAAAGTGAGATTTACTGCATGGTCTGAAAACTTTGCTCCAAAATTGGGGAAACATTTTTTCTACTAAAAAATCTAACGCTTACCTAGTTCACTGGTGAAACAATGAGGGCGAATACAATTTTGATAACAATGCACCTGAAAAAATAGCTCCGTAGAGCCATAAAGTTTTTAAGATTTTTGGTATTCAGCAAGCATTTCTCTTACACGCATGATCTCAGTGTCAGCGTGTGCAATCCCACCTGTATTCATGTTGAGGTACAGGTTAAGTATGTCCTGAGTATTATCATATTCAAATACGTTAATGGTGAAAGTTTTACGACCTAGATCAAACGGAGTGAAGCGAAGATCATCAGCACTGATCTGATTGTCAAACACCTTGAATTTGCCTTCAACAAAATTCTCAATCGCCGTGAAGCGTTGTAAACCGTCAACACAGATAAATTTTTGGTATTTGGTCGGAACGTCATTTTCACGGCGATCAACCGGGCTGTAGAAGAACGGCATATTGAACGTCAGATTGAAAGCTGAACGTGGCAACAGGTTCCGCAGCATACATTCTACGAAGTAAATTTGTTTTTCCTCAGACCATACTACGCCACGCTGAAAGTCTGGAATCATATCTAGTTCAGATTCATCATTGAGTAGACTTACAATCGACTTGCGAATATTGCGCATAGAAAAGTCGCAAGAATAGCCTGGACGATCTAGTGGTTTAATAATCGCATTTACGCGCTCGCGGTTAGAAATTTCAACTTTAGCCATTTTACCCTCGTCCGATTAATCAGGTCGGTTCCTGTATTTATGGAATATTTAGAGTTTAGTATCGTACTAAACTATTTAGTATTATCGCAAAAACATGGCATAAGTCAATGTAAATCTAAATTAGATTTATTGTGTATATGGATATTTAACGAAAAAGCGATAGCTTTTCGGCGTTTTTGTATGTACGACCCAAATTAGGTCGCACATTTTAGAGTGAGTGAATAGAGTTTTAATCCCTACTGATGAATCAGCTCAATCACCGTAAATTCAGAAACCCAATCACCAGTAGACAGCTCTAATTCTTCGGTAATCCATTCTGGGTTAATCAGTGGCTCCCCAAGTGCAATACAGTCAATGGTATGGATAGGGAGTAAAAATCCGGGCATGCTATTCGGCTGACGCAAAGCACTAATCATTAGTGGATTAAGCTGCTGCTTCTGTCCTTGTAATGAATCAACTGCTATAGCGGAAAATGCACCTGTTCTGGTGAACTCGTCCATATAGTCAAACGGAAGCATTTTGCTCGTAGACATTTCTTCATCAAGTGTGAGGGCATGACCAAATACCTTGCCAATAAAACCACATTCCCCGATGCCATAGCCAAGTTGTTCCAGATAGCCTTTGTATTCTTCAATATCTTTGAACGGCTCCGTGCGATCTCTCAGAAACGGAATATCAAATGATTCGTGCAATTCACCTCGCATATCCTCTGGCTCAATGAACTTGAGGAAATACGCAAATAGGTGAGCATTGGCAACGGCGACCCCATGTGCTGAGTTTTCGTAGATAACTGCAACAGTCTGAGCATTGGATTCATAACGGCGATCTGTAGGCTTTGATTCATATTCAAAGTTCGCCAGACCCATGCTGAATGATACGGCAACTTCATTTTTTGAAGTCGGTGCTACGATTAGCTGAGAAGCTAAAGCTTGAGTATTCATAATTTTCTACCTATTCATAAGCCTTTAATCCGGTGGCTCTGCCGGGGTGGGCTATCTGCCCTAAGTGATTAAATTATAGTCTTAAAACATGGCATAAGTCAATATTGACATGAGTTAAGCCTTTAACCCTGTGGCTCTGCCGATGGTAGGCTAACAAAAAAAGCCTTTCCGCGAGAACAGAAAGGCTTTTTTTTGAATAGTAGTAAATGTTTAATGTATGTTGGACACTAATACATATAAAGCGATATTATGTAGCAACCGCACAAAATTATAATAATCAATTATTTAATAAGAAAGAAGCCAAATTAAATTTAGCTTCTTTAAAAATAACTATCAGCAATCTATACAAAACCAATATTACTAACGATTACCTTTACTTCGATTATGTGTAATGCAAAGCATTTCACAATTATCTAAAGTTGTTGCACCGCCTTTACTCCAAGCATGAACATGGTCTGCATCCATTTCTTTGAGTAAGTAAATCTTTGTCTTATTAGCATTGTTACCATTGGCACATAACGGACAATTTGAGATACTTTTTTGATTAGCGTCATTGGTTTGTAATGCGTAAGCTTTTCGCTTGGTTGCATCGTCAAATATACGAACATCCAATAAGCGTGTATCAGTTTCACCGCCCAATATGTATTCAAAAATTCCTTTTCTGTTTTTTACATAAGGGTCTGCATACAGTCTTTTAACATCATCAGCTATTTTAGTCGGGTTGTAAGCAATGGTTTTATAGCTTTCGTACAAGCTACCCCATTCTAAACCTTTCATTTCTTTTTCAATATTAAGAAAAATGGTACTCGCCCAATCTATAACAGTGTTGAAATAAGTAGTTAGCTCGTTTATATGATTGTCGTGGCGGTGCTGCCCCATGTAATCACTAACATTGCCTTTACTCACCCAATTTAGGGCTGTAGCTAAGAAATCCTGACGAATAGCACTACCACTAACAAAGCTACTCCATTTTTGAATTAAAGCGTTTTGAGAGTTGCTGAATTGGGCTTTCGCCAATGTAACAAATGAGCCTGAATACACCGCATTTAGTAGTTCTTGTTCATTAAGTGGAACACCCGATATATTGATAGTTTTAAACCATTCCTTAATTTCGGTTTCAGTACCATTGCATTCGTAAACTAAGATCGTTGTATCTAGTATTTTCTGCTTTTGGTCTTTAGGTAAACTATGGAAATATTGTGGGGTTTTGCTACCTTCAAAAAATATAGCGAACTTTCCTGTTAAAAACCGTCCAATACTTGTGATTCTTTGCTGACCATCTAACACCTCAAAAGTATCATCACCTGTCTGATTAAAGTAAATTAATCCTAATGGATAGCCCTTTAAAATGGATTGAATAACAGCTACGTCTTTTTTACCATCTGCGTATATATAATTCCGTTGATATTCAGGCTGAATAGTCAATTTACCCGACAAGCCAAATAAACCTTTTCCCTCAAGTTCGTTATAAATAAAGCCTTCGCATAGGTCTTTGATCGTGATTTTGGTATTTAAATTTGTTTGCATTTATTTCCCCTGACTTGCTTCTGTTGTTATCACATTCAGCATCATTTGCATGATTGCGATACAATCTAGTCCATTCCTTACTTTAATTTTCTTAAATTCAGCATTTTGATTGATGTTAAAGTTTGATGAAGTCATTGAACCTAGATATGCAATGCTTTCATCCAACATCATTGCGTTTGTCGCACCGCCAATGAAAAAAATCACAAGCTCTCTTTTTAAGTTTAAGTCATTATCAAAGTAACATTCCTTTAGTGTTTTAGTTGTAGTTTTACCATAATGAATTTTTCCATTTTCTTTCACGTAATAATCAGACTTATAATCTAAGGCAAACAAGAATCTAAGGTAAAAATCTTTTTCAATTTCTCCTTTTTTAATATCATTCTTGTACCCACCAAGTATGTCAAAATCTTGGGAAACAACTTTTTCAATTGATTTAAATGGAAAAGATGACCGTATCTCTACTGTCTTAGTAAGAGATTTATAATCATCCGAACCATGCTGTAGCCATTTCTTATGAATTTTCAAATCTATTTGATCAATAGAGTTATTACCACTATCCAATTCAATTACAACATTGGGATTTTTGTTGTAGTGAGTAAGCATAGAAAAACATAGTTGTTCTATTATCAATCCACAAAATGATTTTAATTTAATCTCAATTTCATCCCTAGCAACTCCTGATGAACTAGCTGAATTAAATTGTATAGAACTCAACCTAGATTTAGCAGTCTGAATAATATTTTTGCTACGTTCATTGTTAGGACTTAAAGTGATTTTTTGTATTCTAAATGGAATATTTGAAAATGAGTGACAAAGAAAATTATTATCGGATGTTTTCAGAAGTGTATTATTCACACAATCAACATAGTAAATATCCATGCTTAAATTCTCTTATGACAAATTAAAACTCTTGAATACAAGCGTTTTCCATTGAGATATGCACGATCTAATTTTCCACGCCATTCTGCTAAAGCAATATTTTCTAATAGATCATCTTTTACATAAAAATCCATGCCTAAAATTTCAAATTGTTCAGGGTTGTATTTATCTAAAAAACTAATTGGTACGCCCATAACACCATCATAATCACTAGGAATAGCATTGGTAAAAGGCACTTCAATAGCATTGTAATTATCGTATAACTGATAAGCATTTTTACCTTCAATTTTAGAGTTAAATCTCTTATTGTCTGCGGTTGTCATTAGTTGTAATGGTTCGTGTCTACGTCCATGTTCAATGTTGGTAAACCATCTAACACCTTTTACTCGAATATATTTATTACCCTCGCTATCAACCCTAAACCCTGCTGCATTTAAAGGGTAGCTATCAGGAACTCTAAATTCACGATCACCACTACTGATTGTCGCACCAAGCCATACGATATTCTTTTGAATCAAAGGGAATATATCTTTATAAGTAAGGGAGTTCATATTCCCAACAATCGCAAATTTTTTCTCACCCTCCATAATCCATGCAATAAAATCACGGAATAGGGAAAATGGGGGGTTGGTTACAATTATATCGGCTTGATCACGCAACGCTTTGACTTCATCACTTCTGAAATCACCATCACCTTTGAGGTACTGCCAATGAATATCGTTAATATCAACCACGCCATCTTTAGTTATATCGCTTTCTAGTTCAAAAAACTTGCCACAAGCAGTAGATTTATCACTATCAAATTGAGGGCTTTTTTCTTCAAATAATGAAGGTTGATAAGATTGATCACCTTGTTTGTTCTTAGGGGCATAACTTGTGCTTATAAGTTTTTTCAAGCCTAACCGACTAAAATTTTGAGCAAAATATAATGTGAAATTACTCCATTCAGGGTCATCACAGGGCAATAAAACTACTTTATCTCTAAATACATTTGAATCAAATTCTAAGTAAGCATTCATTTCTTTTTCAATATCAACATATTGAGTATAAAATTCATCATTTTTAGCTGATCTTGCTTTTGAGAGATTCGTATTTTTCAAAACGCTGTTCATATTGAAATCCAAATTTATATTAAATTAACCGAATGTCTTTACAATCAATCGCTTTGAGTATTTGAAGCATGAATATTGCCCCAAATGTACCACGATTGATCTTATTGCTAATGTTTTGCGGTGTTTCAGATATACCCATTGATTCTAATTTCTTTGCTAGATCAATCAGGCTTATATTTTTTCGGGCAATTTCTGCCTTAATTAAGCCTTTGGCATAGTCTTTCCATTCATCATCACTCACGGTTTGACCTCATAAAAGATAAACGACATAGCATGTCGCTATAATATTTTAAATCATTATATTTGATGATTAAAACTATTACAATATATTAAGCATATCTTGTTTGTGATGGGTGATTTTATGAAAAAAGAAT
>RRZT011738436.1_pt1 | contig 15734 bp, 12 predicted proteins | sample 2165551 | NCBI WGS metagenome assembly RRZT01 (sample SAMN10456910, study PRJNA506462) | wastewater metagenome | biome: wastewater; feature: sludge; material: wastewater sludge; isolation source: wastewater sludge with Escherichia coli K12::gfp cells carrying plasmid... | place: USA: Moscow, Idaho... | reverse complement strand
GCCCGCCGTGCCCGCCCCGGCCGGCAGCTTCGCGGTGCGCCGGGTCATCGAGACCGACAGCGGGAACATCACCGACGCCCCCGACGACATCCGATGGCTGTTCGACGACCAACGACCCCGCTACGCCCTGCTGTACACAGCCACCGACACCGACGAAGGGCAGCCGCGCCGCATCGGGGTCTATGACACCGCCGAGCGCGCCGAGCAGGCACTGCAGCAGGCCAGCCGGCCAGGTGTCGTGGTGCGTTACCTGCCCGGCGCAGAGGACGGCAGCCTGGATCACGACAGCATCCGGGCGGGGGAGTGTGACCATTGCCACACCCGACGGGACCGCTCCAGTGTGCTGATCGTCCGGCACAGCGACACCGGCGAGATCAAACAGGTTGGCCGCTCGTGTGTGAAGGACTTCCTGGGCTGGTCAACGATGCCGGTACTGATCGACCCCGAACAGGCGGATAAGGCGATCGAACGCGGCAGCGGCATCGAGGGCCACAACTGGGACCTGGGCTCGGTGCTCACTTACAGCTGGGCGGTCAACGAAACCCTCGGCTGGGTACCGGCGGGCACGGCGGGCGATCGGATACCCAGTAAGGATCTGGTCGCCGAAGCGATCAGCGGCCACAGCCAACGCGCTGAGCAGCTGCGTGCCACGATCGGTGGCAAGCTTGCCGAGGGTGCCCAGATGGCGCCCCAAATCATCAGCGACCTGACCACCGCTTTCGCGGCCGCAGGCGGCGGCTACGAGGCTAACCTGGCGGCGATCCTGCGCGCCGGTGTGGTGCACCCGCGCAAGCATCTGGGTCTGGCGGTCAGTGCAGTCAACGCGTGGCACCGGCAGCAGGAACACGCCGCCGCCGACCAACTCCGGGCACAGCAGCGCCTTGATGCAGCCGAGCGGGGCGCGCGCCAGCGGCACGTCGGCACGGTGGGGGAGCCGATCACGATGACCGGAACCGTCACGGTGAAACGCAGCATCGAGGGCTACCGGTGGAACAGCCCCAGCCAGGTGCTGCTGGTGGTGGACTGCGGCGACAGCGTGGCAAAAATGATCACCACCGCAGCCTGGGCCTACCAGGTGAAACCCGGTGAGCAACTGTCGGTGAAGGGCACCGTCAAAGCCCACGACACGTTCAACGGGGTGCCGCAAACGGTGCTGAAACGCCCCAAGCAACTACCGCTGCCGCAGGAGCGGCCGGAACCGACCTGGGAGACGGTCACGCCGGTGATGCCGCAGTCCCGGTTTCAAGAGGCTCCGCTGGCGCCTCACCCGCCGCTGGCGCGGGGTCTAGGGATCTGAACAGGAACGGAGAACAGCGATGAACGACAACACTCCCGTTGCCAGGGTCACCAGCCTGGCCGGACTGACCGAACTCGTGCCCTACCTGATCGGGTTCACCCCGGAGGAATCGATGGTGCTGATGGCCACCGTCCACGGCCAGGTGCAGGTCACCGCCCGTGTCGACCTGGTCGACGTCCAACCCGCCGGCCAACTCGAGGACCTGCTGGACCGGTTGACCGGCCGCTACCCCGACGCCACCTTCCTCACCCTCGCCTACACCGAGCAGGCCGACACCGGCTGGGCCATGCTGCAACGCGCCAACGACCATCTCGGCGAGGACCGCACTCAGGTGAAAGTGCTGGTCACCGGCGACACCTGGTACGACTCCACGGGTGCCAGCGGAGCCCTCGACCGTTACGGGCCGCTCGCTGTCCAAGCCGCCATGCATGGACTGCGCCGCGACAACCGGCGCAGTGACCTGGCCGACCGGTTCCAGCCCGCCGTCATGACCGACACGATCCGGGGCGACATCCTGTCCGCCATCCATGCGCTGCCTGATCCGCATCGGCGGGACGAGGTGACCCGAATCGCTCACCAGCTGATCACTCAACATGTCGCCGACGGCGGCGCACACCTCGACACCGTCGACGCCGCAAAACTGGCGCTCGCCACCAAGACCACCAACGTGGCCGACCTGGCGTTGAGCATGATCGGCGACCCGGCCGCCGCCGAGCAGCACCTGGCCCTGTGGGCCGCTGTGGTCAACCGGCTACCGGCCCAGCTGGTCGAGCGACCCCTGCAACTGGCCGGTGTCGCCGCCTGGGCCAGCGGGGATGGGGCAGTGGCCTCGATCACCGCCGAACTGGCCGACAAAGTCGACAACCCCACCGCCAACCCGATCCGCACCGTGCTCGAAATCGTGACCACCGCGGTGGTCCCCCCAACCCTGTGGCCTGAACTGCGTCAGGAGATGACCGCAGCGGCTGATCCGTCGGTACAGGCGCTGCTGAGTGGTGCCCAGCCCACCCCCTCGGCCCCCAACCAGACGTGGGAAATGGTGCACCCCCCCGGGCACACCGACCCGCGGCGACAGCCCCCCGCCCAGCCGGGCGGCAGCCCCGCTGTCGGCCCGGCAATCTAGCGAATCGAGAGGGGAAGACGGACATGAAAGGGCGGGCTGTGGACGCGGCTACAGAGGCGACTGGGCCCCGAATATTCCGCGGAATAATCGGTCGCCCGCGGGTGATGAAGCGAGGCTCGCGCGGGTTCGACCCGACGCAGGTCGGGTGGCGGATCGGGAAGGCAGTCGAACCGCAGGCTGGTGCCCTGTGGTGCCCGTGGGACCGGACCGCCGGGGTGATCGGCCCGCAGGGCTCCGGCAAAACCCTCGACCTGCTCAGCCCCGCCCTGCTCGCCGCGCCAGGAGCTGCCCTTGTCACTCTCACCAAGACCGACGACCTTCTGCTCACGATCACCGCACGTCAACACGATGAACGTCCCACGGTGGTGTGTGACCCGTTCGGGCAGGCTGACGGGCTACCGGAACTGATCTGGGATCCGATCGCCGGCTGCACCGACCCGGTCACCGCAGAGCGGCGGGCGAAAGCGTTCACCGCCGGCACCATCAAAACCTCGGCACACACCAGTGGTGATGCGGCCGCCCGCTTCTACGCCGCCGAGGCCGCGAAGGTGTTGCAGTGCTACTTCCACGCCGCCGCACTCGGCGGCCACACCCTGGACCGGATGCTCGAATGGGTGGCCCGCCCACTCACCACCCATGAGGCAGCCGAAATCCTGCTCAACCACCCCGGCTCGGCGCCGCTGTGGCACGGACTCCTGCAGGGTGCCCTGACCGGTGACGACCGAACCGCCGGCAACACCGTCACCACCGTCCAACAGGCACTGTCGCTGTTCTTCCAACCCGAGATCAGGCGCCGCTGCGTGCCGGGGCCGGGCCGGCCCGCCACCAACATCGCCGACGTGATCAATGCCGGCGGCACCTTCTATCTGCTCGGCCGCGACGACCCCTACGCATCGGCGTCGCCGCTGATGACCGCCCTGGCCGAACACATCCTCGACACCGCCCTGCAACTGGCCAACGACAGCCCGCACGGCAGGCTGTGCCCGCCGTTGCTGGCCTGCCTCGATGAACTGCCCTCCACCGCGCCCCTGCCGACCCTGCGGACCCGGATGGCCAACGAACGCGCCCTCGGCATCAGCTTCATCTACGCCGCCCAAACCTGGCGGCAACTGGCCGCCATCTACGGCGAAGAGGAAGCCCGCGCCCTGTTCGGCCTGACCAACGTGCTGGTCATGTTTGGCGGCTCCAAGGACGTTGCGTTCAACCGTGAAGTGTCGGACCTGGTCGGCACCACCCGCGTCGCCCGCACCAACTGGAACCTGGGCCTGGCCGCCGGCCGCTCCACCGCCCACGGCGAAGACATGGCCATCCTGCGCCCCGAAGACGTCCGCCAACTCCCCGAGAAACACGCCTTGGTGATCGCCGAGAACTGCAAGCCGATCATCGCCGGCCTGACCCGCTGCATCGAAGGTAAACCAGGCAAAGACCTCCTCGAGCAGCAACGAGCCATCCGAACCAAATTGCAGAGCCGCCGCAGCGCCACGATCTCCGACAGGGCGCGGGCCTTGGCCGCGCTCGCCGCCCAACGAATCGAGCAGCCATGACCCAGTCCCACGACTCCGCCCACCAGCCCCATCCACTCACCGCAGAGTTTCCCATGCCCACCAGCACGTCGTTGGCCAGCGCGTACCAGAACCTGTACCTGGCCGCCACCGGGGCGGACGACGTCCGCCTCCGGCTGGGCAACCCTGCCAACCTCCCCAGACCATGGATACCGGCGAGCTGCACAGAGCGGAGGCTGCGAGCCGAACTGTGGAGTTGGCTTGACGATGTGGCCACCTGGCTCAACGAGCAATAGACATGGGACCCGGCCGCAGGGATGATCCCGCCGTGTTGGCCGCACCACCCGCACCTGGTCAACGAACTCGCCGTTCTGGCCGACCAACGCCGCCGGGCAGCACTCGACCTGACCAGCTCCAGCCTCGAAGAATGGCACCGCTACTGCCTGCCCAACTTCTACAGCAGGCTCCAGGCAAGGATGCGCACCGGCTGCGACGAGAAGCACACACCCTGGCCGGCGCAACCTCGCCATGACCGGCACCGTCGCCAAACCGGGCAACGTCTCGACGCCTTCAACAACGACCTCACCGCACTCGACACCACTGGCGACAGCGACCGCGCCGGCGAACCCGGACCTACGCTGCGGCTGGCGACCGACAACGGTGAAACCGTCGATCCCCACTAGAAGCACAGCGCGACGTTGGCTTCAGCGACGCCGTGGCGAGTAGTCAGGGCAGGAAGACGGTGAGTGCTGCAGCGGTCCAGGCGCCGAGCAGGAGCCACGGGCCGTAGGCAAGGGGTCCGCTGTGCCGGGTGGCCTTGGCCCAGGCGATGGCGGCCAGCGAGCCGATCAGGACGGCAACTAGAACCAGGGTGAGGTTGTAGGCGCCGATGGCGAGGCCGGCGGCGGCGGCGAGCTTGACGTCGCCCATGCCGATGCCGCCACGAGTCAGCAGGTGGCTGGCCAAGAACACGGCCCCCGCCAGGAGCCCTCCCAGCAACGCGGAGAGCGCCACTGACGGCTTACCGGCCACCACCGTGACCAATCCGACGGTGACGAGGATTGCGGCCGCCACGAGGCCGGATACCCGGTTGGGAAGACGGTTCACGTCCAGGTCGACCGCTGCCAGCCAAGGGCCGGCGAGGGCCAACGGAAGGAACGGCAGGATCAGGACCGGCGAGGCATTGGCGGCGGCGACGGCGGGCAGGGTCGCGGTCGCGGTTGCTGTAACCCACGGCACCCAGCGTCGTGGTGCCGGGATGGGTAGGTCGCGTTCGTCACTTCGCCGGTATCCGAGCAAGTCGAGGTTCCGCCGGGTACCGACGCCGATACCGTACCCGGCTGCCGCTGCGGCGAGGGTGGTGACGATGAGTGTGATGGGGGTGATCACCTGATCTCCTTGTCTGTGCCGATTATCACCCGGTCACCACCGCGGTCCGGGTCCATCACGGCGGATGCCGGGGTTGTCGGGCAGGGGCTGGCCGCTTGGCTGGGTGGGGCTGGTGACCGTTTCGTAGAGGCCGGCGTGTTCGCGGGCGGTCTTGGCCGCCTGCCAGGACGCCTGTTGGGAGGCCCTGCGGACGTCGTTGTTCCACGCCTTCACCATTGAGGCCAGCGCGCACCGCACCAGCGATGCGGGCACCTTGGCGTGCTGAGCGATGTGTTCGACGCCGGCGCTCCAGCGGGCTCTGGGCTGCGCCGCCAGTACCTCCACAGCCTGCAGGATCTTCTGCGAGGCGTCGGTGGGTGCCTTGAGGCGCCGGTCGATGAGTTGTTCACCCAACGGCCGTGCCGTGGTCAACGCCTGCAGCAGTTGCCGGCTGTGGCCGTCGGCGACCAGGTCGGCCGGGTCGCGTCCGGCTGCGCTCAGGTCGGCGTGCAGCGGGTCGATGGTGTAGCTGGCCAGTAGCCAGTAGTCGCGTTCCGCCGCGGCCTGCCCGGCGCTGTCCGGGTCGGTGGCGATGACCGGCTGCACCCCGTGACGGTGCAACTGTTGGACCTGGTTCTCGGTGAGGCTGGTGCCCAAAGGAGCGACGCCGATGTAGCGATCATCGCCGGTGAGGGTCAGCGCGATCGCATCCATTGGTCCTTCCCCCAGGACGGGCACGGTGCCCGGGTGGAGGGTGCCGGCGACGAACAGTTGGTCGCCCTTGGCGAACAGGGGAGTGGTCGCGGTGTTGAGGTACTTGGGGCCCCGGTTGTCGCTGTCGGCCACGGTGGGGTTGCGGCGGCCGACGAAGCCGAGCACCTGGCCGTTGTGGATGATGGGGAACATGGCCCGGTCCCGGAACCGGTCGATGAGTCGTCCGGTGGACGCGGTCTGGGCCACGCCGGCGGTGATCGCCTCCAGGTCGGTAATGCCGTGGCGCCGCAGATGCTGCACCAGTGCGGTCCAGCTGTCGGGGGCGTAGCCTGCGCCGAATCGTTCCAGGCCGGCTAGGTCGGTGTTGAGTCGTCCGGTCAGGTAGGGCGCGGCCCAGCCTGCGGTGAGCCGATCGGTGTAGAAGTCGGCGGTGAGCCGGTTGACCAGCTGCAGCCGGTCCAACGGCACCGGAGAGTTGCCGATCTGGTCGGCACGTTCCATCATGGCCCGCACCTGGGCGTCGGTGAGATCCGGAGGTCCCATCCGGTCCCGGATCATGCCCTGGATGGTCAGTACTGCGTCATCGTCGAGGTCCATCTCGCCCATCTCGCCGGTGCCTGCCGGGCCGTCCGTCCACGGGTCGGGGTCGGGTTCGACCAGGTCGGCCACGTCGGGCAACCAGACCGATTCGGGATCCGCCACCGGCGTGTGATCGCGGTCGGGGAACAAGTCGGTGGGGAGATCATCGGGGGGCTGCTGGTCGGGATGGATGGGTTCGTCCTCGCCCGGCTCGCTGCGGTCGGTGAGCAGCGACAGCCGCCACACCCAGCCTTGGCATGGGTCGGTGTGGCCGGCCAGGTCGGCCCGGTCGCCCTCGTCAATGAGCTGCGGCAGGTTCCAGCCGCGTTGCAGGCCGCGCTCGATGGTGGCGACCAGCGCCGGCCACCACGGGCTGTCCTGCAACCCGGCGGCCCGGTCGCCGACCAGGGTGGTGAACGTGTCCAGCCAGGCGGTGGCCAGGTGATGGTCGCGGTCAATGTTGGCGGCGATGGCGGGACTTAGTTTGCCCGACAGCCGCCACCACAGTGCGGCGGCGGCATGGTCGTCGGGTAGCGGCCCGGCGCTGATCGCATGGTCGAGCAGTTGGCGGGTGTTGATGCCGGCCGAGGACATTTGGGACAGACGCGCGGCCAGTACCGGGGCGAAGGTGTCGGCGAGGATGGTGGGGCTGAACCGGTTCAGCAGCGGCGACCATTCATCGAGCGCGGCCGACTGGCAGGCATTCAGTCGCGCCTGCAGCCGGCGCTGCACCCGCAGCTGGGCTAGCCCGTGCACGGGTTCGCCCAACGGCCGGGTGTCGGCGGGGTCGGTCTTGTGCGCTGCCCGCCACACCTCGATGTCGGCGATCAGGTTGGCGCTGGGTGTGCCGGCGATCGCCTGCCCCCAAACCGGCTTGTCGGCGCTGAGCGCGTCTGCGCGGACCTGTTCGGCCAGTTCGTCGACCAGTCCCGCGCGGGCGGCCAGATACGGTCCCCACAGCGGATGCTCGCGCAGCCCGGCGGGGATGGCTGGTAGCCACGGCATCGGGCCGCGCTGGTTGCGCCAGCCGGCGTCGGCGATCCGCCAGGACAGCACACTGCACGGGTCCAGGTGGCGACTGATCGGGTCCTCGCAGGCGTCGGCGAGTGCCTGGATCGGGTCGCGGCCGTCGGCTTGGACGAGCAGCAGCTGGGCACGCAGGATCGGCCAGGTTTCCGAGCTGGTCAGTTGCGGCAACTGCGCGTCGATCACGTCATGTATGGCCTGAATGGTGCTGGGGGTGGCGATGTGGCCGGCGGCGAAGCTGATCGCGTCGCTGTAGCGTTCGGCGGCCTCTCCGAGCCGGGTGGTGGGGGCGGAGGCGAGGCGCAGGCTGGTGGTGGCCGAGACGGGTGATTCGTCCCGGGCCAGGATGGATTCGAGCAGGTCGGTGGGGGTCAGTGGGTTGACTGTTTCGGGCCGGATGACGCTGTGCGGGTCGCCGTCGCCGACGACCACCAGGTAGGCGTGGTTGGCTTCGCGGCCGCGGGTCAGCATGGTGTAGGTGTGCTGGCGTGATTCGGTGCCGGTGAGCAGGCCGTGCATGGTGTCGGCGGTGACGCCTTGGGCGGTGTGGGTGGTGCAGGCATAACCCAACTCGACCTGCTCGGTGACGTATTTGGCTGGGAGCAGGACGGTGCGACACGACTGGATGTGTTGAACCTTCAGGGCTCCTCGGCGGGTCACGCGTTTGATACGCCACCGGTCGCCGTTCTTTACCCAGTCGGCGGCGCTGGTCCGCAACGTGCGGTTGTTCTCCCGGGTGATGATTGTGTCGCCGGCCGATGCCTGGTTGCCGTCGGCGAGTTGCACGCTGCGGTGGACGACGTGGCCGTTGAGGCGTTGGGTGCGGGCCCGCCTATTGAGTTCGGAAACCAGGTCACGGGTCGGAGCCAGCATGATCGAGTCAAGGCCGCCGGTGATGTCGGCCGACCAGGCGGCGAACAGGTCGTCGGCCATGGTGGTGGCATCACCGACGTGGATTCGGTGCTGGTCGAGGTAGAAGCCGAGCGCGGAGGCTTGACCCTCGCGCAGCGCTAGCGATGCCGATCCCTCGGCCCGGTCGGTGAACCGCACCAGCTCCGACAGATGCAGCGCACCGTGGGTGGATTGGATGTCGCGCAGCACCCCGCCGGCGCCGATCGCGGCGAGCTGCTGATCGTCGCCGATCAACCGCACGCTGCCGCCTCGATCAAGGATGTGGGTGACGGCGGCATCCAACGACAAGGTGTCGGCCATGCCGGCTTCGTCGATGATCACCAGTGTGTCCGGGCCGAGGCTGGGGACCCATTTGGGCACCCCGTCCTTCGGGTGCGCCAACGACCACACCAGCTTCGCCAACGTGTCAGCGGTGCCGGCAATCTGTTCACCCAAACCGGCGGCGGCCGCCGCGGAGGGGGCTAGTCCGACCACGGTTCCGCCATCACCACTCCAGGCACGCGAGAGGGCACTCATCGCGGTGGTCTTGCCCGAGCCGGCCGGTGCGATCGCCAACTGCAGCCGTGCACCGGAGGTTGCCATTTCCCGCACCAGCAGCACCTGGCCGGCGTTGAGCCGGGTGCCGTTGGCTTCACATTCCAGCAGTGCCACATCGACTGCAGCCGGCGCCAACCTCTTGCCGTCCCCGCGGCCCGCGGCGGCGACCAGGCGCGCCTCGGAGGCCAGGATCGCTTGCGAGGTGTACAGCTGCGAACCGGCCACGCTGTACACGCTGGCACCATCACTGCGCCGCAACACCTCAGGCTCCTGCGGCTCATCGTCGGCGACCGGTTTCGTCAACGGCCGGCACAGGCTCAACGCCTCCGTGACGAGCCGGTCCACCACCGTTTCCACCCTGGCTGCGGGCACCGCAAGGTCACGGATGTGGCGGTGCGCTTCAGCCCGCAAATGCCAGGTTTGCCAACTGGAACGATGCGCCTGGACATGCGCCAACACCTTCCCTGCGGTGCGCCGCACCCACTGCTCATCGGCCTGCTGCACAGCGTGGGGGCGTAGCGGGTGAAGCGCTTTGTCGATCATCTGCCGGATCGCGTCACGGCTGCCCAACACCTCGATCGCTTGGGTGAACCAGGTGGCGCGCTGCTCGGCCAGGGTGCGGGATTCGTGCTTGGCGTCGCGGGTTTCCAGGGTGGCCTGCTGTGCCAGCGCGATGGATTCCACCGGGGTCGGCGGACGTCCGTGATCGTGCTGGAAGGCGGCCGCCAACTCGGTGCGGCGGGCCTCGATCGACACCCTTCGGGTTGACCAGCGCTGGTTCAAGCTGGCCTCGACGCCGACGATTTCTCGCACCGGACGCTGCCGCGGATCGGTCTGCGGACGGGCCTCGAACCGCACCCCGATGTTGCTTGCGAGGTGCCGCTCCAGAGCGGTGTTGTAGGTCTCCGAGGCGGCCACGACGGCCTTGTGCAACACCCGCCCGTCGATCGACAACCAGCGTCCGTCGCGGGTTTGGACCTTGTTCGCGACCGCCACATGGGTGTGCAGATCGGGATCCCCGGCTCGGCTGTCGCGGTGGGTGAACGCGGTGCCGACCAGGCCGTTGACTTCCACTTGGCGCACACCGTTTGTGCCGGTTCGGGTGAACAATGCGTGGGTTTCGATGAAGTGCAGCGCGTCCGCGACCGCGCTGCGATGCGCCAACTCGATCGCCGCCGCCACCGGGGCTGGGGCCAACGCCCACAACGCCGAGACTGACTTCACCGGCGAAAAGGTCAGGTCGTAGCCGGCGACAGCGGTGGTCTGCTGCCTGGACAGTTTGGCGATATGACCGGCCAGCTCGCGCTCATCCAACGGGTCACGGTGAAACGTGGCGCGGAACATTTCCCGTCCCACCTGGGTGCGGATGCGGGCACGATCCTCGATCGCCACCGCGGCCCTGGTCGGTTTGCCGTTGGCGCTGTTCAGCTTCTCCAACCGGCGCGCCACCTCGATCCGGAAATCGGAGATGTCGTTGTCGAACACCTTGAACGGCTGGCCCAGCCGGGCAGCCTCGCGCCACGACTTCTCGGTCAGCCCACGCTCCGGTAGGGCCTCCTGACGCTGCCGCGCCAGCGGGTGATGGCCCGAACCGAACAGGGACGTCATCTGCTCGGCAGTGACCTCATCACCGACGGCCAATCCGTCGATGCCGGCCAGGCCGGAACCGACCCACACGCCAGGGGTTTCGCCCTTCTCGGTGTAGTAGGAAGCCAACCCGGCGTGGCCCTTCTCGGTCGAATCCATCGCCGCTACTTGACGGGTCAGATAGTCGTAGCCGGAACCTGCGGTGATCTTGTGCAGGCTCATCGTCATACCCCTTATAGAGCCGGCGAAGCCGCCGCTTTTCGGACACCAGTCGCTGCACGAACCGGCCGAGACTGCCGAAGAGTCATCTGGCAAGCGCACACGTCGCCCGGCTGAAGCTCCGGCACGTGCAACAACGCTCGGTCCCGGCGTGAATGCAAGAGGTGTGTGGCGCTTGGGAGTGATCGAAAACAGGGGATAGGTGACGTGCCTGAGGGGGTGGCGGGTCTGGCCGAAGTTGGTGGGATGACGGGCATCGAGGAGAGATCTCTCTGGTGAATCGGCGGTGGATCGTGTCCGGGAAGTGGAGCTTGGAGCGGCTGAAAGGGAAGTGAAGAGGACGTGCTTCGGGTTCAGGGATGGAGGCGGCGAGGTTCGTGGTGAAGCAAGCGGTACGGCAGGATGCGCGACGCACGGTGCGGGAGGCGCTGGATGCTCGACGCCGGTCACAGATGGAGGCCGAACGGCGGCAGGCGACCTTGGCTGTGACGGTGCTGAGCGCGATCGCGGAACGCCAGGCGGCGGTCGCGGCCGCCGACGATGCGGCCGCGACCGCCGTGCAGGCGTTGCTCGGCGAGGGTCTCGAGTTGGCCGACATCGAGCTGCTGTGCGGTTCCACGGTGGGGTTGAAGGAGCTGCAGCGGCTGGCGAAACTTCCGCTGCGCACACCGGCGGAGAAGGCGTCGTGATGACCCGCAGCCGGCCGATTATTCCGCGGAATAATCCGGTCGCGGTCGTCTCCAGGACTGCGTCGTGGCGGTGGGCGTGGGCGGCTGCTCAGGTCACTCCGGTGCTGTTCTCGAGTTACGTGTGGTTGATCATCGGCACGCTGCAGCCGTTGCTGATGGTGGCGCTGCTAGCGGCTGCTGTCGTGCTGATCGCGGTGCGCAACACCACGTTCGGTCTGTGGTGGCGCTACGGAGCTTCCAGGCTGGAGGGGGGCCATCGGGACCGGGTGGCGGCCGCCATCGTGCCGGTGGCGAGCCTGCCGTGTCTGTGGGTGGGCCGTCGGATGCCGGCGGCGCTGGTGGCCTTGCCGAGTGACTTTGACTTGGTCGTCTCGAGCCGAGTGGTGAACTGGGTTGTTCGGGGCGGCTACACCGACTTGCAGGTCAGCGCTGTGGTGGCGCACGGTGTCGGCCAGCAGGCGGTGACCCGGTCGCGGATGGTCGCTGCCGGTGAGGCGTTCACCCTGCCCTGGTCGCTGCTCGTGATGCTCGCCGCACCGATCGTGGGCCGGCTGCGGACGTTCGGTCTGATCCGTGGCGGGTGGACGGTGCGCTGGGTGGTGTTCGCGGTCGCGGTCTGGCAGTCCTACAGCGAAGGCCGTTGGGTCGGCATGTGGGGAGTGCTCGTGATCGCCACCTTGAGTTGGTCGACCGGCTACCTGCACCGCCGGTGGAGTCGGCGGCTCGAACTGCTCGGCGATCAGCGGGTGATCAGCGAAGGGCTCGGCCCGGTGCTGGCCGAGATGATCCGGCACGCCGTTCCGCTGAACCCGCGGCGCATCGACCGTCTGCAGGGGGTGTCGTCGTGAACGGCACCGCGCGGCAGGTGCTGCGTGACCTGCGGCAGGGCGTGGTCGATCAGTCGCCCGCGCTGCTGGTGATGGTGCTCAGGTGGGCTCTGGTGCTGGTGTGGATGGTGTACGGGCCGGTGTGGGTGGTCGACCAGATGGTGCGGCCCGACTGTGCCGTGGCGGTCTTCTTGGTCATCTGGGTGTACCTGCTTGGTAAGGCGATGTGGTCGGCTTGGCGCATCTTCTCGCCGGAACGCCGTGTTCATCGTGAGCTGGCCGCGATGGTTCAGAGGGCCGAGCGGTGGTGACCAGCGGTGCGCCGTCAGCCGGGCTGCGGGTGGTGTCCTACGGGGGAGGGGTGCAGTCGACCGCGCTGTTGGTGTTGGCGGCACAAGGCCGGGTCGACTTTCGGGTGTTCCTGATGGCGAACACCGGTGATGACAGCGAGCATCCGGCCACCTTGCGGTACGTGCGGGAGGTGGCGGTCCCGTTCGCGGCACAGCACGATCTCGAGTTGCACCTGTTGGACCGCACCCGCCGCGATGGTTCGGTGGAGACGTTGTGGGGACGGTTGACGAAACCGGGGTCGCGGTCGTTGCCGATCCCGGTGCGGATGTCCAACGGCGCTCCAGGGACGCGCAGCTGTACCGCGGATTTCAAGATCAAGGTGACGGGCCGGTGGCTGCGTCAGCACGGCGCCCACGCCGGCCGCGCCTGTTCGAACCACACTCGGTTCGGGCCATGCCCGCAGCACCAGCCGTCGACGTCGGTGCGGGGGTGCCGCCGGCACCCGGTGGAGGGCTGTGATGGGTGCGTGCCGGCGTCCAGGGCGACGGTGGCGATCGGGATCAGCGTCGACGAGATTCACCGGGCGAACAATCGCCGCGTCGAGGACCACGAGGACGTCGTCTACCCGCTGCTGGATCTGCGGCTGCGCCGCGATGACTGCATGCGGATCATCCGCGACGCCGGGCTGCCGGTGCCGCCCAAGAGCGCGTGCTTCTTCTGCCCGTTCCGCAGCCCCGCCGCCTGGCTCGACCAGGCGACCGACGAGCCTGGTCTGTTCGCCCGCTCCTGCGAACTCGAGGATCTGCTGAATCGTCGAAGGGCTGCGCTGGGTCGTGACCCGGTGTACCTGACCCGGTTCGGGGCGCCCCTGGCGCAGGTGATCGGCACCGCTCAGGAACGGCTGTTCGACCACGACCCCGGCTGCGACTCGGGCTGGTGCATGACATGACGCAAACGGTGGCCGATGGGGCGAACCCCAACAACCGGAATCTGAAGGAGGCATGACGATGGCGGAGAACGGGGCTCGGCAGACCCGCATGATCGTTCCAGGGGATGCGGAGTGGCCATCAGGGTTGGAGGTGATGGGCGCCGACCAGCCGGACCGGCTGTTCATTCGGGGTGATGCGTCGCTGGCGGAGCTGACCGAATACTCGGTGGCTGTGGTGGGGTCTCGCGCCTCAACCGCCTACGGCGAGGCGGTGGCTATCGATGTGAGTGTCGACCTGGTCCGCGGGGGGTACGGGGTGGCGTCGGTGGGCGGTTTCGGGATCGCGGCCGCCGCCCACAGCGCCGCGGTGGCACAAGGCGCCCCAACGGTGGCTGTCGTGGTGGCCGGCTTGGACCGCTTGCATCCGCGAGCGAACCGGCCCGTGTACGACAAAATCCTGCGGGAGGGGCTGCTGGTGTCTCTCTCTGCCGATGGTGCGCTGCCGCACAGGCGGGACCTGCTGGCCAGTCAGGGGCTGCTCGCAGCCCTGACGCAGGCGACCGTGGTGGTGGAGGCCGCTGCACGATCCGGCGCCTTGCATGTTGCCGTTCAGGCGCGGTCGTTCGGCAGGCCTGTCATGGCGATTCCCGGCCCCGTCACCTCGGCGGCCTCCAGCGGCACCAACCGGTTGATCGCGTCGGGGCAGGCGGATCTCGTCACCAGCGCTGAAGAGGTCCGTGCCCGTCTCACCGTAGGCGAGGTGCCTGGTGTGGAGACTGTGGTGTTGCGGCCCGGCGCCGGGCCCGCTGTCGGTGCGTGGGAGCGTGTGGTGGCCCCCTCCCGACCCGGTTCGGTGGAGCCGGACCCGCACACTCGGCAGGTTCGCCACGACATCCCACTGTTCTAGCTGGCGGGGGTGTGAAGAACCATGACGATGCACGACTCACCTGGCACTGATCGGGTTAGGACACCCTCGGAGGGGGTGTTCTTCGCCGACGGTTTGGTCACCTTGTACTGCGGCAGCGCCGACCAGGTTCTGGCCGGCATGCCGGCCGGCTCGGTGGATTGCATCGTCACCAGCCCGCCCTACTACGGTTTGCGCGACTACCAGATCGAGGGCCAGACCGGCATCGAACCCACTCCCGCCGGCTACATCGAGGCGCTGGCGGTGGTGTTCGCGCAGGCCCGCAGAGTGCTGGCCGATCACGGCACCCTATGGCTGGTGCTGGGCGACAGCTACAGCACCAAGAAGCGCGGATCGGACAATGGATGGGAGTCGTCGCGGCTGAGTAATCCGGCCCGGGTCCAGAAGATGCAGAGCGCAGCGATGCGGCAGGGCCGGGTCGTTTGCTTCGACCGGAAAGCGAAAAACCTGTTGGGGATGCCGTGGCGGGTGGCGTTCGCGTTGCAGGACCAAGGGTGGATCCTGCGCAACGAGATCGTGTGGGCGAAGTCGAACCCGATGCCCGAATCGGTGACGGACCGGCTCAGCTGCAGCCACGAGAAGGTCTTCTTGTTCTCGAAGGCGAACCGGTACCACTTCAACAAGAGTGCGGTGGGACGCAATCCGGGTGATGTGTGGGTGATCCCGACAGTGCCGTTCGCCGGTGCTCATTTCGCGGTGTTCCCGCCGGAACTCCCGCGGCGGGCGATCGCCGCCGGCTGTCGGCCGGGTGGGGTGGTGTTGGACATGTTCTCTGGCTCCGGCACGACCGGACTGGCGGCCGCCGAGCTGGGGCACCGCTACGTCGGCGTTGATCTGAATCCGGCCTATCTCGAGCTGAGCCTGCGGACCCGGCTGGAGCAGCCCAGCCTGACCGCGCAGGCCAACGCGGCCATCCTCAACGAGTACGACAACAAGAAGGGTGCGTGACCATGATGCAGCAAGGGGTACCGGTGAGAGTGCCGGATCGGGTGCTGGTGTTGCAGGAGCTGCTGGAGCAGATCGACCAGGTGTCACAGGCCGGAGATCCCGACGGGGAACTGGCCTCGTTGCAGGCCGAGTACCGGCTGCTGCGGGGTGAGCTGTGATGGCCACATCGCGTCGCAGCTACAGCGAAGCGGAGAAGGAGCAGTTCGCGCAGCAGCGCAAGGAGAAGGTCGACGAGCTGCACAAGCAGTTGGCCGACAACGTC
>RRZT010256717.1_pt1 | contig 15734 bp, 12 predicted proteins | sample 2165551 | NCBI WGS metagenome assembly RRZT01 (sample SAMN10456910, study PRJNA506462) | wastewater metagenome | biome: wastewater; feature: sludge; material: wastewater sludge; isolation source: wastewater sludge with Escherichia coli K12::gfp cells carrying plasmid... | place: USA: Moscow, Idaho... | reverse complement strand
GGTGCTGCACGAACGTGTGGTCGGTCGTGACCTGCGTCAGCTCGCCGTCGCGCAGCAGGTAGGCGCGCGAGTCGCCCATGTGGGCCATCGCGAGCTTCGTGCCGGTGCGCAGGATCGCCGTGACGGTCGTGCCCATGCCGGAGAGGTCGGGCTCCTCGGCGGTCCGCGCGACGAGCGCCTCGCGGGCGACGACGAGCGCACGCTCGAGCTCCTCGACGGCGTCGTCCGAGCCGAACGAGTCGTCGTTGAGCGGCGCGAGGGTCGCGACCGCGATCGACGACGCGACGTCGCCGCCAGCGTGGCCGCCCATGCCGTCCGCGACGACGAGGAGGTTGGGGCCGGCGAAGCCGGAGTCCTGGTTGTTGGACCGGACGAGCCCCACGTCGGAACGGAGGGCGTAACGAAGGGCGATCGACACGGGCCGTTTACCTCTGCAGTTCCAGGACGCTCTGGCCGATCCGCACGGGGGTGTCGATCGGAAGGATGGTGGGTTCGTTCAGACGGTGCCCGCCGACGAACGTGCCGTTCGTCGACCCCAGGTCCTCGACCACCCAGTGGTCCCCCTGGGGGAAGATCCGGGCGTGGCGCGACGACGAGTAGTCGTCGTCGAGCACGAGCGTGCACGCAGGTGCGCGGCCGATGAGGACGGCAGACGTCGACAGGGGGATCGTCGTGCCCGACAGGCGGCCCTCGGTGACCACGAGCCTGGTGGCCTGCGGGGCGACGGGCTGGCTGGGCCGGACCGGGTTGCGTCGCGGGGCCGGGCGGTCGGTCGGTCGTGCGGTGATCCGCGTGCCGTAGATGTCCTTGCGCAGGACGCCGATCGCGGCGAAGACGAAGAGCCAGAGCACCGCCAGGTAACCCAGCCGCAGCAGGGTGATCGTCAGCTCGCTCATGGTTCTCGTGTCACCGGCCCGTGGCGTCGTCGTCGGTCGTGCCTGTCCAGAACATGATGCGGGTACGGCCGATCGTCAACGAGTTTCCGTCCAGGAGTGTCGCGGCCGGCACCTGGTGGCCTTCGACGAACAGGCCGTTCGTCGAGCCGAGGTCGGACGCGATGACGCCGTCGGGCGTGATGCGGATCTCGAGGTGCTTGCGGCTGACGCCCGGGTCGTCGACGACGATGTCGGCCTCCGAGCCGCGGCCGATCACCGTGACCGGCCCGGTGAGGAGGTAGCGCTGGCCGTCGATGTCCACGAGGGGGTGGCGGGCGCTCGGGCTCGCCGAGGCCGGGGCGACCGATCCGCGAGTCGTGCGGGAGCGAAGCTCGAAGCGTCCCGGCTGCAGGTCGTCGTAGCGCTCGAAGGTGACGGTGACGGGGCCGACGAAGGCGTAGTGCTGCGACGCGGCGTAGTCGGTGACGTTGGCGGCGAGCTCGTCTGCCATCGTCTCGGCGCCCCACGAGTCGACCTGCTCGAAGTCCTGCGGGGACAGCTGGATCGTGAACTCGTTTGGCACGATGGTGCGTTCGCGGTCGACGACCGCCGCACGGTCGTCCACCTCGCGCCGCAGGGCGCTGGCGAGGTCGACCGGCTTGAGCTCGCTGCGGAAGACCTTGGCGAACGCCGTGCTCACTGCGCGCTCCACGCCCTTCTCGAATCTGTCGAGGACGCCCATGCCCACCTCCTTCGTGCTGTCGTCGGATCGAGGTCCGTGCGGGGTGTTGCGCCGTCGTCCGGGCTGATCCGGAGGGGCGGCGGGCGCAACGATCCCTCGTGATCGTATCGGTCAACCTCCTCGTCAGTGGTGTGCACGTGTGTGAACACCGTGGGGATAGCGCGATTGGTGGAGCAGATCAGGCGCGTGTTAGTCTTCGATGCGCTCTTCGGAGCGTATGCGTGAGTGGCGGAATGGCAGACGCGCTGGCTTCAGGTGCCAGTGCCCGCAAGGGCGTGGGGGTTCAAGTCCCCCCTCACGCACGCAGACTAGGCCTCGAACCTCTGGTTCGGGGCCTTCGTCTTTTCCGAGACGCCTGCCGAGCCCTCGCCCCCCTGACGGGAGTCCTGACGACGACGTCGGGCCTGCGGCCGCGATGCCCGCACACGATGTCGGGATCGTCCGACATGGGTCCTGTTTTCCCCGGCCGGCCGGGGGGCAACCGGGGGCCGGAAGTCCCAACGAAGTGTGATCCACGACACCTAGCGTGGAGGCAACTTCAAGGGAGAGACCAGTGGACGACGCGCACCCCCAGACGACTGCTCCGGTTGACGTACCACGCCAGCCGAGGACCCTTCCTGGTGCCGAGGCATCGGCCCTCGCGCTCGGACGCGTCACCGACCAGCGGATCCGCAAGGCCCCCAAGGTTCCCTCGTGGGCCCTCAAGGTGACGATGGCCATCACCGGCACCATCTTCGTGGCCTTTGTGTTCGCGCACATGGTGGGCAACCTCAAGGCGTTCATCGGCCCCGAGGACTACAACCACTACGCGCTGTTCTTCCACACGGCCCTCTACCCGCTCCTGCCGGTCGACGGCATGCTGTGGATCCTGCGCATCGTCCTCTCCGTCAGCCTCGTGCTCCACGTCGGAGCAGCGGTCACCATCGCCCGGCGCGCCAGGGCCTCCCGAGGCAGCTTCCGTCGCAAGAAGCTCAGCCTCCGCTCGTTCGGCGCCCGCAACATGCTCGTCAGCGGATTCGTGATCCTCGGCTTCCTCGTGTTCCACCTGCTCGACCTCACCGCGGGCAAGATCGTCGCGACCGAGGACTACCGCCACGTCACACCGGACACGTCCTACGCGTACGAGAACCTCATCGCCAGCATGCAGCGGCCCTGGTCCGCAGCGATCTACGCGATCACGCTCCTCGTCCTCACCGTCCACCTCGCGCACGGGATCTGGACGGTCGTCTCCGACCTCGGTGGCACCGGGCGCCGACTGCGGAGGATCGGCGTGATCGTGGCAGGTCTCGTCGCGCTCGTCGTCCTGGTCGGCAACATCCTCCTGCCCATCGCCATCACGACCGGAGTGCTGTCATGACGTTCGAAGCCCCCGACAGCTCCGTCCCCGGCGTCGAGCCCGGATCGATCCTCGATGGCCGCGTCCCCGACGGCGACCCGCACACCGCTTGGGAGCGTCGCCGCCTCTCCTACAAGCTCGTCAACCCGAACAACCGACGCAAGTTCCGCGTCATCGTCGTCGGCACCGGCCTCGCCGGCGCAGGCGCGGCAGCAGCCCTCGGCGAGCTCGGCTACGACGTCCACGCGTTCACGTACCACGACGCCCCGCGCCGCGCGCACTCCGTCGCCGCGCAGGGCGGCATCAACGCGGCCCGTGCCCGCAAGGTCGACAACGACTCCGTCGACCGGTTCGTCATCGACACCGTCAAGGGCGGCGACTTCCGCGGACGCGAGGCCGACGCCTTCCGCCTCGGCGAGGAGTCCGTCCGCGTCATCGACCACATGAACGCGATCGGCGCGCCGTTCGCCCGCGAGTACGGCGGCCAGCTCGCCACCCGCTCGTTCGGCGGCGTCCAGGTCTCCCGCACGTACTACACGCGTGGGCAGACCGGCCAGCAGCTCCAGATCGCCTCCGCGCAGGCCCTCCTGCGCCAGGTCGACGCCGGCACCGTCACCCTGCGCACCCGCCACGAGATGCTCGACCTCATCATCGAGGACGGCCGCGTGCAGGGCGTCATCATGCGCAACCTGCTCACCGGTGAGATCAGCGCGCACACCGCCCACGCCGTCATCCTCGCGACCGGCGGCTACGGCAACGTCTTCTACTTCTCCACCCTCGCGAAGAACTCCAACGCCTCAGCTGCCTGGCGAGCAGTCCAGCGCGGCGCGCTCCTCGCGAGCCCGAGCTTCATCCAGTTCCACCCGACCGCGCTCCCCGTGTCGAGCAAGTGGCAGTCCAAGACCATCCTCATGAGCGAGTCGCTGCGCAACGACGGTCGCATCTGGGTCCCCGTCGACCCCGACGACAAGCGCGCTCCCGGCGACATCCCCGAGGACGAGCGTGACTACTACCTCGAGCGCAAGTACCCGGCGTTCGGCAACCTCACCCCCCGCGACGTCGCCTCGCGCAACGCCCACGAACAGATCCGCGCAGGCCGCGGCGTCGGCCCGCTCAAGAACTCCGTCTACCTCGACTTCCGCGACGCCATCGCGCGCATCGGGAAGAAGAAGATTGCCGAGCGCTACGGCAACCTCTTCGAGATGTACACCCACGCCACCGGCGAGGACCCGTACACCGAGCCCATGCGCATCGCCCCCGGCGCCCACTTCACGATGGGCGGCCTCTGGTCCGACTACGACCAGATGACCTCCCTGCCCGGCCTGTTCGTCGGCGGCGAGGCGGGCTGGGGCTACCACGGCGCCAACCGGCTCGGCGCGAACTCGCTGCTCTCGGCCTGCGTCGACGGCTGGTTCACCCTGCCGTACTCCGTGCCGAACTACCTCGCGCCGCTGCTCGGCAGCCAGCGCCTCCCCGACGACGCACCCGCCGTCACTGAGGCCCTCGACCGCACCCGCGACCGTGTCGACCGCCTCATGTCCGTCCAGGGTGAGCACGGTCCCACGTACTTCCACCGGCTCCTCGGCGACATCCTCTACGAAGGCTGCGGCGTCGAGCGGACCCGCGAGACCCTCACGACCGCGATCGACAAGATCCGTGCGCTGCGGACACGGTTCTGGACCGAGCTGCGGGTCCTCGGCGACGAGGATCGCCTCAACCAGGAGCTCGAGAAGGCAGGCCGCGTCGCGGACTACCTCGAGCTGGCCGAGCTCATGTGCGTCGATGCCCTCGACCGCGAGGAGTCCTGCGGCGCGCACTTCCGCGCCGAGCACCAGCAGGACGGCGAGGCCGTGCGCGACGACGACCGCTGGGCGTTCGTCTCCGCGTGGGGCGTCCCCGGCGACGGGCGGCACGTCCGGCACGCCGAACCCCTGGCGTTCGACGCCGTCCCGCTGACGAGGAGGAACTACAAGTGAGACTCGTGCTCGAGGTCTGGCGACAGGCCAACCCCGCAGACCAAGGCCGCTTCGAGACCCACGAAGTCGACGACGCCACCCCCGAGATGTCCGTCGTCGAGCTTCTCGACCGCCTCAACGAACGCCTCGTCGAAGAAGGACGCGAACCCTTCGCGTTCGAGTCCGACTGCCGCGAAGGCATCTGCGGCGCGTGCGGCGTCACCGTCGACGAACGGCCCCATGGCCCGCAGCCCAACACGCCGTCGTGCCACCAGCGCCTCAGCTCGTGGACCGACGGGCAGACCGTCCGCATCGAGCCGCTGCGCTCGCGCGTGTACCCGGTCGTCCGCGACCTCGTCGTCGACCGCTCCGCGCTCGACCGCGTCGTCAAGGCCGGCGGCCACATCGCCGTCCAGGCAGGCACCGCGCCCGACGCCGACACGACCCCCGTCGACCACGCGCTCGCCGAGATGGCCCTCGACTTCGCGGCCTGTATCGGCTGCGGCGCGTGCGTCGCCGCATGCCCCAACGGGGCCGCGCACCTGTTCGTCGGTTCCAAGCTCGCGCACCTCGCCGCCCTGCCGGGCGGGAAGAAGGAGCGCGGGCGGCGTGCTCGTGCCATGGTCGACGAGATGGAGCAGGACTTCGGCCCGTGCTCCTCCTACGGCGAGTGCGCCGACGTCTGCCCTGCAGGCATCCCGCTCGCGGCGATCGCCGTCGTCAACCGGGAGCGGATGAGGGTGGTGCTGCGCGGCAGGAACGACTGATCAACCCACCCGGGCGGAGAACGTGCTCCGCCCGGCACACGGCAAGGGCGCCGTCCGCGCCCGACAGAATGACCAATGGCGGCAACGACGCCGCCGGACCGGCAACGACGCCGGTCGCGCCTACGTGAGCAACGACGCCCACGTATGACGGACGGAGAAGAGATGACCCAGCAATATCGCACAGAGGTCGACCTGCTCGGCCCCAAGGACGTGCCTGCCGACGCCTACTACGGCGTCCACACCCAGCGTGCCATCGAGAACTTCCCCATCAGCCCCACGAAGATCAGCGACATTCCCGAGTTCGTGCGGGCGATGGTCATGGTCAAGAAGGCCTCCGCGCTCGCGAACAAGGACATGTTCACCCTCGCCGCGGACGTCGCCGACTCGATCGTCGAGGCGTGCGACCTCATCCTCGAAGACGGTCGCTGCATGGACCAGTTCCCCGTGGATGTCTTCCAGGGTGGCGCCGGCACGAGCGTCAACATGAACACCAACGAGGTCGTCGCCAACCTCGCACTCGAGCTGCGCGGCCTGCCGAAGGGCAGCTACGACGTCATCAACCCGAACGACCACGTCAACCAGTGCCAGTCCACGAACGACGCGTACCCGACCGGGTTCCGCCTCGCCGTCCACACCGTCGTGGAGGGGCTGCGCGAGGAGCTCGGGCTCCTCGCCGAGGCGTTCGAGAAGAAGAGCGTCGAGTTCGCCGACGTCCTCAAGATGGGCCGCACCCAGCTGCAGGACGCCGTCCCCATGACGGTCGGTCAGGAGTTCGGCGCGTTCGGCCTCCTCATGCGCGAGGAGATGCGCTACCTCGCTCGGCAGATCGAGCTGCTGCTCGAGGTGAACCTCGGGGCGACCGCGATCGGGACGGGCATCAACACACCGCTCGGCTACCCCGAGAAGGCGTCCGCACGCCTCGCCGAGGTGTCCGGGCTGCCGTTCGTCACAGCGGAGAACCTCATCGAGGCGACCTCCGACACCGGCGCGTACGTCGCGGTCCATGCCGGGCTCAAGCGTGTCGCCGTGAAGCTCGGGATGATCTGCAACGACCTGCGCCTGCTGTCGTCCGGTCCTCGTGCCGGCCTCAACGAGATCAACCTCCCCGAGCTGCAGGCCGGATCGTCGATCATGCCCGCCAAGGTCAACCCGGTGCTGCCGGAGGTCGTGAACCAGGTCTGCTTCAAGGTCATGGGCAACGACGTCACCCTCACCATGGCCGCCGACGCCGGACAGCTCCAGCTCAACGTGATGGAGCCGGTCATCGCGCAGTGCGTGTTCGAGTCCGTGAGCCTCCTGCGCAACGCCGCCCGCGCGCTGCGCGAGAAGTGCATCGACGGCATCACCGTCAACGCCGACGTGTGCCTGCGCTACGTCATGAACTCGATCGGGATCGTGACCTACCTCAACCCGATCATCGGCCACCACAACGGCGACCTGGTCGGCAAGGAGTGCGCCCGCTCCGGACGGTCCGTGCGAGAGGTGGTCCTCGAGATGGGGCTCCTCGACGAGGAGACGCTCGACGAGATCCTCTCGCCGGCCAACCTCATGAGGCCGCACTACAGCGGCCACCTCTACAAGTCAGACGACGACGTGACAAGGCAGGTTGACGCACGATGATGATTGCAGTCCAGTTCTTGGTCGTCCTCGCGGCCATCTTCCTCGGTGCTCGCCTCGGCGGCATCGCGATCGGTTTCGCCGGTGGTCTCGGCGTTCTTGTCCTCGCCATGCTCGGTGTCACGCCAGGGGCCATGCCTCTCGACGTCGTCTCGATCATCATGTCCGTGATCGCGGCGATCGCCGCGATGCAGGTGGCCGGAGGTATGGACTACCTCGTCGACCTCGCGGACCGGGCGTTGCGGAAGAACCCGAAGCACCTCAACTTCCTCGCGCCCCTCATCACCTACCTGATGACGATCATGGCGGGCACCGGGCACACCGCGTTCTCCACGATGCCCGTCATCACCGAGGTCGCCAAGGAGAACAACATCCGCCCCGCACGCCCGCTGTCCATCGCGGTCGTCGCGTCGCAGATCGCCATCACGGCCTCACCGATCTCCGCGGCCGTGGTCTTCTTCTCCGGGATGCTCGAGGAGGGCAGCACCGGCGTCGACTACATCGGCCTGCTCGCCGTCGCGATCCCCTCGACGTTCCTCGCCTGCATGGCGACCGCCGCGATCATGATGGCGATCGACAAGATGCGGGGCACGACGAAGCTCGACACGCTCCCCGAGTACCAGAAGCGCCTCGCCGAGGGCACCGTCGCAGCGCCGACCGGGCGCAAGGAGCGCGACATCAAGCCGGGCGCAAAGCTCTCGGTGCTGATCTTCTGCCTCGGCCTCGTCGTGGTCATGACGTACGCGACGATCATCTCGGACAAGGTCGGCCTCATCGAGGAGCCGGTCATGGGCCGTGACGCCGCGATCATCTCGATCATGCTGTCGATCGCGACGATCATCGTCGTCTGCTGCAAGGTCAACACCTCGGAGATCCTCGGGGCGTCGACGTTCAAGTCCGGTATGAGCGCTTCCATCTGCGTGCTTGGTGTCGCCTGGCTCGGCACGACGTTCGTCAAGGCGCACGAGGAGGCGATCATGACGGCGTCCTCCGACATCCTCAAGGAGAACACCTGGCTGCTCGCGGTCGTCCTGCTGTTCGCTGCGGCGCTGCTCTACTCGCAGGCAGCGACGTCGAAGGCGCTCATGCCGACGGCGCTCGCGATCGGCGTCTCGCCGCTCGGCATGGTGGCGGCGTTCCCGGCGGTGTCCGCACTGTTCATCCTCCCGACGTACCCGACGCTGCTCGCGGCCGTCGAGATGGACGACACGGGGTCGACGAGGATCGGGAAGGCGGTCTTCAACCACCCGTTCCTGGTCCCGGGCCTGATCAACATCGCGATCGCGGTGGCGCTCGGCTACCTGTTCGGGTCGTTCATCCTCTGACCCGCTGGCAGGACGGCCCCCGCACGCGACCCGTGCGGGGGCCGTCTCTGTGCGTGCTGCTCGACGACGTCGTGCCCCGTCGCCGGCCACGATGCTCACCGCGGGGGCATACGAGGGCGCGCAGTGGCAACGAGGGTCCCGGAGTGTGGTACGCTGACTGCGTTCGAACCGGTTCGACAAGGAGGTGAACGGTGACGAACATCGGCGACGTCGCCCGGCACCTCGGAGTGTCCCGGTCTACGGTCTCGTACGCGCTGAGCGGCAAGCGGCCCGTCTCCACGGAGATGAAGGCACGCATCGACGCGGCGATCCGCGAGCTCGACTACTGGCCTTCCGCAGCAGGTCTGTCTCTGGCGACCTCGCGACGGAACATCATCGGCCTGCTCGCCCCGCTCGGCGAGAACGCGACTCCCTCCGTCGCCCTCCAGTTCGTCGACGGCGTCGCGCGCTCCTCGCGCACGCACGGGTTCGACACTCTGCTCGTCACAGGCCGCGAGGCCTTCGAGGGGGTGGAACGCCTCGTGCGGGCCGGGGTTGTCGATGGGCTCGTCGCGCTCGACGTCGAGAATGCGGACCCCCGGCTCGCCGAGCTCGAGGGCGCCAGCCTTCCGGCGGTGCTCCTCGGTCAGCCCGCGCGTCCCGTGCAGCTCGACACCGTCGACATGGACTGGGAGGTCGCCGGAGCGACTCTCGTTCGCCACCTGGCCGAGCTGGGGCACCGCCGCGCGCTGGTGCTCGGTGCGCCCGAGGCTGCCTACACGATGGAGATGACGTACGCGGTGCGCTTCCGCGCCGGCGTCACTCGTGCGGCTTCGGAGGCTGACGTGGAGATCACGGAGATCCCTGTCGGCAACGACTTCTCGGCGTCGCTCACGAAGATCCACGACGCGCTCGTGGGGCACAACGATGTTACCGGCGTCATCGTGCAGCACGAGGCGGCAGCGGCTCCCCTGCTCGCCGCCGCCGGCGCCTTGCGCCTGCGCATTCCGGAGGACCTCGCGGTCGCCGGGATCACCCTGGACGTGGTCGACCACGCCTTGGGGAGGCCGCTGACCGGGGTGGGCAACCCGTCCGTGGCGATGACCCGTACCGCCGTGGACCTGCTCGTGGAACGCATCGTCCATGCGGATGCGGTGCTCCCGCCCCGCGCCGTCGTCGTCGACGGCGGGGGCGAGTTGATCGACCGCGGCACGACTGCCCCGGCACAGCGGCGCCGCTGACTCCGTCCCTCGCACGCCGAGGGACTTCTCGCACAGTTTGTTCGAACCGGTTCGATGATGGAAGAGGGCACGATGAAGTTCACCGACGGATACTGGCTCAAGCGTCCCGGCCACACCGTCGAGCACCCACGCCAGCTCCAAGACGTCAAGGAGCGAGACGGATCGCTCGTCGCCTACGCTCCGACACGCGTCATCCGCCGGAACGGCGACGAGCTCGACTCAGCGATGGTCACGCTCACGCTCACCCCGGTCGCCGACGACGTGGTTCGCGTACGCATCGAGAACTTCCGCGGCGCGGTCGACCGCGGCCCACACTTCGAGCTCCAGACTGCGACGGCTGCCGACGCAAACATCCAGATCGACGGGTTGAGCGGTACTGTCCGCGCCGGGCGCCTGCAGGCCACCATCAGCGGTGCCGACGAGTACACGCTGTCCTTCCGCGGCGACGGGCGCGAGCTCACCAGCTCGATCCTGCGCAGCACGGGACTGGTCACCGCACCGGACGGGAGCCGCTACGTCCACGAGCAGCTGACCCTGGACGTGGGAGAGACCGTCTACGGCCTCGGCGAGCGCTTCGGCGGGCTCGTCAAGAACGGCCAGAGCGTCGACATGTGGAACTCCGACGGCGGGACCGCCACCGAGCAGGCGTACAAGAACGTGCCGTTCTACGTCACCTCCCACGGCTACGGCATCTTCGTCGACCACCCCGAGCGCGTCTCGTTCGAGATCGGCTCCGAGATCAACACCCGCGCCCAGTTCTCTGTCCCTGGCGACCACCTGCAGTACTACGTGATCTACGGGCCCACCCCCAAGGAAGTGCTGCGGAAGTTTACCGCCCTCACAGGACGAGCCCCGCAGGTCCCCACCTGGTCCTACGGCCTGTGGCTCTCGACGTCGTTCACGACCGACTACTCCGAAGAGACCGTCAACGGGTTCGTGGACACGATGGAAGAGCTTGGTCTCCCGCTCTCCGTGATCCACTTCGACTGCTACTGGATGCGCCCGTCCCACTGGTGCGACTTCACCTGGGACCCCGCAAAGTTCACCGACCCCGCCGGGATGCTCGCTCGCTATCACGACCGCGGGCTGAAGGTCTGCGTCTGGATCAACCCCTACATCGGCCAGCGTTCGCGTCTCTTCGACGAAGGTATGGAGCGTGGCTATCTGCTGCGCCGCGCCGACGGATCCGTGCGTCAGTGGGACCACTGGCAGTCGGGCATGGCCTGGGTCGACTTCACCAACCCCGAGGCCACAGCTTGGTGGAAGGGGCAACTCAAGGAGCTCCTCCGCCAGGGAGTCGACACGTTCAAGACCGACTTCGGTGAGCGCGTGCCCACCGACGTCGTCTGGCACGACGGCTCCGACCCTGAACGGATGCACAACTACTACACCCAGCTCTACAACCGTGTGGCGTACGAGGCGATCGCCGAGGTGCGCGGCGAAGAGGAGGCGATCGTCTTCGCCCGCTCCGCCACGGCTGGCGGCCAGCAGTACCCCGTCCACTGGGGAGGCGACTCAGAGCCCACCTTCGTCTCCATGGCCGAGACCCTCCGCGGCGGGCTCTCCCTCGCCATGTCCGGGTTCGGCTACTGGAGCCACGACATGGGCGGATTCGAGGGCACCCCCGAAGACGAGGTCTTCATCCGCTGGTTCCCGTTCGGGATGCTCACCACCCACTCCCGCCTGCACGGATCGCACTCTTACCGCGTGCCGTGGAACTACGGCGACACGGCGGTCGAGGTCGCTCGCCGGTTCATCGCGTTCAAGAACCGGCTCATGCCGTACCTCGGCACGCACGCTCGGGCGGTCACCGCTGAGGGCACACCTGTGATGCGGCCGATGGCCCTCGAGTTCCCGGAGGACCGCGGTTCTCGACACGTCGACACCCAGTACATGTTCGGCCCTGACCTCCTCGTCGCACCCGTCTTCAACGCTGCTGGCGATGTCGACGTCTACCTGCCGACCGACGGCTGGACCGACCTCCTCTCCGGCATGCATCTGGACCGTTCGGGCTGGCACCACCAGGTGTACCCGCTGACCTCGCTCCCCGTGCTCGTCGCCGACGGAACCGTGCTTCCTGTGGGAGCAGACCCGACGCGGCCCGACTACGACTGGATCGAGAACCTCGACCTGTACCTGGTCAGGCCGTCCGAAGGCACCCGGACGGTGACGATCGCCGCACCCGGGTCCGCCCCCGATCTCGTCGCGACGGTCGAACGCCGTGGCCCAGACGTGACAGTCAGCCTCTCGGACGCCGACCGCGCGTTCCGCGCGATCGTCGTCGGCGCCGAGGTCGTCGAGGTGGTCGAGGGTGCCATCGACCACGGACCCCAGCCCCCCGAGCTCGTCGCCGGTACCGCCGTCGCCGGGACCGGGACGCTCAGCCTCCGCCTGAGCGGCGGATCATCGGAACAGCAGGACTTCTCGAAGGAGTGAAGGACATGACAGACCGCACCACACGAACCACCCGCATCGCGGCTGCTGTCGCGGTCGGCGCGATGACGCTCGGCCTGGCCGCCTGCGGCGGCGACGACGCCGGGAGCGGCACAGCCGACGGACCCACCCCCGTGGTGGTCTGGGACTACCTCGGCCAGGGCGCCTCCGACACCGCCATGAAGGCCGCCATCGCGGAGTTCGAGGCTGACAACCCGCAGTACGTCATCGAGCGGACCTCGTTCGCGTACAGCGACCTCGCCAAGTCGATCGTCCAAGGTGGCGTCGGAGGAGCCGTCCCTGACGTCGCCGTCGTGGACGTGGTCGACACCCAGTCGTTCGCGGCCCTCGGCCTCCTCGAGGACGTCACCGCGGACCTCGGTGCCAGCGCCGCCGACTTCTTCCCGGGCCCGTGGTCGTCCACCCAGGCCGACGGCAGGACCTTCGGGCTCCCGCTCAACTCGAACAACCTCGCGCTGTACTACAACAAGGAGTACTTCGCGGCTGCGGGCGTCGAAGCGCCGTCGACGTGGGAGGAGCTGCGCACGACCGCGAAGGCCGTCACCGACTCAGACCACAACGGGATCGCCATGAGTGCCGTGAAGAACGAGCAGGGCACCTTCCAGTTCCTGCCCTTCCTCTGGCAGACCGGCGGAGACCTCGACACCTTCGCGACCGACGGCGCGGAAGCACTGGGCCTGCTCGCCGGGCTCGTCGCGGACGGTTCGATGTCGTCGGCCGTCGCCAACTACTCCCAGGAGGACGCCCGTACCCAGTTCGTCACCGGCAAGACCGCGATGATGATCAACGGACCCTGGGAGCTGCAGAACCTCGAGGATGCCGGGATCGACTACGGAGTTGCGCCTCTGCCCGCCGGGGCGGTCGCAGCAACCGGGCTCGGTGGCGAGAACGTCGTGACCTTCGCCCAGGGCAAGAACGTCGAGGGTGGCAAGGCCTTCATGACCTACCTCGCCTCCGCGAAGGGAGCCAAGACCTACTGCGACGCCTCGGGCCAGCTCTCCGCACGCGTCGATCTCGCCGGCACCCTCGCCATGTCTGACAACCCCGACATGAAGGTGTTCGAGGATCAGCTGGACGTTGCGCACGCCCGTGTGGGTGCGAAGTACGGGGAGATCTCCGCAGCCGTCCAGGAGGCGCTCCAGCTCGTCATCACGGGTGCAGCGACGCCCGCTGACGCCGCTGCGAAGGCGGCTTCGACCATCACCCCGCTCCTGGGCTGACCATCATGAGCCAGCGCCACGCAGACCCGGTGGCTCCCGCCCCGGTCCCGGCCGCACGGGCATCCCGTCGAGAGACGGCTACCCGGCGGCTGGGGCTGGCGCTGGCCGCCCCGGCCCTCCTCTACATCCTGGTCTTCCTGGCCTTCCCGCTGCTCTACAACCTGTGGCTCAGCGCCACCGACGCGAGCGGCGCGAACCTCATCGCCGGGAACCTCTCGTTCAACAGGTTCGAGAACTACGGCTCGATCGTCGAGGACCCCGCGTTCTGGCGATCGGTGACGCTCTCGGGCGTCTTCACGGTCGCGTGCCTCGTGCTGCAGTACATCTTCGGGTTCGCACTTGCCCTGTTTTTCCGGAAGCCCTTCCCTGGCAACGGTCCGATCCGAGCGCTGCTGCTCGTCGGCTGGATCCTCCCACCCGTCGTCACGGGCACCGTCTTCAAGTGGATCTTCGACTCCGACTACGGCGTGCTCAACCACCTGTTGCAGACATTGCGGATCATCGACGGGCCGGTGCAGTGGCTGACTCAGGGTGGGACGGCGATGGCTGCCGTGATCGTGGCCAACCTCTGGGTCGGGATCCCGTTCAACATGCTTCTGCTGCTGTCCGGCCTCCACCTGATCGACGACTCGCTCTACGAGGCGGCGCAGGTGGACGGCGCGAGCCCTTGGCGCCAGTTCCGTTCGATCACGTTCCCGCTCATGAAGCCCGTGACGGTCTCTGTGCTGCTCCTCGGGGTGATCAACACCTACAAGGTGTTCGACCTGATCTACACGATGACCAAGGGCGGGCCTGTCGACTCGACGACGACCCTCCCGGTGTTCACCTACCTCAAGACGTTCACGTTCTTCGAGTTCGGGGCGGGCGCGGCAGCATCAACCCTGACGCTCGTGCTGCCGCTCGTCCTCGGGTACTTCTACGTCAAGAGCATGGACGAGGAGGAGTCATGACGGCACCGTCGACATCCACGAAGAGGTTCTTGGCCCGCCGCGGGACGGATCGCCGCTGGGGGAAGTCTGCGTTCGCGTGGGTCATCGCAGCGGTCTACCTGTTCCCGGTCTACTGGATGATCAACACGTCCTTGAAGACCCCCCAGGACATGTTCTCCTCGCCTCCGCAGCTGGTGCCCGCCGAGATCTACACCGGCTCCTACAAAGCCGTGTTCTCAGATCGCTATGGGATCCCGCAAGCGTTCGGAAACTCTGCCCTCATCGCGCTCTCGGTCCTCGTGCTCACCCTGGTGATCGCGGTGCCGGCGTCGTATGCGGTCGCGAGGCTGCGCGGCCGCACGACGACGACCATGATGATCATGCTGACCGTCGTCCAGCTGCTGCCGGCCATCGCGATCTCGGTGCCGCTCTTCGTGCTGTTCCGCAGGCTCGAGCTGACCAACACGCTCGTCTCGGTCGTCCTTGCTGACATCTCGGTGACGTTGCCGTTCGCGGTGATCCTCCTGCGGCCCTACTTCAAGATGTTCCCGTATGAGGTCGAGGAGGCTGCGCACCTCGACGGCCTGTCGCGGCTGGGTACGATCACGCGGATCATCATCCCCACGATCCGCCCCGGTCTCATCATGATCGGCTCGTTTGCCTTCCTGATGGCGTGGGGTGAGTTCACGTTCGCGCTCACGCTCACCACTGACCAGTCGATCCAACCGCTGACCGTAGCGCTCAACCGGATCATCGGTCAGTACGGTACGAACTGGAACGACCTGATGGCGGTCGCGACCGTGATCGCGGCTCCGGTGCTCATCATCTTCGTCGTCCTGCAGCGCTACATCGTCGCAGGCCTCGCGGGAGGTGCGACCAAGGGGTGAGGCGCGCTTGGGTCGTCGCGCAGCACGAGTGCGGCGATCGGGCGGGAACAGCGCCATGCCCCGTCAGTCAGCCCACGTACGCCGACGCGGTCGGAGCACGTGGGCTGACTGACGTCAGAGCACGACGAGGATCTGGACCAGGAGGATCTTCACGACGATGCCGAGGGCGAAGGTGGCGGCGTACCCGGCGGCGATGCGGTCGTCCATGAGGCGGGAGTTGGCGTCGGCGAGGATGACGGGCTGGCCGAGAAGACCGGCGAACGCTCCCGTCGTGCGTTGCGCGCTGATGCCGAGCCAGCGCGCGCCGACGTACAGGACCAGGGCGGCGACCGCGACGACGGCGGCTGCGGACGCGCCGACCGCGAGCCCCTCGAGCGAGAACGCCCGCGCCGCGAAGTCTTGGCCGG
>RRZT010092129.1_pt1 | contig 15736 bp, 15 predicted proteins | sample 2165551 | NCBI WGS metagenome assembly RRZT01 (sample SAMN10456910, study PRJNA506462) | wastewater metagenome | biome: wastewater; feature: sludge; material: wastewater sludge; isolation source: wastewater sludge with Escherichia coli K12::gfp cells carrying plasmid... | place: USA: Moscow, Idaho... | reverse complement strand
CGCCATCTCGCGGGCGTTCTTGATGGCGCGGGCCACCTCACGCTGCTGCTGGGCGTCGTTGCCGGTGACGCGGCGGGCCCGGATCTTGGCCCGGTCGGACATGAACCGGCGCAGCAGGTTCACGTCCTTGTAGTCGACGTACTCCACCTTCTCCTGGGAGAGGAGGGAGATCTTCTTCTTGCTGCGGCGCGCGTTGTCCTTGTTCTTGCCGCGCACCTCTCGTTTCTTGGCCATCTAGAAAGGCTCCTCGTCGTCGTAGCCGGCGGGCGGCTCGTTCGGCATCGGGGCGGAGGACCCACCGCCGAAGCCGCCGCCACCGCCGCCGTCGCGTCGTTCGTTGCGATTGACCTGCGCCGTGGCCCAACGCAGGCTCGGTGCGACCTCGTCGGCGATGATCTCCACCTTGGAATGCCTGTTTCCTTCGGTTTCCCAGGCTCGGTAATCCAACCGTCCGGTCACGAGAACCCGAGTGCCCTTCTGAATCGACTCGGCCACGTTCTCGGCGAGCTGGTCCCAGCACGTGACGTCGAAGAAGGCGGGGTCGGCGTCCTCCCAGTCTCCGGAGCTGTTGCGCTTGCGCTTGTTGAACGCGACGCCGAAGCTCGCCACCGCCTTGCCGGACGGGGTGAAGCGCAGTTCGGGGTCGCGGGTGGCGTTACCGACGACGGTGACGCTGTTCACTGGTGGCATTGGATGCTCCTTCCCTACCCGGCTTCGGCCGGGGTGGGCTCAGCTTCGGCCTCGGCGGGAGCCTCGGCCGGCGCGCCGTCACCGAGCAGGCCACGACGGGTGGCCTCGCGCTCGGGCAGGCGCAGGATCTTGTGGCGGACCACCTCGTCCGCGAGCCGCAGTTGGCGGTCGAGGTCATCGAGGTTGGGGGCCTCGGTGACGATCTCGAGGACGACGTAGATGCCCTCGTTCTTGTGGTTGATCTCGTAGGCGAAGCGGCGCAGGCCCCACACGTCGGTGGTGGCCACGGTGCCCTCGCCCGCCTCGATGGTCTGGGCGATCTTCTTCACCTGGGCCGACACCGACGACTCGTCGAGATCGGACTGGAAGATGACCATCAATTCGTACGCTCGTGTCACGAGCAGCAAACCTCCCTCTGGACCCGGCCGTACCGGCTCGGGGCCCCGGACGGTCCGGGGCAGGGTTCGATTGGGTGCCCGCCCGAAGCCGGACGGCGCACGACAAGCCTCGGCATGCTAGCGGCGGCGTCGGCAGGAACCCTCATCGCCAACATCATGCCCAAGCGGTGTGACAGCGTCCTGGGGCGCGGCGGGAGGGGACAGGAGCGGGCTCTTCGCTTTCGGCCGGGTCAGGCGAGCCACGCCGGCAGGTTGGCGGGCGCATGGCGCTCATAGCGGGCACGAACGCGCTGGTTGTTCGGGTTCTGGGCATCGTCGAAGCCGAGGAAGCGCAGCGCGTTCGCGCCGAGGAAGCGGCGGGTCTTCGCCGCGCCGAACGCCTGCTGGTAGGCCTTGCGGTAGGTGGCCAGGAAGCGGTCGGCCTCGGGCATGGCAGCGAGCATGTACCAGTCCGAGCCGAACATCACCTTGTCCACCACCGCCGGGTGCTTCGCGAAGATCGACTCGAGCAGGCCGAGGTACGTGGCCCGCACCTTCGCGTCGTAGATCTTGTGGTTGCCCACGTCCGCGTAGACGTTCGGGTACGTGTCCATCAGCCGGGCGGCCTTCCACGGCCAGCCCGAGGTGGTGATGGGCTTGTCGTGTGCCCCGCCGAAGTGGCCGAGGTCGACCCGCAGCTCGGGGAACTCCTTGAGCGCGCCGGCCCAGTAGGTGGGCGAGGCGAAGTCCTTGAAGTCCTCGTGCGCGTAGTTGCTCGGGTTGGTGTGCGCGGTGATCGGCACCGCCTCGGTCTGGCACCAGCGGTAGAGGTCACGGAGGATGCCGTCGATGGCGGCGCCGTCGGCGACCTTGCCGGCGTTCCCGATGGCCTTGAACCCCATGGGCGGGTAGACCTTGACGCCGATCACGCCGTAGCGCGTCACCGCGGTCTCCAGCAGGTCGAGCGGCGTCTCGATGTGGCCGGCCCGCCGCGCCGCCAACTCGCGTCGGGGGTCGAAGCCCACGAAGGGGTGCACGTGGGTCTGGCGGGGGCCGGGGAGGAGCCCGAGCATCGAGAGCCGGCTGATCTTCTCCTGGAGCACGACCTGCTGGCGCAGGGACGTGGGCGCCACGTCGCCGAGGCCGGGATCGAGGTCGACCATCAGCGGCGTGAAGAGGTCGATGTCGCCACCGAAGTTGGCGACCAACGCGACGGTGATGTCGAGGCGGTCCTTCGCGAACAGCGCCGCCCACCGGGCGAGGCGGTGCGCGGCGCGGTACCAGTCGACGAGGCCCTCGGGTTGGGCGGCCGCCGGGCTCGGCGCCGCGCCCGTGGCGGCCAGCGTGCCGACCCGCCGGACGAGTCCCGGGTCGAGGGTGTCGAGGCGGGCGAGGAGGAGGTCGGCCTCGTTGTCGAGCGTCAGCGCCGGGCCGGGCGGGACGGCCTCTGCCGCGGCCTGCGGCGACAGGCCCCGCGTGAGCAAGGTGTCGAGCTTGGCGTTCTCGGCCTCGAACCCGATGGCGGCGCCTTGCACGACGAGGTCGACGAAGCGGCCGAGGTCGTCGGTGAAGGGCAGGTCGTGGAGCGCGACGTGACGGACGAACCCCCGGATGGGCACGTCGTCGGCGTTGAAGTTGTGGCAATGGATGTCCACGACGGCCATGGCGACCACCTCCTGGGTGGGTCGGTGAGCGGGGTTGCGGTCGAGCGCTACTCGATGGTGAACGTCTCGGCGCCGGCGTCCGAGCCCTCGTCGACGGAGGCGTCGGCGTCCTCCGGAACGGCCCGGCCGATCTCCTGGACCCTCACCGCGATCGTGGTGGTGCCGCCCTCGACCGGCAGCTCCACCGACGCCGGCACCCGGTCCTCCGGCGCGGCCTCGTCGTCGGCCGGCTGCTCGCTGACGTACACGGCGATGGCCGCGTCGCCGCCGGCCGAGGTGATCCCGAGGCCGACCACGTTGGGGTAGCGGGTGAGCTCGGCCTCGAACAGGTCGAGGGCACGGTGGACCTGGGCCCGGCTGGCCACCGTCAGTCCCCCACGACCAGCGCCACGTCGAGGTCCGCCAGCACGTGCGCGATGCGGTTGAACAGGCTCGATGACGGCGACCCCGCGAAGTGCAGCCCCACGGCTCGGTCCGACGAGGTCAAGACGAGCGAGCCGGAATCGCCCCCGTCGGTGTAGCGCGAGCAGAGCACCTGATCCCGGAACCCCACCCGCCCACCCGGATAGTTGAGGGCGATGCGCAGGTTCACGTCCTGGACGACGCCGTAGGTGTGATCGGTGGTCCGACCGACCTTGTGAACGCGCATGCCCCGGCGGACCTGGGTGGTCACCCCCACCGGGGGGTGGCCGACGAGGCGGATCGCCGGGTCGGGCCCCGCCGTCTTGCGCACCGACGCCACGGCGGCGTCGACCCGGTTGGGGAACCCCTCGTCGCTGAACACGAACGGCACGAACGCGGTCAGCGAGCCGATGCGGTCCTTGGGGAGCACGCCGCCGTCGTCGCGTGCCGGTTGGAGGATGGCGTCTCCCACGGTGGCCGACCCGGAGGCGGCCAACACGTGCGAGTTGGAGAGGATGTGGCCCGGCTTGCCCTTGTAGGTGACGACCGCGCCGAGCGTGCCGGCGGTGATGTCCGGGTGACCGACGCTGCACCCTGGCAGGACCGGCCGCACCCGCTCCCGGAACGACTCCGCGCGCACCGGGCCGATCTCGACCACGTCCGTGTGCACCTCGCCGAGGTCGGGGAGGGCCACCGTCGGGGGCACGGGCGCCTCGCACCGGCCCTTCGCCAGCTTCTCCTCCACGTACACCCGCAAGGCGAGCTCACCGGTCTCGGTCCCCGCGGTGATCTTCTGGCCGATCCCCAGCCCTTGGACGCCGTCGGTGGCCACCCAGGGTCGTGAGCGATCGACGATCCGTGCGGTCTCCACGCGGAACGACTCGGTGGCCAGCAGGTCGGCGGGAAGCGCCACCGCCAGGACCTCGGGCAGTTGGGGTTCGGCGCAGAGCTCGAGCGCCAGCTCCAGCCGCTCGCTCTCGGTGATCCCCCCGGACGTCACGCCGCCATCGTAGGACGCAGCGCCCGGTCGGCGGGCGCCCACTTGGCGGAGAGGGTGGGATTCGAACCCACGGTACCCGTAGGCACACTTCCTTAGCAGGGAAGCCCGATCAGCCAGACTCCGGCACCTCTCCATACTGCGGGCGCAGACTCTACACGCCGCACGGCCGCGCCTGATCGGCAGAGCGCGCGCGCTTGTGAGAGTTTGCGCCGTGCTCGCGGGAGTGGCACAAGTCACAGCGCTGTATGTTGCGATTCCGTAACGGAAGTGACGACACTGTCATCAACGAACCAGAGCGCGCTCTGCGCTGCCCGGTGATGTGTGCCCTGAGGGGTGCCCGCCGGAGCGGCCCACAGCACCCGGTACGCCTCCCCCGATCCTGGTCCTCGTGACGCGCGTCTGCGCCCACGATCCGGCCAGGCCAGGTGGTGGCCGACCGGAGCGCTCCGCCCCCAACACAAGGAGTACCGGACATGCAACAGCCTGCGAACGAAGAAGGCGCCGAAGCATTGATGCGCCGCAGCACCACCGCCGTGGTGCTGCTCACGATCCTCATCGGATCGCTCCTCGCCGCCGTCGTGACCCCGTCGGTCGCCTCGGCCCAGACCTCGCCCGGGGCGGACGCGGTGGACACGGCCCCCACCACCTCCTCGACCACCTCGACCACCTCGACGACCGTGGCGCCCGTGCCGAGCACCACCGTGCCACCGGCCTCCACCGTGACCGCCGAGCCCACCCCGCCGGCCGCGCTCACCCAGGCCGCCGAAACCCGGGCCACCGACCGTCGCGGCCCCGCCAACCTGCGCGAGGCCACCTACGTCTACACGCCACGCGAGATCAGGCTGGCGTGGAACAACAGCCACCGCGACAAGATCACGCTGGCCGAGGCGACCCGCTTGGCCGACTACATGAACGCGACGGTCGCCAACCAGATCCGCCAGTACCTGCTCGCCGTCTACCTCAACGCCGTGGCCAACTCGGTGCCCAACCAGGCCAACTGGGACCGGGTCGCCGCCTGCGAGTCCGGCGGCAACTGGCACCTTGCCACCGGCAACGGGTTCTACGGTGGCCTCCAGTTCAGCGCCTCGACCTGGCGCTCGGTGGGCGGCGCCGGCCTTCCCCACCAGAACTCCCGGATCGAACAGATCCGCCGGGCCAACATCTTGAAAGACCGTGCCGGCCTGGGCCAGTGGCCCCACTGCGGGAGCCGCTTCTACGGCTGACCCGCCCCCTTCGTCGGGGAGCCACCTCCCCCCTCGGCCCCCCGACCGGACCGACGGCCCGCCACCTCGGTGGCGGGCCGTCGCCGTCTTCACACGCCTGCGGCGCGCACCACGCCCGCCTCACCCAGCGCCGCCACCGTCCTTGACGCGGTACATGGCCTGATCGGCCCGCAACAGCAGGTCGCCGGCATCCACGTCGGCACCGCGAGCGCAGGCGATGCCGACGCTGACGCCGAGGCCCCGACCGTCGGCCCCGGCGAAGGGCTCCCCGAGCGCCGCCCGGATGCGCTCGGCCACCTCCTCGGCCTCGGTCGGGTCGGTGCGCTCGCACACCACCACGAACTCGTCGCCGCCGAAGCGGGCCACGGTGTCCGCCGGGCGCAGCACCCGGCGCAGGCGCCGGCCGACCTCGACCAGCACCTGGTCGCCCACCGTGTGGTCGAAGCGGTCGTTGACGTCCTTGAAGTCGTCGAGATCGCAGAACAGCACGGCCACCTGCTCGTCGTCGCGCCCGAGGCGGGCGCACGCCTGCGCGAGGCGATCCTCGAGCAGGGCACGGTTGGGCAGGTCGGTGAGGGGGTCGTGGGTGGCCCGGTGGGCCAGTTGCGACTCCAGTCGGCGGCGATCGGTGACGTCGTCCAGGACGGCCAACCAGCCCGCCGGGGCGCCGTCCACCCTCTCGGGCTCGGCCCCCAGGGCGACGAAGTGGGCGTGCACCCAGCGATGTCCGCCGCCGTCGGTCACGCGGAACGCCACCTCCTCCGCCGCCCCCGAGGTCAGGACGGCGCGAGCGGTGGCGGCGACCTCCTCGCGGTCCTCCGGGTCGATCGCCCCCACCCATCCCTGGCCGAGCAGTCGGCCTCCGGCGCGTGCGAGGATCTTGCAGGCCGCCTCGTTGGAGAACACCACGGCTCCCAAGACGTCGGCGCAGAGGATCCCTGCGGGTACCGCCTCGGCCAGTGACCGGAACCGGTCCCCGAGCTCGGCAGCGGACTCGGGCGCGGTCACGTCGCGGATGCGCAGCAGCGCGCCACCGAGCAGCGGATCGTCCAGGGCCGACGTGATGGCCGCCTCGAGGATGCGCCACGTGCCGTCCTTGTGACGCGCCCGGACACGCACCGACGTCCGCAACCCCGGGGTGGTGCGCACCTGTTCGATGAGGCCCAGCACGGCGAGGAGGTCGTCGGGGTGCACCCGTTCGGCCACGTGCACGGGGCCGCCGTCCTCCTCGTCGAGGCCGAAGCCGAGTGGCCCCACCGAGGGACCCAGGCGCAGTTGGGCCTCACCGTGGGTGTCGACCAGGAAGATGGTCTCACTGAGGTGCTCCACCAGGGCGGCGGTGCGCGGGTCGAGGGGCGCTCCCTCGGTGCGCCCACGACCGCCGCGCTCGACGTCGTGGCCGTCGGCGCCGCTCATGCCCCGCCCTCTCGATCCCCCGGCACCCCCGCCGGGCATCGCCGCCTGCCTCACCACACACCCTCCCCAGGGCCACCGGGCACCGCCGGTGCGCCGAGCCCGATGGTACCGAACCGCCCGCCCCGATCGGGCCGGGGTGGAGGCGGTGGCCGGCGCGCCTACGGTCGGTCCATGCAGACACCCGGCGGGCTCCAGGCCGTGCGGGCCGAGCGCATGGTGCCCGGCGGCCTCGCCCTCTGCCGGGACGACGACGGCCGGATCGTGCTGGTCGCCGGCGCCCTGCCCGGCGAGCGCGTCTCGGTGACCACCACGGTTCGCCGCGGCGCACTCCACGGCGACGTGGTCGAGGTGCTGGAGGCGGCTCCCGACCGCGTGGAGCCGCCGTGCCCGTTCGTGGCCCTCGGCTGCGGCGGGTGCGACTGGCAGCACGCCACGCCGGAGCGCCAGCGGGCGATGCGCCTGGAGATCGTCACCGACGCCCTCCACCGCATCGGCCGCTTCGACGACCCGGTCGTGCGCGCCGGCCCGCCCATCGCCGCCGAGCGCACCCGCACCACCCTGCGGGCGGCGGTGGTCGGCGGGCGCCTCGGACTGCGGGCCGAGGGCAGCCACGAGGTGGTCCCCGTCGACGACTGCCTGGTGGCCCACCCGGCACTGGCCGAGCTGCTGGCCCCCGGCGTGCTCGACCCCGGCCGAGCACGCGAGCTGATCCTCCGGGTGGCCACGGACGCCGCCGGCACCGCCACCGAACGCCTGGTCGTGGCCGAGCCCACGGCCAAGGGCGTCCACGCCCCCGACGACGTGACCGTGATCGGCGGTGACGAGCTCGACAAGGGCACCCGCCGCTGGCTGACCACCTGGATCGCCGGCCACGACTTCCGGGTGTCGGCCCGCTCGTTCCTCCAGGTGCGACCCGAGGGCGCCGAGGCCCTCGTCGCCGTCGTCCGCGAGCAGGTCGCCGGCGCGCCCGACGGGCCCTTCGTCGACCTCTACGGCGGTATCGGCCTCTTCGCCGCCACCTGCGCCGGCGACCGGCCCGTGGTGCTGGTCGAGCGCTCGAAGTCCGCCACCGCCGATGCCCGGGTCAACTTGGCCCACCTGGCCGGCGACGTGCGAGTGATCTCACAGCCGGTCGAGCGCTGGCGGGTGAGCCCCGCCGCCGTGGTGGTGGCCGACCCGGCACGCTCCGGCCTCGGCCGCCAGGGCGTCGAGAAGGTCGTCGAGACCGGCGCCGCCCGGGTCGTGCTGGTGAGCTGCGACGCCGGGTCGCTGGGCCGGGACGCGGCGGCCCTGGTGCGTGCCGGGTACGCCCACGTCGAGTCCGTGGTGCTCGACCTCTTCGGCCACACCGGCCACGTCGAGGTGGTCAGCCGCTTTGAATCGCGCCTCGGCTGACGCCTCGTCGCATCGTCTGCCGTCGCCAGCTCGCGAGCTCGCTGGTGGCTCGCTCGTCCCTCGCTCGCCGTGCCGAGGTGCGCTGGCACCACGCCACCTGGGAGCGGTCGAGGCGGCGACGACCAGGGCGTAGCCTGCGCGCATGCACACCGCCGTCACCGAGATGCTCGGCATCGACGTCCCCATCCTCGCCTTCAGCCACTGCCGCGACGTCGTGGCCGAGGTGTCGAAGGCCGGCGGCCTGGGCGTGCTCGGCGCCGTCGCCCACACCCCCGAGGCCCTCGAGATCGACCTCAAGTGGATCGAGGAGCAGGTCGGCGACCGCCCCTACGGCGTCGACCTCATCATCCCCGCCAAGTACGCCGGCGACGACCAGGGCGGGTTCACCCTCGACGACATCCGCCAGCTCATCCCCGCCGAGCACCGGGCCTTCGTGGACGACATCCTCGCCCGCTACGAGGTGCCCGAGCCGCCGCCCGACGACGAGGGGCCCGGCCGGGCCGGCTGGCAGACCAGCGGCGGCGACGCCCCCTTCTCGGCCAACCGGGCCGGGCCGCAGCTCGAGATCGCCCTCGCCCACCGGACCGCCCTCGTGGCCAACGCCCTCGGCCCGCCGCCGCCCGAGATGATCGACCAGGTGAAGGGCGCCGGCCGGGTGGTCGCCGCCCTCGCCGGGCGGGGCGTGCACGCCGAGCGCCACGTGGCCGCCGGCGTCGACCTGATCGTGGCCCAGGGCTCGGAGGCGGGCGGCCACACGGGCGAGATCGGCTCGATGGTGCTCATCCCCGAGGTGGTCGACGCGGTGGCGCCCGTCCCGGTGCTCGGCGCCGGCGGCATCGGCCGGGGCCGCCAGATGGCCGCGGCCATGGCCCTCGGCGCCCAGGGCGTCTGGTGCGGCTCGGTGTGGCTGACCACGGCCGAGGCCGAGACCCACCCCGTGGTGAAGGCCAAGATGCTGGCGGCGACGTCGGCCGACACCCTGCGCTCGCGCTCGCTCACCGGCAAGCCCGCCCGCATGCTGCGCTCGTCGTGGACCGACGAGTGGGACCGGCCCGACACGCCCGACCCGCTGGGCATGCCCCTCCAACCCATCCTCACCGCGCAGGCGCAGTACCGGATCAACCGCGCCGCCGAACGCCACCCCGGCGCCGAGAAGCTGGCGAACTACTTCGTGGGCCAGGTGGTGGGCACGATGAACGTCTCCAAGACCTCACGCCAGGTGGTGTTCGACATGGTCGACGAGTTCATCGAGGCCGTCGAGGCGCTGGCCGCACAACTCGAGGACTGAGCCCCTCAGCCCGCCGGCGGCGCTTCGGCGGCGCCGGTCGCATGCTCGCGCACGTAGTCGACGAAGTGGTCGGCGAACGCGTCGACCGCATCCCAGTCCGTGTAGTCGTGGTCCGTGGCGTCATCTGCGTCGAGACCCACCTCACGGGCGAGTCGGCGGGCCACGTGGCGTCGGTACCAGCCGTAGCGGGTGTAGGCGAGGGCACCGGCGAAGAGGCCGACCAGATCCGGCTCCCATCCGGTCTGCTCGGCGAGGCGCTGCACCTGCTCGTGCGCCTGAAGCTCGTGAGGGCGATCGGCCGTCGCCGAGGCCAGGCTGACCTGGAACAAGGCCGAGGGCCGCGCCTCGAGGCTCCTGCGGTGGTGGCGGACGTACTCCAACAGCTCGTGGCTGTGCCGCTCCCGGTGGACGCTGTCGCCGAGGATCACACCGTCGTAGCCGTCCGGGTCGGGGGCGTCCTCGGCGCTGCGCAGCTCAGCACCGACCCCGCCTTCGTGGATCCGGGCGGCGATGCGGCCGGCGATCTCGGTGGTGTGGCCCTCGTCGCTGTGGAAGACCACCAAGGTCCGGAGTTCGGTCATCAGCGCTGCCTCCTCTGCGGACACCGTCGGAGCGCCGGCTCCGGCTGCTCTCTCCGCTCATCGTGCGCCGGACCGAGAGGACCGGGAAGGGCCTTCGGTCACCTGCGCTGCGGCGGGGCCGAGGCCGACGACGGCGCGCGGCGAGCGACCACCAGGGTGTCGAGGGCGACGTGCCCGCCGTCGTCGTCTCCTTCGGACGACGGGCGGACCAGGCGGCCGACCACCGTCGCCACCACCGGGACCAGGTCGTCGACCTCGGCGGCGGCGATGGCCGCCACCGTCTCGTCGGCGTCGTAGAGCACGTCGGGGTCCTGCGGGCCGCCGTGGCCCCGCTCGAGGTTGGTGCGGTCGTGGGCCACCACGAGCAGGGTGCCGCCCGGCGCCACACCACCGGCGGCCCGGCGGACGACGTCGAGGCGCTCGACGGTGGGCAGTTGGAGGTAGGAGAGCAGGACGAGGTCCCACGCCTGCGCCTCGACCTCGTGGGTGAGGACGTCGGCCACCACCGTGGTGACGGCGACGCCGTGGTCGGCGGCGAGGCGGTCGGCCTTGGCCATGCCTGCGGCGGAGAAGTCAACCGCGGTGGCGCCCCAGCCCCGCCCCGCCAGCCACACCGCGTTGCGCCCCTCGCCGGCGCCGAGGTCGAGGGCGCGACCGGGCGTCAGGGGCAGCACCTGCTCAGCGACGAAGCGGTTGGGCTCGATGGCCCACACGTAGTCGGCGCCCTCGTAGCGGCGATCCCAGTCGGTGGCGTCCATCGGCCTCCCTCCCTTCGTTCGACCCGGCCTCAGGCCGGGGGTCGGGCCGGCAGGCCGGCGGCGGCCCGCACCGCCTGCTCGGCCACGGTCAGGTCGGCGCCGGTGCGCTTCACGTGCTCGAGGACGGCCTTGGCCAGGCCGACATCGCCCCCCTTGGCGGCGAGCTCGACGAGGTCGGCACCGACGGTCGTCTGCGCCACCGGCGCCGGCCGCAGCGGGGCCAGGTCGGAGAACAGACGCCGAGACAGCTCGTCGACCCGCTCTTCCAGGGCCGCGAGGCGTGCCTCGAGCACCCCTGGGTCCATCCCACCGCCGACGTCGCTCACGCCGGCGACGCTAGTGGGAGCGATCAGGCCAGGGCGGCGAGGAAGCCGTCGGGGTCGTCGAGGCTGATGGACAGCTCGCGGAGCGAGATGGGCCACCCCATCACGTGGGCCCGCCGGCGGGGCTCGACGGGCACGACCACGATGCCGTGGGACGAGCCGTTCACCAGCCACCGGCCGCGCCAGCCGTGCACCCCCCAGCTCCAGACCCTGCCCTCGTAGCGCGCCGGCGGACCGAGCGATGAGCGGGGGATCCGACCTCGGAACATCACGCCGTAGCGCACGGTCAGGTGCTCGTCGTCGACCACCGCGACGCCGTGGGCGCCTCCCAGTGGCCACGCCATCGCCCGCATGGCCGGGTGCTGGCGGATGGAGAAGGTCCGCGGCGCGCTCACCGCCTCCACGGTAGGCGCCTCGGCTGCGAGGATCGGGGCGTGCGACGCACCCGGGTGGCGCTGCGGTCGGTGACGACGGGACTCACGATCCTGGTGCTCGCCGCGGCCTGTTCGTCGGGCGGCGGCTCGGGTGACGGGGACGCCGGGGGTCCGACCACGACCGCTGCGCCCGCGGGGTTCACGGTCCTCGACCAGAGCGATGGGCAGCTCGAGGTGGCCACCGGCGCGTTCCGGGTCCGGATCTTCCTGGACCCGTTCCGCATGGACGCCGCCGGCGGGGACGGGTCGGCCGCAGTCGAGAACCGGGCCTCGTTCTTCGTCGAGGGCGACGGGCTCTACGTGGTCCGGGGCGGCGAGGAGGTCGGTGTCGAACGGGCGCGGGTCCGCCACCTGGGCGCCGACGCCGTCGAGCTGGGCGTGCGCTTCGCCGACGGCGGGCGCGGCGCCGTCACCCTGACGGCCGAGACGGCGGGCACCGTCGGCGTCGAGCTGCGGGCGCACGACGCCGGTGACGTGACCGCGTGGGGCGAGCGCCTCGACCTGTCGCCACGGGAGCAGATCTACGGGCTCACCGAGCGGATCAACAGCGACCTGATCGACTCCGAGGTCGTGCCCACCGACGAGGGCACGCTGAACCGCGTCGGGGAGGTGGTGACCATGTCGGTCACGCCCACGATCTCGGCCTACGCGCCCTTCTACCAGTCGTCGGCGGGCTACGGGCTGCTGGTCGACGGCACCATGCAGGGCACCTACGACGTCGGCGCCACCGAACCGGACCGCTTGCAGTTCGAGTTCGCCCCCGAGCCCGGCGCCGGCGGCGGGCGCTTCTTCCTGTTCCACGGTCCCGACGGCCCGGCCATCCTCGAGGGGTACACCGCCCTCACCGGCCGGCCGCCGACGGCGCCCGACGTCGTGTTCCGCCACTGGCGGGGACGGGACGAGATCCCGCCGGGCGAGCCCGTCGAGGTGGACGGCGTGGCCATGAACCCGACCGTCGCCGCCGAGATCCAGGAGTACGACGAGCGCGGGCTGTCGTCGCCCGGCGTATACCACTTCGACCGACCGTGGGCCACCGGGCCCGAGGGCTACGGCGCGCTCGCGTTCGACCCCGAGCGCTTCCCCAACGCCGCCGACATGTTGCGGGTGCTGCACGACCGCGGCTGGCACCCGACGGTGTGGATCTCGAACTGGGCCATCGGCGCCCGGGGCGAGGAGGCCCGCCGCCTCGGCTACCTGGCGCCGGGCAGCGACCGGGCCGTCGACTTCACGGACCCGGACGCGGCGGCGTGGTTCCGGGACGACCTGCGGGCCTTCCTCGAGGGGCCGGAGGGGCGCTACGTCGACGGGCTCTTCCTCGACCGCAGCGACGAGCCGGACGTGCCCAGCGAGGCGAGCGACGTCTACGCCGACGGCCGCACCGGCGCCGAGGTGCACAACGCCTACCCGGTGCTGTTCCAGCAGAACGTGCGCCAGGTGCTCGACGAAGTGCGGCCGGACGCCGGCTTCGCCATCGCCCGGGCCGCGTACACGGGCACCGCGGGGCTCGTGATGACCTGGGGCGGCGACACCCACAGCCGCGACGGGTTCCAGATCCCCGAGACGCCGGCAACGGGACCGTCCACCGACCTGGGCCTGCGCAGCGTGCTGGTGAGCATCCAGCGGGCCGCCTACCTCGGCCTCGGCCTGTGGGGCTCGGACATCGGCGGCTACAGCGAGTTCGCCGATCGCGAGGTGTTCGCCCGCTGGATCGAGGTGGGCGCGGCCAGCCCGCTGATGCGCTTCCACGGGAAGGGCACGGACCTGCCGTGGGAGATGCCGACCACGCCACGCGACGACTCCGCGATGACCGAGATCTACCGCCGCTACACCGACCTGCACGACGGCCTCGCGCCCTACCTGGCCGACCTCGCCGCCGAGGAGCACGAGACCGGCCTCACCCCGGTGCGGCCCCTCGCCTTCGCCTGGCCCGAGGAGCCGGACGCCCTCGACCGCTGGGACGAGTGGCTGCTGGGCGACGACCTGCTGGTGGCGCCGGTCTGGCAGAGCGGCGCCCGGGAACGCGAGGTCTGGTTCCCGCCCGGCCGGTGGGTCGACTGGTGGGACCACGACGTCGTCGTCGAGGGCCCCGCCACCCGCACCGTCGAGGCACCGCTCGACACCCTGCCGCTCTACGCCGCCGAGGGATCCGACCTGCTCGGCTGAGCGCCGGCGCCACCGTCTACGTTGCGCAGCGGAGCGGAGCAGCGGCACCGACAGAGCGGATGCCGAAGGCGTTCCGACGAAGGAGGGACAAAGCAAGCATGCGCCTCGCCACCACCGTGCCCACGGGCGACCCCCGCCGCTCGGGTGCGCTGTTCGCCGAGCTCGAGGCCCTGGGCTACGACACCGCCTTCTCGTTCGAGTCGAAGCACGACCCGTTCCTACCCCTGGCCCTCGCCTCGACCACGACGTCGGCGCTGCGCCTCGGCACCGCGGTGGCCATCGGCTTCGCCCGCAACCCCATGGTGCTGGCCAACGTCGCCTACGACCTCCAGGTGATCACCGAGGGCCGCTTCGTCCTCGGCCTCGGCTCGCAGGTGCGGCCCCACATCGAGCACCGCTTCAGCGAGACGTGGTCGCACCCGGCGGCCCGCATGGCCGAGATGGTCCGGGCCGTCAAGGCCATCTGGGCCACGTGGGAGGGCGAGGGCCCCCTCGACTTCCGGGGCCGCTTCTACGACCACACCATCATGATCCCGGCCTTCGACCCCGGCCCGAACCCCTTCGGGCCACCGCCCGTGTTCACCGGCGGCTTCGGCCCGAAGATGACCGAGGTGGCCGGCGAGGTCGCCGACGGGTTCATCGTCCACCCCTTCCACACGTCCGGCTCGCTGCGGACCCTCACCGTGCCGGCGCTGGAGCGCGGCCTCGACCGCTCGGGCCGCACCCTCGACGACCTCGAGGTCGTCCTGGTCACCATGGTCGTGACGTGGGACGAGGGCGACGGTGACGGCGAGGCCCGGGCCCGAGCCTCCCTCGCCGACCAGCTCGCCTTCTACGGCTCGACCCCGGCCTACGTCCCGACCCTCGCCGCCCACGGGTGGGAGGGCCTGCACCCCGAGCTGAACCGGCTGTCCAAGGAGGGCCGCTGGTCCGAGATGAGCGCGCTGGTGCCCGACGAGCTGATGGCGGCGGTGGCGGTGGTCGGCCCCCGGCCGACCATCGCGGCACGGCTGGCCGACCGGGCCGCCGGGGTGGACCTGCCCCGGGCCACGGTCAGCCTGGTCAACAACCGCCACCCCGATCCGGGCCACTTCGGCGACGTCGTCGCCGCCCTGCGGCGCCTCAACCTCGGCTCGGGCCCCGAACCCATCGCGTCGACCACGCAGGCGTGACCCCCGTGACCCTCGGCTCGGTGCTGGTGCTGGGCAGCGTCAACGTCGACGTCACCGTCGTGCTCGACCACCTGCCCCGCGCCGGCGAGACGGTGAGCGGCGGCGTGCTGCGCCGCGACCACGGCGGCAAGGGCGGGAACCAGGCCGTGGCCGCCGCCCGGGCCGGCGCCGCGGTGCGCTTCGTGGGCGCGGTCGGCCGCGACGCCGACGGCGACGACGTGCTCGCGGTGCTGGCGGGCGAGGGGGTGGGCGTCGCCGCCGTGGCCCGGGCCACGGCGGCGACGGGCACCGCCCTCATCTGCGTGGACGCCGCCGGCGAGAACCAGATCGCGGTGGCGCCCGGCGCCAACCGCCACGCCTCGGCCCACGGCGTCGACCTCGCCGGCGTCGCCGTGGTGGTGGCCCAGCTGGAGGCGCCCCTCGACGCGGTGACCGCGCTGTTCGAGCGCGCCCGCGCCGCCGGCGCCCGCACCGTGTTGAACGCGGCGCCGGTCCACGCCGGCCACGAGGCCGCCGTCCGTGGCTCTCTCGGCCTCGTCGACGTGCTGGTGGTGAACGAGGGCGAGCTCGACGCGCTGCATCCCGGTACCGGCTCCGTGGTCGCGCGGGCCACGACCCTCGCCGGTGGCGGCGGCGACGGCGGGAACGACCCCGCCGCGGTGCTGGTCAGCCGCGGCGCCGCCGGCGTGGTGTGGGCGGCGGCGGGCCTTGACCCCGTCGAGGTGGCCGGCCACCGGGTCGACGCCGTCGACACCGTCGGCGCCGGCGACGCCCTCTGCGGCACCCTCGCCGCCGGCCTCGCCCTCGGCCTCGACGACGAGGTGGCGGTGCGCCGGGCCAACGCCGCCGG